>SDBS01001536.1_pt1 | contig 23472 bp, 17 predicted proteins | sample 2277091 | NCBI WGS metagenome assembly SDBS01 (sample SAMN10404972, study PRJNA504765) | marine sediment metagenome | isolation source: marine sediment core GS10_PC15, 163 cmbsf | place: Arctic Ocean: Southern Knipovich Ridge | collected 2010
TATCCGATGGTTCCATCGGTATCGGCGCTCAGCAGGTTGCCTACCGTGATATAGGTGAAGTTGTGGCGCCCGCTCGCGCCGTCCCTGAACGGAACCTGCTGGACCTCTGTATCGAGGATCCAGCTGCCGATCACGGGATGGGTGAGGTCGGGAAGACGGCTGGCTTCCAGCGATCCCAGCGGGCCGGTAGCCACGATCAGGTCGACCTGTCTGTTTCCAAGGAGTGTTTTCAGGGCGGCCTGGACCGACTCGACGGTGCCGTCGGCGGTCAGGTCGAGTTCGGCCGGCATCTCCACGGTGTAGTCCACTTCGAGGATCCGGTCGATCTCCAGGCGCAGGCTGTCGCGGAATCCTACCGCCCAGTCGACCGCGGATCTGTCATGCACGAAGGCTATCCGTACCACGGGAAGCGACTGTGCTTCCGCCCGCGCAGCCCCCACCGTATTGATCATCAGGAAGGCCAGCACCAGGACCGGCAGACGTCTGTTCACGAAGATTCCTCCAGGGTTTCGGATCGGTTCTTGTCGGCTTTCGCACGATAGATAATGGCGTAGATCACCGGGAGCACCACCATGGTAAGCACCGTTGCGAAGGTGAGGCCGGCCGCCACGGTTACCGCAAGGGAGTTGAAGAAGGGATCCGGGAAAAGGGGCGCCATGCCAAGCACAGTGGTGGCCGCGGCCATGGATACGGGGCGCAGGCGGCTTACGGCCGCGGAGATGATAGCTTTGTAGATCCCACTGCCCTCGCTGGTCTCGCTGTTGATCTCGTCGATAAGCACGATTGAATTCTTGATGATCATTCCGATGAGGCTCAGGAAACCGAGCAGGGCCAGGAACCCGAAGGGCAGGCCGGTGCTCAGAAGGCCTATCGTCACACCGACGATTCCCAGGGGAACGATCAGCCAGATCACCAGGGTCTGCCGCAGCGAATTGAAGAGCAGTACAACCATGACGATCATCATCAGGATGAACACAGGCATGCTTCCGGCCAGGGATGCCTGGGCTTCAAGCGTGCTCTTGTTCTCGCCCCACCATTCCATGCTGTAGCCGGGAGGCATGTCCAGTGCCTCGACCTGGGACCGGACCCGGGCCAGGATGTTCGAGGACAGGCCGTGTTCAGGGTCGCAGAGGACCGTGATTGATCGTCTGCGGTTGGTGCGGGTCATGATCTGGTCCTCCCAGACCGTCTCGAATCCCGCAACCACCTGAGTCAGCGGGATCGACTTTCCGGCCACCGGACTCCAGATCTGCAGATTCTGGATGCTGCTGATATCAAGGCGGTCCGGTTCGGGGGCGCGGATGATAATGGGAATGAGGTCGATACCCTCACGGAAGACACCGACGGTGACACCTTCGAATCCCTCGAGCAGGGTCCTGGCTATGTCGGTGCGCGTGATCCCGTTGAGGTTCGCCTGTTCCTTGGCGATAACGGGACGCACCACTTTCACCGGTTCGCCCCAGTCGGTACGGATGTTGAACGCGTCGGGATCGGCGTGGTAGATAGCCTTGGTCTCATAGGCGAGGCGCCTCAGTTCCGCTGGATCGTCGCCGATGATCTTCACCTGCACAGCGCCCAGTTCCGCCGGACCGTTGATGAAACGTTTCACCGCGGGGATGCTCTCGGGGTAGTTGTCCTCGATCCAGTCCTGGATCTCTTCTTTGAGCCGGGTGATCTGCTTGTAGTCCTCCACCTCCACCTGCATCTGGGCGTAGCCGCTGTTGGCCTTCTCCGGGTTGTATGTCAGCAGGAAGCGGATGGCGCCCCCGCCGATCGTAGACGACACGTGGTCGACCCCTTCGAGGGTCATGATATGCCGCTCGATCTCGTTGATGTCGTGTTCGACCGTATGGATACTAGTGCCCTGGGGAAGCCAGTAGTCCACCAGGAACTGGTTCCGCGACGAATCGGGAAAGAAGCTCCCTTCAATCGTGCCGAATCCATAGACCGAGGCGCCGAAGATCACCAGGACGACGAGGACCGATACCCAGCGGTATTTGATGACCCCGCCCAGCAAGGCCTTGTACTTGTTATAGAAACCGGTGTCGTAGGGATCAGAGGCGGCTTTGCCATCCTTGGGCTTTTTGACCTTGAGGAACCGGGTGGCAAGGAAGGGGGTGATAGTGACCGCGATGACCCAGCTGAGGGTCAGAGAGACCAGGATCACCGAGAAGAGCGAGCGTGTGTACTCGCCGGTCTTATCCTGGCTTGTGCCCACCGCGGCGAAGGCGAGGATGGCGATGAGGGTTCCTGCCAGCAGGGGAATGGCGGTCTTGCTGACCACATCGATGGCCGCTTCCCGGGGACTCTGGCCCTTGCCCATCCTGATGAGCATGCCGTCGACCACAACAATGGCGTTGTCGACCAGCATGCCCAGGGCGATGATCAGCGCTCCCAGCGAGATCCGCTCGAGGATGACCCCCTGGTACTTCAGGAATATGAAACTGCCGCAGATCGTCAGCAGCAGGATGAACCCGATCAGCAGGCCGCTGCGCAGGCCCATGAAGAACAGCAGCACCACGATGACGATGAGCACGGCCTCGGCCAGGGAGATCACAAAACCGTTGATGGACTTGATCACCGCGTCCGGCTGCATGGCGATTATACCTAGTTCGATCCCGAGGGGGATCTGCTCCTGCAGTTCAGCCATACGGATCTTGAGCGCTTCGCCCATGATCACGACGTTGCCGCCTGCTACGGTAGAGATGCCCAGGCCGACAGCGTTTTTCCCATCGAAGTGCAGGATCATCGAAGGAGGATCCTTGTAGCCGCGGCGTACATCGGCCACGTCGCCCAGATGGATCTGGGATGTACCCGAAACACTGCTCAGTACCAGGCGCTCGAAATCCTCTACCGACCCGAAAATCCCTGTGGGATCGATGGTGACCAGTGACGGTCCGATTTCCGCCCGCCCGGCATTGGCCGTGAGGTTGTGAGCCTTCAGTTCCTCGATGATGGCCGAGGGCGGGACGCCCAGTTGGGACATACGGTCACGGTCGAGTTCGATGTACATCACCTCGGGCTGTATCCCGAAAAAATCCACCCGCGACACGTCCTGCACGAGCGCCAGTTCCTTGCGCAGGAACTCGCCCACATCCTTGAGCTGGGCGAAGGAGTAGTCCTCACCGGTAATGGCCAGGAAGATGCCGTAGACGTCGCCGAAGTCGTCGTTCACACTTGACGGCCCGGCGCCCGGCGGCAGCTGAACCTGAACGTCGCCGATCTTCCGCCGCAGAACGTCCCAGACCTGGGGCAGGAGCTCGGCGTCGTACTTGTCATGCATACGCACCTTGACGGTGGACATGCCGCGCATCGAGGTGGACTCAAAGATCTCCTTGAGCTGTCCCATCTCCTGGACGGCCTTTTCGATGCGGTCGGTGACCTCTTCCTCCACCTCCTGTGCGGAGGCGCCCGGATAGGGCGTTGTGACGATGGCGTCCTTGATGGTGAATTCCGGGTCCTCGAGCCGGGGCATGGTCATAAACGACTGGATGCCGCCAGCCAGCAGAAGGGCGATGATGACCCAGCTGACGATATTCCTGTCCAGGGCGATTTTCGCGAGATTCATTCCGGCCTCCCTTTATTCGCCCAGCGGGCGCACTTTCATGCCCTCGCTGAGGTTGCTGGAGCCCATCACGGTGATCTGGTCGCCGTTCCGCAGTCCTTCAAGGATCTCGATCTCGTCGCCCGTCATCCGGCCCACGGTCACGGCGCGGCTGCTCACGGTGCCCGAGGCCTTGTCAAAGACCCAGACCGTCGACTGGCCGCCCTCCCCGGCCACTACGGCGGCAACGGGGATGAGAGTGGTGCCCGAGGCGCCCTGCAGGTGGATGATGACCTTGGCGGTCATGCCGGAGGTGATAGCAAGTCCCGCCGGGGCCTCAAAGCCCAGCGTGACCTCATAGGTGCGTGTCACCGGGTCGGCGGTGTTCCGCAACTCCTTCACCCACGCCTCGATCAGGCGGCCGGCCGCCGCCGACACCTCCACCTGGGGTTTCAGTTTCTCGTTCATGTCCTCGACGCTGCCGAGGTCGCGTATCCGCAGGTACTCGGACTCGGGGAAGCTGGCCTTTATCTCCAGGATGGAGTCGTCGTGGAAGATCACGACGGCCTGCTTGGCCTCCACGTTCTCATAGTTCTCCACCAGGCGTCCGGCGATCTTGCCGTCGTAGGGTGCGTGGAGACGCGTGTCGCTCAGCGCCTTCTCGGATTGCTTCAGGGTCGCCTCGCGGACCTCGAACTGGCGGCGCACTACCTCGAGATCACGCAGCGAGATGGCATCGCGTTCGTAGAGTGTGCGCTTGCGCTGGTAGTCAGCTCGCGCCTCGTTGCGCCTGGCCAGGTCGCGATCACGGGCAGACTCGTAGTCGCGGGGATCGAGAGCCGCAACGAGCGCGCCTCGAGCCACCGCCTGACCTTCTGTGGCATGGAGCTCGATGATACGGCCGGGTACCTCGAAGCTCAGCTGGATTTCCTCGAGGGAGCGGACCCTGCCGGGATACTCCCTGGTGCCTGCGTCGGCGCCGGCGCCGATGATCATCATCTTGACCGGCCGGACGATCTCCTTGACTTCTGGCGCCTTCTTGCCGCAGCCGCCGACCAGGAGGCTTGTCGCCGCAAGCGTCAGCGCGGTGACCAATACTAGAGAACGGACACTCCATTGGCGGCGTTCTGTTCGGTGCTTCATAATGACCCCTTTCCGGATCTGGACCGGTGGTTTCAGAGATGTCTTACGGAAGAACATCTGTATTGACTCAAGATTGATAACCGGAAGCAGTAATCGGAACAATATGTATTAACAATGTTTTTCAGCTATAATAGAAACAGTATGACGAGTCAACATCTTTGAGACATGGAATCCCCCCAGGCGGCCGTGCGTATGGCTTGTCAGAAACATCGATGGCGCTGAGACGTATTCAATACTATGACAGACAATTACGTGATGGGTTTTCCTTACGAGAGGGAATGGATGAAACAGATCCGATTTTCATTATCTGCCCTGGCCGCTCTGGCTGTGATTTCCGGTGGCGTGTCCGCAGGGAAGGTCGATTTCGACCCGGATCTGTGGGAGATGCAGGGCGCCGCGAAGGTCGAGCACATGGGAAGAGAGTGCATCGTCGGGTCCGCATATCTGAAGGATGTAGAATTTGAAAACGGCGTGATCGATGTCGATGTAGCCGTAGACGGACGGAGGTCCTACCCGGGGATCAACTTCAGGATGAAGTCGCCGAGAGATTACGAGCGTTATTACATGCGGCCCCACAGGACCTGCGGGCAATATCCCGATGTGCATCAATATACTCCCGTCATAAACGGGATCGCCGGATGGCAGCTCTACAACGGGAACGGATTCACGTCGGGAGGAGAGATACCTACGGGCGAATGGGTTCATCTGAGGATCGAGGTCCACGGCACCCAGGCGAGAGTCTTCCTCGGTGACATGGAGAATCCTGTACTCGAGGTAGACGAACTTGTCCACGGTGTCAGCAGTGGAAGTATCGGTTTGAACGGGCCGCGGGACGGGTCGGCGTACTTCTCCAATTTCAGATGGAGAGCGGATGACAGCCTCGAATTCGAATCACCGCCGGTCAGCTTCCCGCCGCCCGGCGTGATCGGGGAGTGGAAGCTGGCAGGACCCTACAAGCTGAGTGATGTAGACCTCGAAAAGCATCCCGGCGAGCAGGAGATCGAAGAGCCGGTCTGGATCGAAGCGGAATGCGCGTCGAGCGGCCTGGTCGATATCGCGAGATATTTCGGCCGTCAGGGCAGGGAGCCGGACGTCGCTTTCGCGAAAGCGGTCATCGAGTCAGAAGGCGATGAGACGATGGAATTCAAGTTCGGCTACAGCGACGCTGCCGCCGTATTCTTTAACGGGCAGCTTCTCTTCGCCGCCAACTCCTCCTACAGGTACCGGGATCCGTCTTTTCTCGGCATCGCAGGCTTCTTCGATGCCCTCTATCTTCCCCTGAAGAAGGGGGAGAACGAGATCCTCATGATCGTCGCCGAGGGATTCGGAGGATGGGGGTTCATGGGACAGGACGGGAAGGCAATATTTACCGGCGAGGGGATCGTCAAGGAATGGGAGACGGAAAAGGAATTCAGGATCCCCGAGACGGTTCTGTACGATGCTGTACGGGACATGATCTACGTGACGAACTTCGATCGTTTCGATTATGCCCCTGGCGAGGGGAGACAGTCGATCTCGAGACTCACACCCGACGGCAGGGTCGTCGATATGGACTGGGTGAAAGAGCTGTCCAACCCGACAGGGATGGCGATGATGGGAAACACACTCCTTGTCGTCGAGCGGAAGGCTCTCGTCGAGATAGACATTGCGAGCGGCGAGGTGACCGCGCGACATCCGCTTCCCGAGGCCGGTTTTCTAAACGATATCGCTGTTGCCGGCGAAGCGGTGTTTGTATCCGATTCGCGGGCGGGGATCGTCTACAGTTATTCCGATGGTGTGTTCGAGGTTTTTCTCTCCGGGGAACAGATGGCCGATCCAAACGGTCTGCATGCGGCTGATGGAACACTTTACATAGGGAACAATCGGGATGGAACTGTCAGGGCGGTCGAAATCGCCGATGGATCGATGCGGACATTTGCCTCTCTCGGCCCGGGCATCATCGACGGCATCGAATCTGACGGCTCCGGCGGCATTCTCGTCTCTCACTGGGAGGGAAGGCTGTATCGCGTCAGTCTCGACGGAGAGGTCTTGCGGCTACTCGATATGACATCTCCTGGTATAAACATCGCCAATTTCGGCTACGACGGGAAAAGGAAGAGGGTGATTATCCCTACCTTCTCGAGCAACTCGGTGGTATCATACAGCCTGCCGCATTAAACAGCGGCGGATCATTATGGATATATGGAAATTCAGAGAGCAGGACAGGAAGGCCGTCATCTCGCTCTGGCGAAGGTGCGGCCTCCTCGTGCCATGGAACCATCCCGATTTTGACATCGACAGGAAACTTCAAGTGCAGGGCGAGCTCTTCCTCGTCGGAGAGATCGACGGTGAGGTCGTCGCAACGGGCATGGGGGGCTACGAGGGTCACAGGGGCTGGATCAACTATCTCGCCGTGGACCCCGATATGAGACGGAAAGGGCTCGGCCGGATGATGATGGAGCGTATCGAGGACGGACTGCGCGCGATGGGCTGCCCCAAGATCAACCTCCAGGTCAGGGAGAACAACCTCGATGTCATAAAATTCTACGAGAGGATCGGTTACAGCAGCGACCATGTGATCGGCTTCGGCAAGAAGCTCTCAGAGGACCCCGAATACGACCCCGACCAAGTATAATTGACAATTATTTTTCATTGTTGCAGAATAGCGTCCGTATCCTTTTGTATTGAGAATCACAGATAATAACAGGTGGTAAGAGATGAAGATGAAGATGTTTATAGCTGTTGCTGCAATCGCTGTCATGCTCGTTGCCGTTCAATCTGGAGCTGAGAAGAAGGCTGATGATGCGAAGAAGGAGGACCTGGAGGCGACGATTGCCCATCTTTTCGAATTCATCCGCACAGCCGACGTCGTCTTTATCAGGAACGGCAAGGAGTATTCGGCCGAGGACGCTGCTAAACACATAGAGAAGAAGTACAAACACTATAAAAAGAAGATTAAGACGCCTGAAGATTTCATCGAAAAGAGCGCGACGAAGAGCATGATGAGCGGCAAGCTCTACCAGATCAGGCTGAAGGACGGAACGGTCATCTCTAACAAGGACTGGCTTCTCGCTGAACTGAAACGGTACAGGAACCCGCCTGTGGAAGCGGCCGCCGATACGGCAACTGCCGCGCTCCCCGACACGACAGTAAAAGGAGAGGAATGCGAATCCGATTCATTACAGCAGTAGCGATTATCCTTCTTCTTTCCTCTCTGGCTGGTTTTTCGTTCGCGGAGACGGTGGGGATCCCCGCAGAGGGCGAAATTGTCGAGTCGATGAGCTTTCCGAAGAAATGGATGCCGAGACTGGGAGTGACGTATGTCCTCGACAGTTCGGGGGAGGAAAACCAGAATGGAATGGAGCTGAACCTCTCTGTATACAGGGATCTCCTCAATCCGAACATGGGCATATTCGGAGCTTTTTTCGAGGCGTACGGCGGTCAGGCGGGCGGCGATTCACGCGCGGGCCTCAGAGCGATGGGGGCGCTGAAATTCTTCATGTTCGCCGGTGGAGCGGACTACTCGATCACAGATGACCACTGGAGCTCCATCTGGTCGTTCCAGTTTCCGATCAGGCGCGGAGGGCTCTTCGGTCGCGGAGGGGACATCCGGATAGACTGGCTTCCCGGGCGCGGGAATACGTTTAATTTCGGGCTCAACGTGCCGATAGGACAACCTTACAAGGGCAAGACGCGCCCGAAGCACGCTCATGCGACACTTCCGAGAAGGAGTAAAAAGAAGGATCCGAAGTTCGAGCCTTCACCCGATCTCAGGGCCGTCATATCACATGTCGAAAGATCGGCTTTCGCAATTCAGCAGTACACGACCTTCTTCTCCGATGAGGAATTCTCCCTCGAAAATGAAAAAGACATCGAGAAGATCGAGGGCGGCGTCGTCGAGTTCAAGGAAGCTTTCCATAAGACCGATGAGTTCCACCCGGAGGGACATACATTCAACGCGGTGATAAATAGTTATCATACGCACCTGGAAAGGACTTTTCTGCTCGCTTCAAGTGGAGACCGGCAGCTCGGTGCGAGGACGGCCGATCTGGCCAGGGAAGTGCTCCTCGACGAGATACTCTTCCCGTACAACAGGCTGCTTGGGCAGAGGAAGAAGGAAGAGACAATCCTTGGTCTGGCCATCGAGGCGAAGAAGAAGTTTGCTGAGGGTATACAGTCCGATATCTCTGTCGATGCCGATGAATACGAGGCATTGAACTATCTTTTCTCGAAGCTGATCGACATCGTGGAGATGAACCGTGAGGAACTCAAGGATGACTGGCAGGATTCGAGGCTCGTCTGGCTGCCACTTCACTATGCTTTCGACACGGACCAGCACGACACGCAGGATGAACTGGATGCGATCATAGAGAGGGCGGTCGGCAAGGAATTCACGAGCGGAAACGACATCTACTACGTGATCAACGAGCAGTTCCAGTGGGAACTCGGCAGGATGATCCATGAGGCTGAGGATTACCATGTCCTGTGGATCCATGATTACAGGGGGACAAACAATCTCGGCGATCCGGACCTGGTCGGTTACGGTATGTCGACTAAAGGATACCTCAAGGCAATCATAGAAAATGTAAGGGAGTACGACAGGACGAAAAAGATGCCTGTCTTCATGGTCATGCTCGACCAGTTCTACTTCGAGGCGGGAAACGGCAGGTTCTGGCTGGAATTCCTCGAGGACCCTCTCGACAGGAAGATCGATCTTCCCAGCGGATTCGAGGAGTGGGAAGAGAACATACGCAGTCTCCAGGCCGAGCTCCGTGCCGCCGTCGATTCGTCCGAGGCCCTGAGCGCGGGCCGCGAGCAGTACGGGGAAAAATGGCTGAAGAATCTCGTCAAGGTTCACATAAATATCACCAATCCCGCCGATTTCTCGTTCAGAAGCGCCAACATGTTCAAGTACCTCTGGTTCGTTCCAGACATACTTTTCAGGGACCACCGGAAGATAAGTTTCTATGACATCACCGAACTCGACCCGGGCAGGGGCGAGGGGATGTTCACCGGGATGGGTGTGGGCGAGCATTACGCCGGCGCCACGTGGGACGACAGGGCGATCCTCGCCAGGGGTCCCGCGGTCCTCGACCTGAAGACCGAAGCCAGGACACTTCTTCTCTCCCAGGGATTCCGCGGGAATCAGATCCCCGCTCCGTTGCGACCGATCCCGAAGCCTGATGACTATGACGACAGGGTCCGTATGCTCGAGGAGAAAGGGTGGACCGCGACCTCGATGCAGCTTCACAACCACACAGGTTTCGGACAGAAATGGGACAACGTGGTCAAGGGGGTCCTTTACAATCTGATGCCCTCCGGTTCATTCATGCTGATACCCGATTCTCTCTGGAACAGCACCTTCTGGGGATCGATGCTGTTCGGCTCGGCGATGAGAGGATGCAGGATTCATGTTATCGCGCCTTCGCTCGCCAACGCGCCCAGCGACGGCCTTCCGCAGATGGCGAGGGCGAACGAGCTCTTCACGCGGTTTATTCTCCTGAGGAACGAGTTCAGTGAAGAACTAGAGTATGTGGGAGGACGGTTCAGGGTCGGCGTGTACAACTACGATGGTGACGTCCAGGACCAGATCGGACGTACAGAGGCAATGCTCCGGCATATGGACGAATACGACTGGATCAGCGAGGTGTTTCCCTCGCACGAGTCCGTGAGGGGATATATGGAGGAAGCAATCGATATCCTCAGGGAGGAAGAGTATAAAACGACCCATCTTACGAGTGATGCAGTCGACAGAAAGCCGAAGATACATCTCAAGGCGCAGTTCTTTTCCTCTCCGCAGGTGAACAGGACCCTTATGCCCCTTGCAGAGTGGGGGCCTCTATTCAGGGACTATATTATCGCCAGGGCGAAGCAAACCGCTCACAAGGACAGATACGTCGATGTAAAGGAACTCCGGGAACAGCTTTCACGCAGGACCCGTCTGCTGGTGCGGGAATGGGCGGAGACGTTAAGTGCCGAAGACGAGGAACGGCTCGCGATGTTCCTCACCGTCGGTTCACAGAACCAGGACTATCGGGGAAAGATCATGGACGGCGAGGTCCTGCTTGTCACTTCCGGGTTGAGGGCCGGGGTGGCTTTTCTCGACATGATGGAACTGCTGCTCGTGTCGACTTGGATCGATGACCTGGAGACCCTCGACGAACTGATGCCGTCTTACACGGGGTTCAAGTATAAATTCAGCAGGTATATCAAGCTGGCGCTGTAGAGGGGGGAATCGATCCTTTGAGGGAAATCGCTTTTTCGGCTCTCATATCGGCTGCTCTTCTCGCATGTGTTGCCTCCACGGGACTCGCGCAGGCGGACGACTCGCACGTCTACGGGCAGGTCGTGACCGACATCAGGTTTATCGGCCTCAAGACTACGAAGCCGTACATCGTCGAGCGCGAGCTCGCGACAAAGGTCGGCGAGCCGTTCACAAAGGAAAGCGAGAAGACGGATTACGAGCGGCTCGACCGCCTGCAGATCTTCAGCGAAGTAAAGATATACACCGCCCTCGATGACGGCGGGCTCGTCGTCTTTGTCGAGGTGAAGGAGACCTTCGCCTACATGCCCGTCGTAAGCCTTGCCATCAGCGACGAGAACGGCTTGTCGATAGGCGGCGGGTTCAAGTCGGTCAACCTGCTCGGGCAGGCGATCTATTTTTCCGGGGTCGCCAGGTTCGGGGGGGAGCTCACCGTGGAGCTCGAACTGAGCGATCCGTGGGTGATGGGGAACCACATCGGATATACCGCGGAATACTATCACCGCAACAGGGACAACGTGATCCACGGGTTCCACGAGACCGCCAACGAGGCCTACCTGCTGGGAAGGGGCTATGTCGGGGAACACGGCAGGGTGGGAGCGCAGATGTTCTATCAGGCGATCCAGAGCGACCGCGACGGGAAGACCCTTACCCCGGACAACATCGATCACGTCATCTACGGGAGATTTATTGTCGGCTATGACAGCAGGGACTTCCATTCAAATCCGCACGAGGGCTGGTGGTCGAGCATAGATGTCGTCAAGTCCGGGCTGTTCGGCACAGACAGCGATTTCTGGCAGGGCAATTTCGACCTGAGGCGTTTCCATCCCCTGGGGCGTGACCACACCCTCGGCCTCTTCTCTCTCTACACCGCTACGAGCGGAGCTGTCGGCGCCGAAGTGGCCGGCTGGCAGACATACGGCATCGGGGGGAGCAATACGATCCGGGGTTATAATGTGGGCACGAAGATCGGTAAGAACCAGTTCATCAGTACGATCGAATACCGCTGGAATTTCATGCAGCCGAGGCCGTTCGCATTCTTCGGGGTCACCGCCTCGATAGGGATGCAGCTCGCCTTATTCACCGACTTCGGTTCCGCCTGGAACACGAGGGCTGAGTTCAGTCCCAATATGCTCTGGGGTGGTGGAGCGGGGTTCCGGCTCATAGTCCCGTATGTCGGCCTTGTGAGGTGCGATTTCGGATACGGAGACGGCGATCCGTGGATGATCTTCCATCTCGCGACGGGCGAGAAGGCCAAACGTCAGCGGGAGAGGGTCAGGTAGCGGGCGTGTTCCTGAATGGAGCGTTCAGGGTTTTTCTGCCGGAAGAGGTCTCAGTATCGTCCAGAGCGGCACATGATCGCTCGCCTGTCCTTCCTCGAACTTACCGGAGCGAATGACATCGAATCCCTTTACGAAGATATGATCGAGCTCCATTTTCCACAGTCCGAAGGGCAGGACCCTTGCCGTCCAGCCCACCCCTGAATTTGCCCTTACGAATCCCGAGGCTGTGAAAGACTTCTCGATATCCTTCACATTTCTTCCGAACGGAGTATTGAAATCCCCCGCGATGATAAGGTGCGAGTATTCTTTCGAGACTGCGCGAACGAGAGAGTCGGCCTGCTCGAGCCTCTTGTCGTAGTTCATCCAGAATGTCTCGGTGTGGACGCTGAACACCCTGATCCTCAATCCGCCGGCGATGACGGTTGCGCCCACGGCGATCCTCTTCTGGTCGTCGGTCGGTTTCGAGTGGGGGAGAAGGACCTTTCTGAAATCCTCGATCGGCCATCTCGAGAGGACGGCGTTTCCGAAGTCCCTGCCGTGAGCCTTGTGGACGGAAGCAGGGTAGTAGACGTATTCGAGGTCGAGGCTGTCGGCGATGATCCGTACCCCCTCGCCGTCCATCTCCTGGAGCAGGATGATGTCGGCGTGGCTGAGGTAGGGGACCGTCCTGAGCTCATCGATCGCAGTGCTTATTTTTTCGCCGTACTTGACATTGTAGGATATGACCTTGACCGTGTCGGGGGCGGTGTCACAGGGAGCGCCTCCGGCGCAATGCCCGTCGATCCTCGGTCCCTCGGGGTCGAGGTAATTGTTGATCGAGCCGCACGAAAGCGCGGCGAGCGCCAGTAGGGACATGAATGCTGCAAATCTCTTCATTTCATCCGTTCAGGTAGTGTCAGGGTAAAAAGGATTCCTTGACTTCAGTATAATTATAATAATAAGTTAATAAAAACAATGATATTCATGCAGCACATGATCGGGCCCTGTTTTCCGGGGATTTACCGCGGTAAAGGGGTGCCGGGATGGACTGGACAGGATCTGCGGGAGGTTCAGAAGTGAAGAGATCTGCAATTATTCTACTCGGCATTGCGGTTCTGATGGTGTCGGGATGTTCATCGGTCAACACGACATTCGATTACGACAACCATGCGGATTTTTCAAGACTTCAGACATTCGCCTGGATGCCTCGTGAGGCCAGTACCGGCGGTAACGTACAGCAGGCCCAGATGGAGAACAGCCTCTTTACCAACAGGCTCAAGAATGCCGTCAACAGCAACCTCGAAGCCAAGGGGTACTCGATCGACACTTCGGAACCCGATTTTGTTATCGTCTATCATACCGGTGTGCAGGACAAGGTCAACGTGACGAACTGGGGCTACACCTACGGGCCGTACTGGGGGCCGTGGGGCGAGTCCATCGACGTTACGCAGTATACGGAGGCAACACTGATCCTTGATTTCATCGACTACGATACGAAGAACATCATCTGGAGAGGCACTGCCCAGAAGGCACTCTCCGGTGAAGTCAACCCTGAAAAGGCCGACAAAAACATCCAGAAGGCAATCGACCAGCTTCTCGCCAAGTTCCCGCCTCAATAGGCCGGTCGGGACATCAGAAGCGATCAGGGCCGCGTCTCCATCGGACGCGGCCTTTTTTATATCCTTATTTTCCTTTACCGCTGAGTCTTCTGGGATATAATCATACGCATGGTCGAATATCTGAAGAAAATATCGAAAGCGGCGGTATGCGCGGGCATCATCGTTCTCGCCGCGTCCGGCACGGGCCGGACCCAGTCATCCGGACACTACCTCGCGGGAAGCTGCGGCATGAATTCCGCCGCTCTTGTGCAGATAAAGCAGCACAGCTTCAAGACCCTGACGGGGTTGTATTACTCATCGAAATACGCGAGGGACGACGGGAGCGAGATAAGCGTCAAGGGTAACCTCGACATCTTTTTCCAGACCGCGGAATACAGGTTTCTTACCGGCAGCCGTTTTCTCGGGGGAAATTACGGTTTCGCGTTCAATTTCATCGTATCCGAGGCCGACTACAATGTCTCGAATCCCGACATACAGGAAGGCCCGGTCGGGGTCGGCGATCCCGAGGTCACGCCTATGATCCTCGGCTGGGAATCGGGCCCTTTCCACCTGATGCTCAGTTACAGCTTCTACATCCCGATAGGAAGGTACGACGAAGACGCCGTCGACAATGTGGGCAAAGGGCACTGGAGCCACCTCTTTTCGCTGGGAAGCACGGGATATGCCGGAGCGGACAGCACGTGGTCGGGGACATTGATCGCGAGATACGAGATCAATTCAAATATCGAAAGCCGCGACATCAAACCGGGCGACAATGTGATCGTAGAGGCCGCAGTCGGGAAACGGCTGTGGGATATGCTCGATCTGGGAGCGGTCGGATACGGAGTCTGGCAGGTCACTGATAATTCCGGCAGTGCCGTGCGCCCGGAGGACGATGAGAGGAAAGGCAGCGTTATGGCTGCCGGCCCTGAGATCGCCCTGAACATACCGGACCCGGGACTGACGCTGAAGTGGCGGGGATATGTCCAGTTTGCCGCCAGGAACAGGTTCCGCGGGTATGAATCGATAATCGAACTTCTTTTTTCTTTCTGACGGGAGTGAACGATGCGGGGGATGCCTTCCAGGAATGATCTTCTTGCCAGGATAAAGGATCTCAAGGGCAGTTCCGGAGATGCCGGGTCCGCCTCGGCCTGGCGCGACCTCTTCTTCGACCTCTCGAGCGACATGCTGTGCGTCGTCGATATGGACGGCCGCTTTCTCCATCTGAGCCCAGCGTGGAAGAAGACACTGGGGTGGGAAGAGAAGAAACTTTTCGACGAGGCTCCCCTCGAGTTCATTCATCCCGATGATCACAAGAGTACGATCGCTACGAGGGAAAGGCTGGCGGCCGGCGAAGAGATACTTGGATTCGAGAACAGGTACAGGTGCAGTGACGGCTCGTACAGGTGGATCGAATGGAACTCCTTTCCCATTCCCGAGGCAGAGCTTGTGTTTGCCGTTGCCCGTGACATCACGCGGGCGAAGGAGATCGAGCGCGAGCTGCGCGAAAGCGAGATGAGATACAGGCTGCTCTTCGAGCTGGCGAATGACGCGATCTTCCTGATGAAGGAAGACATGTTTGTCGACTGCAATCCCAAGACCCTCGAGATGTTCGGATGTACGCGCGAGCAGATCATAGGTCATCCCCCGTACGAGTTCTCTCCGCCTGAGCAGCCTGACGGGAGGGACTCGCGGGAGAAAGCGCTCGAGAAGATCAACGCGGCGATCGAGGGCAGGTTCCAGCTCTTCGAATGGAAACACATACGCGCCGACGGAACACCGTTCGATGCGGAGGTGAGCCTCAACATCCTCGAACTGTCAGGCGAAGTGTTCATCCAGGCGATAGTGAGGGACATAACGAAGCGCAAGGAGTCGGAAGAGGAGTTCAGGAATATCGTCGAGGCCTCGCCGATGGGCATGCATCTCTATCAACTCAAGGACGATGGGAAGCTGGTATTCATCGATGCCAATCCCGCCGCTGACACGATACTCGGCGTCGACAACAGTCTCTTCATCGGTAAGACGATCGAGGAAGCGTTTCCCCCGCTGGCCGGGACGGAGATACCCGGCAAATACAGGGAAGTTGTATGCAGCGGCAAGCCATGGCAGACGGAACAGGTCGATTATGAATACGGAAAAATCCGCGGCGCGTTCGAGGTCTATGCTTTCCAGATCGCCCCGGGGAAGATGGTCGCGATATTCCAGGACGTGACAGAGAGAAAGAGGACCGAAGATGCGCTGCGGGAGAGCGAGAACAGGTACAGGCGGATCTTCGAGAATGTCAGGGAGATATATTTCGAATCGACACTCGACGGAGAAGTCATCGAGGTCAGCCCGTCCATCGAGGATATCCTCAAGGTGAAGAGGAAGGACGTGCTCGAAAAGAACGCGGTCTTCATGTACGCCGATCCTGAGGCGAGGGAGAGATACATAGACTCTCTTCGCGCCAAGGGCTCGGTGACAAACTACTTCGTTGACATGGTCGACAGCGAGGGGACGGTGCATCCGATCTCGATCACGGCGACTCTCATCCCGTTCGAGGGAGAGGATACACCGAGGATCGTCGGGTCGATGCGTGACGTAACCGAAGCGAGAAGGCTCCAGGAGCAGCTTCAGCAGGCGCAGAAGATGGAGGCGGTCGGTACTCTGGCCGGCGGTATCGCCCACGATTTCAATAATATCCTTACAACGATCATTGGAGGAACCGACCTTGTCCTGAGCATGATGAGCGAGGATGATCCCGCCTATCCTACCGTTCATGACATTCACCGGACGGGGATCAAGGCATCGAGGCTTACTAAGCAGCTCCTCGCATTCAGCAGGAAGCAGGTCTTCGAGGCGAACGTGGTCGATGTCAACGAGATCATCGAAGAACTTCAGCCGCTGCTGGTCAGACTTCTCAGAGAAGACATCGAGCTGGCCGTGCATCTCGATCCGGGCGAAAAGAAGATCAAGGCCGACCCGACGCAGATCGAGATGATTCTGATCAATCTCTCGATAAATGCCGTGGACGCGATGCCGGACGGCGGCAAGCTGATCATAGAGACACAGTTCGTCGAAATCGAAGACAGGATAGTGAAACCGCACTTCATTCTCGACCCGGGCAGTTACGTGCAGATATCGGTATCCGATACGGGCACAGGAATGGACGACGGCATCGTCGACAAGATCTTCGATCCGTTCTTCACGACGAAGGAGAGGGGAAAGGGTACCGGGCTCGGACTCGCGGTGGTCTACGGGATCGTCAAGCAGCACGGGGGGTACATCTACGTCTACAGCGAGCCGGGGGAGGGTTCGAGCTTCAAGCTTCTTTTCCCGCGGACCGGTGAGGCGATCGTAAGGGAAGAGACCTCACGGCCGGGCGCCGCCGCTGCCGGCGGCAGTGAGACGATCCTGGTCGTCGAGGACGATCGCATCGTCCTCAACCTCGTCGAGCGGATACTGAAGGAACGCGGTTATAAGGTCCATTGTGCATCAGAGGGGGAAGAGGCGCTGGAGATAGCGAAGAAGATCGTCGGCGATCTCGACATCCTCGTCACCGATGTCGTGATGCCGGGGATGAACGGCAGGGAACTGCACCGCCGGGTCACGGAATACTGCCCCGAAGTGAAGGTCCTCTTCATGTCCGGTTATACAGACAACGTGATCATTCACAAGGGATTCGTCGGTGAAGGTGTCAAGTTCCTCCAGAAACCGTTTACGGTGAGGGAACTTGCCGATAAGATAAGGGACACCCTGGAGGATTGATGAACGCCCGTCATTCAGGAAGCGGTCCGCCGATACAGTTCGATCTGCCCGCGTCACCCGGCACATATATTCTCGTCCTCAAACTTCACTGGGAATGTGTCATCGATGTCGGCGCCCTCGGCGAACTGACCTTTCCCCCGGGATTCTGGTTCTACATCGGAAGTGCGCTGGGACCGGGGGGGCTGTCCGGGAGAGTCGCGCATCATGCGAGGTTTGCCGAGCGGCCGAGATGGCATATCGATTACCTGCGGTTTGCAGGAACTCCTGTAGAAGTATGGTATGCATTGACAGACGACAGTCTCGAGTGTACCTGGGCGGCGCTGCTTTCCAATATCGATGGAGTGGAGAAGGGTGCGGGGGGATTCGGCTGCTCGGACTGCAACTGCGATTCTCATCTGTTCCAGGCCGATCAAACAGATACATACGAGAAATTCCGTCGCCTTGCCGGCGACGTGCAGCGGGCAATCGCCGTCAGACTGAGCGGATGACCTCGGAGAATGCCGCCTGGATCTTCCTCGTAAGCTGACCCGGGGTGCCGTTTCCCACTTCCATTCCGTCTACCGATATGACCGGCATGACCTCCCGGGTCGTGCTGAGCAGCATCATCTCCGCCGCACGTGTGAGTTCATCCTCCCTGAACGGCCTTTCCGCCACGGGTATCCCGGTCCTGGCGCAGAGATCGAAGACGACCCTCTTTGTTATGCCGGAGAGGACGACGTTGGATTCGGGATGTGTTACAACAGTACCGCTGAATACCGCGCAGAATGTCGAAGACGAACCTTCCGTCACCATACCGTCCCTGATGAATATTGACTCACCGGCGCCTGCGTCCTCGGCCATCTGCCTTGCCAGGATATTGGGCAGAAGGGCGATAGACTTGATGTCGCACCTTTTCCATCTTGTGTCAGGGACGAGTATCACTGGAATGCCCCTGTCGCGCTGTTCGAAGGGCGGGTCGAAGGGAACGGCGTGGGCATAGACGGTCGGGGTCGTCTCCGGCACGGGAAACTGGTGCGTGCGCGGCGCGGCGCCTCTCGTGATCTGGATGTAAACAAGCGCCTCCGATCCGCCGAGGCCATTGCGCTCGAGCAGTCCGGGAATTATCTCTTCGATCCCATCCGCCGCGCCTTGTCCGATCCGGATCTCACGCAGGCTCCGGCGAAGCCGCTTGATATGGGCAGCCTGCTCGAAAAGCGATCCGCGGTATGACCTGAGCACCTCGTATACGCCGTCGGCGAACATGAAGCCGCGGTCCAGCGCGGGGACAACGGCTTCTTCCCGCCGTAGAAAACTACCGTTGAGAAAGACGATTTCGTTACCGGAGCTCATGTATTACTCCCCTGGCTTCTCATAGGAGGCCCTGTTGATTTCATCGACACTCTTGAACTGTACCGGCGGATCGAGGTGCATGGCGAGGAACTTCCATATCTTCAGCCTGATCTCCCTCGCTTCCTTTGTGTCCAGACGGTCGAAGGAATGTCCCCCCGGTACGGCATCGTATATCTCGTACTCGAACTTCTTTCCCTCGGCCTTCAGCGACTTGATCAGGTGCTCGACCTCGAAGACGTTCACGTCGGCGTCGGTCGTATTTGTATGTATCAGCAGGGGGGTGCTCAGCTTGTGGGCCTGCCACGCCGGAGAGCGGCGCCTGTACTCCTCGACATCCTCGTAAGCTGTTTTGCCGATATGGTAATCGACAGAGTAGAGGTCCCTGTAATCCTGCGTCTTGTAGCCCATCCGGGCTATCAGGTCGCTCACCGGGACGCCGGCAAACGCGACGACATAGTCGTCAGGGTGATCGAATATGTTATGGAGCGCTATCAGGCCGCCGTGACTCCAGCCGATTATCCCGACCCTCTTCCGGTCGACGAATCGATAGTTCTCGATCATGAAGTTCCTGCTCGACCATACGTCCTCTGTCTCGAGGCCGCCGTAGTCGATCTTCTCGTAATGTGATCTTCCGTATCCTGTGCTTCCCCTGTATTCGGGAGCCACGACGATATATCCCTGGGCCATCAGTTCTCGGATGATATGCGTGTAATAGGTGACAAAGCTCGCGTGAACGCCGCCGTGCGGGAAGACGATAAGAGGATATTTCTTCGACATATCGGTGTCGCGCGGAACGAAGACATACGCCCAGAACTTGACAGGGTTGCCTGCTCCCTGTGCTGTCGGGTTCTTTTCCTCGCGCAGCGGCGGCCCCGTGATGTAGACCTTGTCAATAGAGGCGACGTCGTCGACTCTTTCGAACCAGAGCAGGTCGTCTATCTTCTTTTCGAGGACATCCAGCCTGTGTCCCATGTCCTCGTCGAACTTCCGGAGTTCTTCAAGTGCGGGTTCCGCTGCTTTCTGTGCGGCGCAGGGCGCAGCGCAGAGCAGCGCCGCCATGATGATCGCCGCTATCGATCTGGTCATGATCCGTTCCTTTCGATCGAGTGGTCCGTCCATTACATCTCTTTTCCCGCCAGTATATTGAAGCGGTCGGTCATTTCAAGACCTATTCGACGGTAATGTCCGGCCAGAAGTGTAAAAAACCTGTGTCGGGACCCTCTTTACCGTGTTATTATTCTGCGACGCAGCCGGATGAGCGACTCTAACGGAGAACAGAAGATGAACGTATACGATATTCTGGAAGAGAGAGGATTCATCGAGCAGTGCTCCGACACGGATCGCGTGAGGGGGATGCTTGAAAGCCCGCTCACCTGCTATATAGGTTTTGATCCGACGTCGGACAGCTTCCACTGCGGGAGCCTCGTGCCGATCATGGCGCTTGCCCATATGCAGCGGGCGGAGCACCGTGTCATCGCGCTCGTTGGAGGGGGCACGGCTATGATAGGCGACCCGAGCGGGAAGACCGAACTCCGCAAGCTGCTGACACTCGAACAGATCGATGCGAACGCCGAAGGGCTGAAGAAGCAGCTGTCTCACTTTCTTGATTTCTCCGCAGGCGGGGCACTGATGTTGAACAACTCCGAATGGCTCCTGCCGCTGAACTTCATCGAGTTCCTGCGGGATATCGGACGCCACTTCAGCGTCAACAAGATGCTCACTGCCGAGAGTTACCGCATGAGGCTCGAGACGGGGCTGAACTTTATCGAATTCAACTATATGCTCCTGCAGGCATACGATTTTCTTCACCTGTACCGGGAGAAGGATTGTACGCTGCAGATGGGCGGGAACGACCAGTGGGGCAATATCCTCGCCGGCACCGACCTGATAAGAAGGGTCGAAAGCGGCGATGCCGAGGCGCTTACATTCCCTCTCCTTACCACGGCGGCGGGCAGCAAGATGGGTAAGACGGAGAAGGGTGCGATCTGGCTCGACCCGAAGCGCACCTCGCCGTACGATTATTATCAGTACTGGATCAATACCGATGACAGGGATGTCCGAAGATTCCTCGCTCTGTTCACCTTCCTGCCGATGGACGAGGTGCAACGGCTCTCGTCGCTCGAGGGTGCTCAGATCAGGGAGGCTAAGGAGATCCTCGCGAGGGAATGTACCGCCATCCTGCACGGGGAAAACGCGGCCGCCGAGGCCCGGGAGGCATCCAGGGCCCTTTTCTCCGAGGGAGGACCGGCAGCCGGAGATGCGGTCCCGACGGTCGAATTCGAACTGGCGAAGCTGGAGGAGGGAGTACCCGTATTCATCCTCTTCTCCGATGCCGGACTGGTAAGATCACGGGGAGAGGCAAGGCGCCTCATCCAGCAGGGCGGGGCGTATGTAAACGGCCGCCGGATAGAGCGGTTTGACGAGAAGATCACTACGGACGATGTCGAAGATGGATTCGTGATTCTCAGAGCGGGAAAGAAGAAATACAAGAGGCTCCTCCCGGTCTGATCGCCGGTTCGGATGGAGGTCATCCCAGATGTCTCAAGACTGGAGAAAAGAGTTCGACGAGGAAAGGGACCGGCTCAACGAGACCGTTCTTTCGGCGGACCATCTCGGCATAAAGAGATTCTTCGCCCTCGATACCCAGGCATACGCCGGCGGGGCACTCGACGCAATGACCAAGGAACTGATGGGACTGGCGTCTTCGATGGTGTTGAGGTGCGACGACTGTATAAACTATCACATAGCGAGATGTTTCGAAGAGGGCGTCACGAGGGAGCAGTTCTACGAGGCCTTCAACGTTGCGCTGATCGTAGGCGGTTCGATCGTTATTCCGCATCTGAGGCGTGCCGCCTCCAGGATGGAGGAACTCTTCGGCGGGTGAACAGGCCCGCCGTGCGAAAGGTTACCCGATGGGATTCAGGCTTCTGGATTATCTGATTAAGAGGAGGCGGACAATACTCGCCGCAGCTGTGGTGTTCGCCGTCGCCGGATCGCTGTACATTCTGATCGCCGATTCTGTCTACGAATCCCGGACGATGCTCATGCCGCCGATGAAAGAAGGAGGCGAAGGGCTTCTCACAGCATGGATGGCCACGATGAACCTTCCCTCGATGATCGCTCCCATGACGGGAGGCTCGATGTCAGCTGCGGTAATGATGGATATACTGAACAGCAGGGGTATCGCTGAAAAGGTGGTCACGGACCTCGACCTCCAGGACTGGTACAAGGCAGCTACTATGGAAGACGCTGTCGGGAGACTCAAGGGATCTGTATCCACCGGAGCATCCCAGGTCGGGATAATCACGCTGAAGGCCCGCGACAGGGATCCTGTAATGGCGATGAGGATAGCGGCGAGTCATGTTGCCGCACTCGATTCTGTCAATCACAGCCTTCTCGATGAGAGAGCGGAGGGTACACTTGAATTTACCAGGAAGCAGATCGTGGCATACAAGTTGCGCCTGGTGGAGTCCAGGGCCCAGATCGCGGCGTTCCAGGAGGAGCACGGGATAATCAGTTTCGAGGAGCAGGTCCGCGGCGCGATGGATGTCGCGTCCGCCCTCAAGATCAGGGCGGCGTTGACGGCGATCCAGATCGATATCCTGAGCGAATTTTCGAGGGATGACGCAATCGAACTGAACAAGAAAAGGATCGAACTTCGAAACATCAACAAGCAGCTCCGGATAATCGTTACCGGCGATTCCTCGATGACCGTTTTTCCGTCTCTCGAAAAGCTTCCGGCCCTGCAGCAGGAATACGCCGCCCTTAAAAGGGATCTCGAGGTCAACGAGAGGGTGTACTCCTTTCTCCTGCAGAAGCACGAGGAGAGTGGGATCGACCTGGCGCGGACCACTTCGTCGGTTCAGATAGTAGACGCGCCGCGGATACCGGAGAAGAGATCCGGCATCCCCCGTTGGGCCTTTATCCTGACAGCTTTCGCCGCGGGGGGAGTGTGGATGTCGATCGTCCTCGCGTGGTGGGGCTGGACAACCATGAAAGAGAAGTCCGGCGAAGAGGATGAAGCGTTCAGAAGTATCGTTGACCAGGCAGGCCGCGACCTCTCAGAGATCCGCCGGCGGCTCCGGATCTGACGGCTGCCCCCCCTCATTCTCCACGATCATCTCTTCCGTTCTCGAGACGAGAAATGGCAGCACCTCTCCGGAGGAACCTTCCAGAAAGATATCGGCGATCGGAGTGATCGCCGAGTGTTCCGTGTTCACCTCTATCACGGCAGCACCGGCGTCCTTCGCCATGAGGGGCAGGTGGGAGGCGGGAGATACGAGGCCGGACGTTCCTACGACGAGCATCACATCGCATCTTTCCGACTCATGGAATGCACGTTCGATCTCTTTTTCGGGAAGCGGTTCCCCGAACCATACCACGCCGGGCCTTATGATCGAACCGCAGCTGCAGAGAGGTGGTTCGTCTCCCCAGCCGGGATCGTATTCGGCGGGGTGGCCCGCCTCGAGGCACCTGAACGCTTCGATGTTGCCGTGGAGTTCGATGAGATCGGAACTTCCCGCCTTGCGGTGGAGATCGTCTATGTTCTGGGTCACGAGGACAAAACGCGGCAGGATCTTTTCGAGACGAACCAGGTCGGAGTGACCC
>SDBS01001537.1_pt1 | contig 23470 bp, 22 predicted proteins | sample 2277091 | NCBI WGS metagenome assembly SDBS01 (sample SAMN10404972, study PRJNA504765) | marine sediment metagenome | isolation source: marine sediment core GS10_PC15, 163 cmbsf | place: Arctic Ocean: Southern Knipovich Ridge | collected 2010
GTCTGAGAATCGCACATTGCCATCGTAGGGGCGGCCCTCTGTGGCCGCCCGCGGGCCGACTCTGCATTCAAAGACAAGGGGTTTTGCCAGAGGCATAGCTCGGTTTGCCGGGGGCATAGCTCGGTTTGCCGGGGGCATAGCTCGCTCCGCTCGGTTCGCTCGGTTTAACCCCTTGTGTGATAGATCAAGGGGATGAATCCCCTTGTCTCACGTAGGGCGGGGGCTCAGTACCCCGCCCGATTTTACCCTCACCCCGGTCGCGATGACGTAGGGCGGGGATTCCCATCCCCGCCGTTTTCTAACCCCGACCCTCACCCCAACCCTCGTAAATGTAGGGCGGGGATTCCGATCCCCGCCGTTTTCACGTTCCCTACCTCGACCCTCACCCTAACCCTCTCCCTAAAAGGGAGAGGGGACACGCGGCAGCCCTCACCCCGGCCTAGTCACTACCGCGCCCTCTCGGGGATTACCGGGACGGGCTCTACCTCTGGCGGGGGATTGAGCGGCGGGGGCAGCGGTCTCCATGCCGGGTCCAGCGCCGGCCAGAGCGGTGAGTAGCTCGAGTTGGCGTGCCAGAAGAGGTAGCCGTCGGCGCCGCCGGCCAGAGCCCCGCGGATCTGGTCCCGGACGTATCCGGTGAAATCAGAGGGCGCCAGGAGATCGAAGGCCTGGAGGAAGGGACGGTTGGAACAGGCGGCAAAAGTACCGGGAAATTCGGCTGGAGGCGAATACCTATAAATCATCCCTGGGTGGGCCAGTTCTGCCAGAGCCCTGGTGGAGTCGATCCTCGGATCGAGAGGAGGCGGCTCCACGTATCCGATCTTCTCGAGCCTTCCCTTCAGCACCTCGGCGCAGTCGCGCAATATCCTCCAGGTCCGTCCCCGGCCCGCGTAGAACCCCGCACCGAAGTGGCTGGGGTAGTTCATCGGCGAGAGGGCGTCCAGGTATTTAGCCATCTCGCCAACATCCTGGCCTTCGGGGTTCGGCTTCTCGAAAAAAGCGGAGAAGCCGAAGACGTCCACAGAAATTTTTACCCCCGTCGGGCGCAGCACCTCCTCGGCCCGTTCGAGGAAGGCGTTGATCGCCCACTCCTTGGACTGACCGCCGTAGTGCGGGGTGTAGGCGTGCAGGACATCGCCCTCGGTCGGAAAGCGCAGGTAGTCGAACTGGATCTCGTCCACCCCGGCCTCGGCGCAGGCCAGGGCGACGGCGAGGTGGTAGTCCCAGGCCTCCTCGGCGAAGGGGTCCACCCAGACCGAGTCGGCGTGCCCCACCCAGGCCTTTCCCGTGCGATCATCCTTGACCGCCAGGGAGTCCTTGACCTCGCCCCGGGGATCGTACTGCGCCAGGTAGCGATCGTAGTGGACGACGACCCGGGCGATGAGATAGGCCCCGGCGCCGCGCAGGCGCTCGATGAGCTTAGGCAGGTCATAATACGCGCGAACCGCCCCCAGCTCCCAGGCCAGCTCCTCGGGCGACAGGTCGGGCGCATCCTCGGCTGAGCCTCTGGGCGGTGGATAGGTGGACAGCTCGGAGCGCGGTTCATCGGGAACGCGAATCGGAAAGCAGACCTCCCCCGGCGCCAGCTTGGCGTCGAAGACGACGCAGTTGATGAAATCCTCGGCGAGCATCCGCTCCAGTTCGTCGAGCTTGGACTCCCATCCGGCCCGTCGTCCGACCAGATAGACCCCGACCAGCTCCGGTCCGGTTTCGGGATAGATAAGTTCGGTTAAATTCGCCGTCCAATCCACCGGCATGAAACCGCGCTCGCGGTGGGCTACGGCCCGGCTCCACCATTCGTCGTCGTGGTCCGCCGAGTATTCGACCGGACCCTCGAACCAGGCGGTGAGAAGGGGAATAAGCAGGACTAAGGGCAGTCCCCGCTTCACCTAAGTTCCCCCAGGAAGCTCTTCCCCGTGGGCCAGGGGACGCCGAACCACTCCGCCGCCGTGGCCGCCACGTCGTGGAAACCGTTCCGGCAGCCGAGATCAATCCCTCCGCCGAACCCCTTTCCATACACCAGCAGCGGCACCTGCTCCCGAGTGTGATCGGTGCCGGGAGCGGTGGGATCGCAGCCGTGGTCGGCGGTGATAATCAACAGGTCGTCCATAGTTAATTTTTCGAGGAATCGCGGCAGCCAGGCGTCGAACCGGCGCAGGGCATCGGCGTAACCCGCGGGATCGCGCCGGTGACCGTACAGCATGTCGAAATCCACCAGGTTGGTGAAGATCAGCGCGGGTCCGCGTATCTTTCCGGCCAATTTATTGGTTAAAGCCATCCCCTCGGTGTTCGTAGCGGGGTGGGGCGTCTCGTCGAGGCCGACTCCGGCGAAGATGTCCCCGATCTTCCCCACACCGATGGTTTTGATCCCGGCAATCTGGAGGACATCGAGCACCGTGTCCCCTGGAGGCGGTACGGAGAAATCCCGCCTTCGCTCCGTCCGGCGGAATTTACCAGGTTCTCCCTCGAAGGGCCGGGCGATGACCCGGCTGACACGGTACGGTCCGTCGAGGAGCCGTCTGGTTACCTCGCATATACGGTACAGCTTCTCCGGAGGCACCAGTTTTTCGTGGGCGGCGATCTGAAAGACCGAGTCGCCCGAGGTGTACACGATCAGCTTCCCGGTCCGCAGATGCTCGGCGCCCAACCGACCGATGATCTCGGTGCCGCTGGCCGGTTCGTTCCCGAGCCAGCCATAACCGGTCTCCTCACGGAACCGCTCCATCAATTCGCGGGGAAAGCCGTCGGGGAAGAGGGGGAAGGGTTTTAGCGAAACCAGGCCGGCCATCTCCCAGTGGCCGCTGGTTGTGTCCTTTCCCGCCGAGAGCTCGGTCATCCGTCCGAAGGAACCGAACAACCGTTCGGGCGGGAGCAGGGGGCTTTCGTAGGGATGAATTCCCCGCAGGCCGAGCCGGTCAAGATTCGGGAGCGCCAGGCCGCCCACCGCTCGGGCGGTGTGCGCCAGGGTGTCGGCGCCCGCGTCGCCGAACCGCCCGGCATCAGCGGCTCCGCCCACGCCCACCGAGTCCAGGACGATGAGAAACAGCCTTTTCATCGGCGCCAATTGTAGCAGAAAGGGGAGCCCGTAGACTCCCCGAACAGTCGTTCGTAAAACGACTTAAAATCCCACGTAGACGCCGGCCTGGAAGGTGAGATTGTTGATCGTCGCCGGCTCGGTGTCGGCCCAGTGGTAGGTTCCGTCCGCGTAGGCCCCCATGAATCCCAGGAAGCCGATCTCCAACCCCAGCCCGGCGTTGTAGCCGAACTTGGCCCCCGATTCATCAATGTGCTCCCCGGTGTCCTCGTTGGTGTACTCCAGGCTGTAGAAGTAGAGGCCCACCCCGGCCAGGAAGTACGGCGCGATGATGCCGGGCAGCTTGAGCTTGCCCTGGAGGAAGACCGGCACGATGGAGTTCATCTCCGTGGTGGGGATGCCCCACTCGTTTTCCTTCACCGTGCCCTCGACGTAGGTGATGTTGAGGGACGCGTCCAGGAAGGGGACGATGCCCAGGTCGAACTTGAGACCGGCGGTGAATCCTCCGGTAAAGGTGTCGCCGTAGTCCCCCAGGGGCATCATGTAGCCGACCCGGGCGCCGATGGAGAAGAAAGCCAGGCTCGGCAGGGCCAGCAGAAACAGTACAAGGGCAAGGACCTTACGCATGATCTCTCCTTGTTTGCATGAACAACGATTGAGCGATTTTATCCGAAAACCCCGGATTGTTCAAGGCCGGGGGTCGAAGAGACCGGTGGAGATGTAGCGTTCACCACGGTCGGGCAGCACGGTGACGATCCTTTTAAAGGATCTGTCCGTCGCTAAAAGCTGCCTGCACGCCGCCACCGCCGCGCCGGAGCTCGGTCCCGCGAGGACGCCCGTCCGCTCAACCAGTTCCCGGCTCGCACGGAAGGCCTCCTCATCGGTGACGGTCAGCACCCCGTCCACCAGATCAGGTTCGTAAAAAGGAGGGACGAAACCGGCGCCGATACCCTGGAGGCCGTGGGCGCCCCGATCGCCACCCGAGAGGACCGGACTGGCGGCGGGTTCGACGGAGTAGATTTTGATTCCGGGGTATTTCTCGCGCAGGGCCAGGGCGCAGCCGACAATCGTACCGGCGGTGCCCACGCCGCAGATGAAGGCGTCGGGTTTGCCGGGCAGATCGGCGATGATTTCCCGGCCGGTGGTTTTTCGGTGCATATCAATTACGGCGGTGTTGGTGAACTGCCCCGCCAGCCAGGCTCCGCGCTCGGCGACGATCTCCTCCGCCCGTTGAATAGCGCCGGGCATGCCCTCCTTCTGAGGCGTGCGCTCCATCTTCGCTCCCAGGGCTTCGATATAGTCAGCCCTCTCCACGGAGTATCCCTCGGGCATGACCAGGGTCACAGCGTAACCCTTGACCCGTCCCACGAGGGCCAGGGCGATGCCGGTGTTGCCGCTGGTGGGCTCGATGATCTCCCCGCCGGGTCCGAGGCCGCCCGTTCGTTCCCCATCCTCCACCAGGGTCAGGGCGACCCGGTCCTTTACGCTGCCGCCGGGGCTCGAACCTTCAAGTTTCGCATACAGCTCCACACCTTCGGCGTCCAGCATGTTGTCAAGCCGGATCAGCGGTGTGTCGCCGATGAGCGCGGTGAGTCGTTTGATCTTCATTGATCCTCCTTCAATCTTGGATTCAGGTCCTCCAGAGCGATGATACGACGGCCCAAATCATCCAGGCGGCGCCGTAAAATGTCGGGAAGGTTATAGTGGTCGAAGTGCAGTCGAACGTCCTTCTCCACCGTGCCTGCGATGCGGGCCGGAATGCCGATCGCGATGGCGCCGGAGGGGACATCCTTGACCACCACCGCGTTGGCCCCAATGCGGGCGCCGTCGCCGATGGTGATCGCCCCCAGCACCTTGGCTCCCGCACCGATCACAACCTTCCGACCAACGGTGGGGTGGCGCTTCACCGGGCGAAGATCCACCCCGCCCAGGGTCACCCCCTGGTAGATCACGCAATCGTCGCCCACTTCGGCGGTTTCGCCGATGACGACACCGCCCCCGTGATCGATGGCCACTCCCCGGCCTATACGGGCGGCCGGGTGGATCTCGATCCCGGTGAAAAAGCGGCTGAGGTTGGATAGGATACGAGCGGGGAGTTTGAGGCCGCAGCGCCAGAGACGGTTGGCGATGCGGTGGAGGGTGAGAGCGTGCAGACCCTGGTAGGCGAAGAGAACCTCCATGCGGCTCCGGGCCGCCGGGTCATCGCGGTAGAGGGCGTTTACGTCTCTTCGTAGCTCGGTGAGCACCCCATTTTCTGCTCCTTTCGTTTGGGTTGAAAAAATGGTGGCGTGCAATGTACCACATTTACATACAAAGGTAAAGCCCTAAAGATGACCCCCCTTACCGCAGGCGTGTTATTATTAGCACAGCTTTGGATAAGGAGGGTTCTTGGGGTTCCACGAGTTCAAGGAGGGGCGTCGGTTCCTCGTTCGCGTGCCAAGGGGCGAGGAGTTGGCCGCCTTCGTTGACGATCTGATCAACGAACACCGAATCGGGCAGGGCTTCATCTCCGGTATCGGAGCCGTGGCCGAGGCCACCATCGGCTTCTACGACCAGGACACCCGGAAGTATCAAGAGCTCGAACTCACCGGCGGCCTCGAGATCGTCTCGCTTCTGGGCAACATCTCGCAGAGGAAAGGTCACTGCCACGCCCACCTCCACATCGGTCTGGCGGATCACGAGGGCCGCATGTACGGCGGTCATCTCGGTAAGGCTGAGGTCTTCCTGACCGAGCTGGTGATCGTCGAGTTCACCGGATGTGAATTGGAACGCATACCAGACGAGGCCACCGGTCTGGTCTGCTGGCCGGCCTGATGCCGGAGCAGTTCCACGGTGAAGGGGATTGACCGTCCGCCAATCATGACAAAAGGTTTTTCACTCATCGAGATGCTCATCGCCAGCGCCATCCTGATGATCGGCGTGGCGGGTGTGCTCCTGGCGATCCCCAATGCCGAGGAGGGGATTACCGCCGGGGGTATGGCCGGTCGGGCGGCAATCTACGCCAAGGAGCGGCTGGATTCCCTGGCGGCGCTGAATCCCGCCGAGCTCGCCGAGGCTGCTCGCCTGGAGCCTTATTTCGACTCGCCCGAGGAAATATTCACCCGGCGCTGGTGGGTGCTAAACGCGGAGCTAAAACCCGAAGTCGAAGGACCGGCACTCGACGAATACCTTGCCGAGGTGGGGCTCATCCCCGGGGACTTCGACCTCCCCTCCGGTTTCGTCCGGTTGAAGGTGGTGCTCCTCTGGCAGCCGCCGGGGAGGAGGCTGGAGCGACTGGAGGTGGGACAACTGGTCACGCCCACGAGGTAGCCGACGTAATTGCTAAAGGCATCAACGTTAGTAAATGGACCAAATAAGAAGGTGCAAGTCTTCAGTTCCTTCGTAGGGCGGGGTTTCGCCGGGGCGTTACTCGCTTCGCTCGTTTTCCCTTCGGGCGCATATACCCAACCCCGCCGGTGAGCGCAGGGCGCTGGACCAACGCAGCGCGTTGGATCGCAGACCCGCGAGGATAGTCTTTTAGCCTTCCAAACCTTATCTCCGCGAGCGGTACTATCATCCCCACTAAAGACAAGGGGTTTCAACCCCTTGTTCCCGTGTAGTGCAAGGGGCTAAAGCCCCTTGTCTCACGTAGGGCGGGGTTTCGCCGGGGCGTTACTCGCTTCGCTCGTTTTCCCTTCGGGCGCATATACCCAACCCCGCCGCCGCTTTTAAGATCATTGTGCCTTTTTCGGCGGGGATTAAAATCCCCGCCCTACATCCATGGGTCGTAAATATTTCTTTGTGGGGTAACAGTTAGTCCAGAAACACTAAGTTATCCCTTGCTAAAAAAAGGGGCCTGAGCCCCTCTTTTTTTTATGCCCCGCCTCAGGGCCGGTCTCCGCCGCCGGAGGGCCGGTTTCCGCCACCTGACGGACGGTCTCCGCCGCCACCTGACGGCCGGTTTCCACTGCCCGAGGGCCGGTCTCCACCGCCACCTGACGGTCGGTCTCCGCCACCGGAGGGCCGGTTTCCGCCACCTGACGGCCGGTTTCCACTGCCCGAGGGCCGGTCTCCACCGCCACCGGAGGACCGGTCTCCACCGCCACCGGACCCCGGCTTCCTCCGCCTGCGTCTCTGGTGGGAACGGTCGTCACGGGTTTGAAGCCTGACGTGGGGACGATCCACCTTCTCAGCCACCGTCAGGGCGAAGAAGGCCAGGTATAGCTCGTGATAATAGACGCCGACCCGGCATAGATAGCTCCAGGTGAATCCGAGGAAGATGAGGAAGGCCAGCGCCAACTCGACGATCCGCAGGGCGGTAAAGGACAGGCCGCCACCCGCTATCCAAACCACCCGTGCGAGCGTGTAGAGTAAAAACAGCCCGGCGAGGTTCATGCGGAACTGGCCGCCCGCCGCCAACCTCTCCAGCCGGCGTCGCACCTCGGGCGAGCGCTCGGCCAGGGCCGAGAGGCAGAGCTGGTCCCGCAACCCCTCGTTGGCGGTCTCGTACTTGAAGTAGTTGTGGAAGGCGCTCTTAAACGTCTGGGGGAAGTTGCGGTCGAAGGAGTGTCCCGCGCTGTGCGCCAGCTTTACCTTTAACAGACCGGCTTCCCGGCTCGCACGCTCCAGGAAAAAGCTGCCCGAAACCGGCCCGAAAGAGAGCCTTTGGATCAGCCGGCCGAACTGGCCGAAGACGCCGGAGAGGATCAGCCCCGCCGTCAGGCCGAAGATCAAGAGAGCCAGCACGCCGATCAGCCCAACGCCGCGGATACCGAAGAGAGCGAAGAGATTGACGTTGACCCTCCAGGCGGTCAAGACGACCAGCGAGCCGGGCACGAGCACGGCAAGCAGGTCGTACCGGTTGAAGCTGTAGTGTTTCATTAAAAACCTCGATAAGGGTGGATCGTCAAGACCCGCCCCTTCGTGTAAGTTGTTGGTTCAACCATCCGCCACTGCATCACCGATGGGAGGTTTCACAAGATGTAGCGTGAGAGGTCCTCGTCCTTGGCGAGTTCCTCCAGCCTCTCCTCGATGAAGCTCGTGGTGATGGTCAGAGTCTGTTCACGGTCGAGGTCGGCGGCCTCGAAGGATGCCTCCTCCAGGAGGGTCTCGAGTACAGTGTAGAGCCTTCGGGCGCCGATGTCCTGGGAGTGGGTGTTGATGTACTCGGCCAGCTCGGCCAGCCGCTCGACCGCACCGGGTGCAAACTTGAGCCGGAGCTTCTCCGTGCCCAGAAGGGCCTGGTACTGCTTGATGAGGGCGTTCTTGGGTTCGGTGAGGATGCGGGTGAAATCCTCTTTGGTCAGCGAGCTGAGCTTGACCCGAATGGGGAAACGCCCCTGGAGTTCCGGCATCAGATCCGACGGCTTCTTGTGGTGGAAGGCCCCGGCGGCAATGAAGAGGATGTGGTCCGTGTTCACCAGGCCGTACTTGGTCTTGACCGTCGAGCCCTCCACCAGGGGTAAGAGATCGCGCTGGACGCCCTCCCGGGAGATGTCGGGTCCGTGGGTAGAGCCACCGCTGACGACTTTGTCCAGCTCGTCCAGGAAGACGATCCCCGTAGTCTCGGTGCGCTCCAGCGCCTCCCGGATGACCTTCTCCTGGTCCATCAGGCGCTCGGCTTCCTCGCTCTCGATGATCTTTCGGGCCTCGGCGACCTTGAGCCGAACCTTCCTCTTCTTCTTGGGGAAGAGGCCCTTGAGCATGTCGCCCAGATCCAGCCCCATGCCCTCGAGCCCCGCCCCGGAGAAGGCTGTCATCACCGGGTTATCGGAGGAAGTTACCTGAACCTCAACCTCCCGGTTCTCCAGCTCGCCGCTTTTAAGCATGCCGCGGATCTTCTCCAGGCTGCGCTCGTGGTGGGCCACCGCCTCAGCGTACTCACGCTGCTGATCCTCCGTCGCCCCGGAGCGGGGTTGTATCGGCTGTCGGGGTAAGAGGAGCTCGACCAACCTCTCTTCGGCCCGCTTCTTCGCCTCGGCGGCGACACGTTTTCGTTCCTCCTCGCGGACCATGCTCATCGCGATCTCGGTCAGGTCGCGGATGATGGACTCCACGTCCCGCCCCACGTAACCCACCTCGGTGAACTTGGAGGCCTCCACCTTGACGAAGGGGGCTCCCACCAGGCGGGCCAATCGGCGGGCGATCTCTGTCTTACCCACCCCCGTGGGGCCGATAAGGATGATGTTCTTGGGTGTGATCTCGAAGGCGATCTCGGGCGGGAGCCGGAGCCGCCGCCACCGGTTCCGCAGAGCCACCGCCACCGCCCGCTTGGCGTCGTCCTGGCCAACGACGTAGCGATCAAGCTCGGCCACGATGCGCCGGGGCGTGAGTTCCTCGGGACCCAGCCGTTCCGTCCCCGGCTCGATAGGGTTGAGTTTACCGTTCATCGTTCAGCTCACGCTGGAGCCCGCCATCGGCAAGGCGGACCTTCTCCCGTTGGGCCTGCCGGTGATCGGCGAGTTTGGCGGCCAATTTTGTATCCTCCAGGGCCAGACATTGAAGGGCAAAGAGGGCGGCGTTCTTCGCCCCCGCCTTTCCCACGGCGAAGACGGCCACCGGGACCCCCCCGGGCATCTGGACGCTCGAGAGGAGGGCGTCCAATCCGCCCAGCTCCCCCGAGACCAAGGGCACGGCCAGGACGGGGCGCACGGTGCGGGCGGCCACGGCGCCGGCGAGATGGGCCGCCATCCCCGCGCCGCAGATGAATATCTCAACCCCCCGTTCCTCAGCCTCTCCAACGAAGCGAACCACCTCGTCGGGGGTGCGGTGGGCCGACAGAACGCGGCCGGTGAAGCCGACGCCGAACTCTCGCAGAATCTCAAAGGCGACGTCCATCACCGGCTTGTCCGAGGCCGAGCCCATCAACACGGCCACCCTCGGTTCGGTTCCTTCGCTCAAAGCAACTCCCGCCACGTTAAACTCTCTTCTTCGACATCCGTTCTAGTTCGCGCCAGGCGATGTCCTTCCGCAGGGTCTTCCCCTCGAACCGGATCTTCTCCGCCCGCCGGTAGGCGTTGTGAACCGCGGCGCGGATGGTGGCTCCCATGCCGGTCACCCCCAGAACGCGGCCGCCATCGGTGACAACCTTCCCCTCGCTCAGCTTGGTGCCGGAGTGGAAGACGACGCTGATGTAGTCGTCCTTCCCGATGCCGGTGATCTCGTGGCCGGTTTGGATCCGCCCCGGATAGCCCTCACTGGCCAGGACCACGCAGGCCGCCTTCTTCTTCGTCAGGTTGACCCGCCTGACGGGAAGGTGACCCGTGGCGGCGGCGTAGATGAGCATCAGCAGATCGTCGGCGATCCGGGGGACGATGGCCTGGGTCTCTGGATCGCCGAAACGACAATTGTACTCGATCACGTAGGGCCCGTCCACGGTGAGCATCAGCCCCACGTAGAGCATCCCGGCGTAGGGATCGCCTATGGCCTCCATCCCCTTTAGCGTCGGGATGATGATGGTCCGCATCATGTGGGAGATGGATTCGGAGTTGACGATGGAGACCGGCGAGTACGAACCCATCCCCCCGGTGTTGGGACCGGTGTCTCCCTCGCCGACGCGCTTGTAATCCTGGGCGGTGGCGAGGATGCAGGTCTCGCCCCGGCCGTCAGCGAGTACGAAGAGGGAGACTTCCTCGCCGCGGAGGAACTCCTCGATGATCACCGTCCGCCCGGCCTGGCCGAAGGCCTCACGCGTGAGCATCGCGTCCAGGGCCTTCTCGAGTTTGGCCAGCGTCTCGCAAATGAGCGAGCCCTTCCCACCGGCCAGCCCGTCGGCCTTCACCACCAGGGGGAGGTTATGGGTGCTGCCGAAATGCCAGGCGGCGTTGAAGTCGTCGAAGACGCCGAACTCAGCCGTGGGGACACCCACCGAGGCCATGAGCTCTTTGGCGAAGGCCTTGGAGGACTCGAGACGGGCCGCTCCGGCGGTGGGCCCGAAGATGGTAAGCCCCGCACGCTGGAACTCGTCCACGATCCCGCCGGCGAGGGGAGCCTCGGGACCCACGATGGTGAGGTCTATCGCCGCCCCGCGGGCGAAGTCCACCAGCGTGCCGATCTCATCCCCGGGCAGCGGCGGAATCTCGGCGATGTCGGCTACCCCGGCGTTGCCCGGGTAGGCGTAGAGTTTCTCCAACCGCGTGGAGCGGGAGATGCCCCAGACCAGGGCGTGTTCCCTCCCCCCCTTGCCAACGATAAAGACGCGCATTTATTTCCTCATTCGAACGACCGTCCCGATTAGTGCCTGAAATGCCGGGTTCCGGTGAAGATCATGGCGATACCGGCTCTGTTCGCGGCCTCGACGGCGGCCTCGTCCCCCTTGGAGCCCCCGGGTTGGATGATGGAGGTGACCCCCGCTCCGGTCAACACCTCCACCCCGTCGGGCATGGGGAAGAAGGCGTCGGAAGCCGCCACCGAACCGGATGCCCGCTCACCAGCCTTTCTCACCGCGATGATCGCCGAGTCAACCCGGCTCATCTGACCGGCGCCGACACCGACCAGCCAGCACGAGCCGTCCTCCTCCCGGCGGGCCAGGACGACGGCGTTGCTCTTGACGTGCTTAACCGCGCGCCAGGCGAAACGGAGCGCCCACCACTCCCGTTCCGTGGGGGTGCGCTTGGTGACCACCCGCTCCTCGGCGGATCGTTCGTCATCCACCCCCTGGACTAAAAGGCCGCCGGGGATGAAACGCCCCTCGAAGCCGTGGGACGACCCGGTATCACCCAGGGCGACAAAGCGCCTCTGCTTCTTCTTTGTCAGAAGATCGAGAACGCCCGGAGCGTAATCCGGCGCCACGGCGCATTCGATGAAACGCGTCTTGTGGATCCGCTCCGCGGTCTTGTTGTCTATCATCCGGTTGAAGGCGATGACCGAACCGAAGGCCGACACGGGATCACCCTCGAGGGCCAGTTCGTAGGCTCGTTCGAGGGCGGACGCCGAGGCCAGTCCGCAGGGGTTGGTGTGCTTGATGACGGCGGCGGCTGGCCCGTCTAAATCGCAGACCGCCTTCCACGCCGCGGAGAGGTCCCAGTAGTTGTTGAAACTCAAGGGTTTGCCCGAGAGCTGCTCCGCCGCACCCAGCCCCCCGTCACCCTCGATGGGCAGGTAGAGCGCTGCCGGCTGGTGGGGGTTCTCGCCGTAGCGCAGCTCGCGGTCCTTCCGGTAGGCGGTGATGTACAGCTCGGGGAATCCACCGTCCTGGGTCAGATAGTTGGTGATGACGGCATCGTAGGCGGCGGTGTGAGCGAAGGCCTTGGCGGCCAAGGCGCGCCTGCGTTCGAGGGTCACGCCGCCTTCGGTGATCTGTTCCAACACGGTCTGGTAGTCGGCGGGGTCGCAGACGGTGATCACGTGGTCGAAGTTCTTGGCCGCCGCCCGCAACAGCGCCACCCCGCCGATGTCTATCTGTTCCACGGCCTCCATCTGGTCGGCCCCCGAGGACCCCGTTTCGGCGAAGGGATAGAGGTTCACCACCACCAGGTCTATCTCCACCGTGCCGATCCGCTCCAGATCCCTTTTATCGGCGACGGTCCGCCGGGAGAGTATCCCCCCGTGGATGCGCGGGTGCAGGGTTTTGACCCTCCCGCCGAGGATCTCCGGAGAGCCGGTGTAGTCCGCCACTTCGATCACCGAGAGGCCGGCCTCGCGCAGAACGCCGGCGGTACCGCCGGTGGAGAGCAGCTCGACGCCCTTCAAGCGGTGGAGAAAGTCCACCAGTCCGGTTTTGTCGGATACGCTGGCCAGGGCTCGGCGTGGGGTTAGTCGGTCGGACATCGAGGCAACCCACCCAAGCGGTTAGAGGAACTTTTAAAAACAGGTAAAAGCTGGACGGGACCAACTTCAACCCGCGTCCAGTGATACGGAGCGACGTATTGTAACATAAAGTGGGCACAGCTTCAGCAGGCCCGGCGGCCTTCCCGGCTGAGGGGACCATCGGATTTTCTCGGAACTCACCGGCCGGTGCGGTGAGGGCCGCCTACCTCTCCCCCTCGGCTCCGGATTCCCCCTTAAACACATTCTTGACGTTCTTCGTATCCACCCACTGGACGACCGTCTTCTCCGGCTCTTCGTCCACCGGATCGCCGCGCAGACGCTGACGCCGTCTCACCCAGGCGGCCGCCAGGTAGCGGTAGATGGGGGAGAGGAAAACGGCGTCTACCGCCACGAAGAGGCCGAAGATGACCGTGAAGGCCAGCTCGCCCTGGCTGAAGCCCGTTCTGATTCCGTGGACGACGGCGAAGACGACCCCGGCGAGCCCCACCACCATCAGGGCCCAGAGGGCGATGCGTCCCTCCCTCTCGAGACGGCGACGGTACGCCTCGTACTCGGATTTACCCATCCGCGCCTCCCTAAAGCATGATATGCTCGTCCCCGATTGAACTATGACAAATATAGAGACGTGCCCTGGTGGTGTCAAGGAGCGCCCCTTTCGCATCTCCCCTCAACGGGCTATAATACACCCAGGAAAATCAACACCTCCACTCGAACATTCTCCGGAAGGTTGAGCGATGCGACGAGTCGGCGTTTTTCTCCTGATCGGAGCCTGCGGAGTCCCGGCCTTCGAACTGATCCCCTGGGAGGCAGGGCAGTGGGCCTCCTACACCGATGCGGGTGGGGAGGTTGATATCACCGCCGCCCTGCTGGAGCTGCCCCAAGGCTCAGACGGGCTCTGGTTGCAAATCGAGATAGAGCTCCCCGAGATAGGTCACGTCGTCGTCCAGATCGCCTTGAAGGAGGGCGGCGCGGAATTCATCCAGCGGGACATAGCGGAGCACATCCAGGAACCCGCGGAGACGGAGGAGTTCCTCTGGGATTTCCAATCCCTGCTCACCTACTACGAGAACTTCGGCGGGGATATACGCCTCGGGGTGGATTCACCCGAATTGGGGGATCGGGTTGTCCTCACGGTTGAGCCGGAGATCCTCCGCGAGTTCGCGGAGGTCTTCGCCGAGTTTAGTGAGGCGTTCGAACCGACCACGTCCGAGCCCGTCGAGTTCGAGACCGAGGACGAGGTGGAGGTCGAGGTTCCCGCCGGAATCTTCACCTGCCGGAAGATCGCCAACGATTCGGGCGCCGCCTGGTACGCCGAGGAGGTGCCGCTCTTCGGCATCATCCGCGTTGCGTTTCCCGACGAATACGGGAAAGAGGATGTGTCCGCGGAGCTAACCGATTTCGGTCCCTCCGGCGCCGCTGACTCCCTGGACGGCTGGCCGGCCCCCGTACCCCTGGAAACCTTCATCGAATTCATGGAGACGGGACAGGAGTACGAGCCCTACACCGAGGAGGAGGCCCTGGGCAACAAGAAGCCCAAAGGGTAAAGTGCTGAAGCGGTAAATCTTGCGCTGAGGGAAGAAATGCACACACCGCCCGAGAAGAGCTTCATGCTGACCGAGATCGCCCGCCTGCGCGGGGAGCGCAACGCGATCATCCTGGCCCACAACTACCAGCTCCCCGAGGTCCAGGCCGTGGCCGACCTGACCGGTGATTCGCTCGGTCTGGCCCGTCAGGCCGCCGAAACCTCCGCCGAGGTGATCGTCCTCTGCGGCGTCGAGTTCATGGCCGAGACGGCGGCCATCATCTGCCCGGACAGGCGCGTGCTCCTGCCCGAGCTCCACGCCGGCTGCCCAATGGCCGAGATGATCACCGCCGACGACATCCGCGAGGCCAAAGAGAAAAATCCGGAGCTCTACGTCATCACCTACGTGAACTCCACCGCCGAGGTGAAGGCGGTTTCCGATATCTGCTGCACCAGCGCCAACGCGGTGGAGATTCTCACCAAAGCCCCCGCGGGCCGGCCCGTTCTCTTCTGCCCCGACCGTCACCTGGGCGAGTGGGCCGCCCTCCAGGTCGGCCGCACCGACATCGGCCTCTACCCCGGAAAGACCGACGTCCGCCTCTGGCCCGGCTTCTGCCCCACCCACCACCGTCTCACCTCAGAGGACCTGCGACGCGTTAAAAAGGCCCACCCCGAGGCCAAGGTCATGGTCCATCCCGAGTGCCGCCTCGAGGTCTGCGGGCTGGCCGACCGGGCTACCTCGACGGGCGGAATGCTAACCTACCCGGCCGAGGTTGACGCCGCCGAGTTCATCGTCGGCACCGAGGTGGGCCTGCTGGACCCCTTGAGGCGGGCGTTCCCGGACAGACGCTTCTATCCCGCCGCCGCGGAGAAGATGGTCTGCTGGAACATGAAGGTGACCGACCTGGAGAGCGTCTACAACGCCCTGGCCCGGGACCGCTACCAGATCGCCGTGCCGAGGGAGATCGCCGACCCCGCCCGCCGGGCCATCGAACGGATGCTGTCTTTGTAAATCACCCAGGGCACATTTCTCTTGAAAAAGGGGGAAGATGAGAGTAACATTTATAAAGTCACTTTGGCTCATTCAAACCTGAAAGGAGAATGCTATGCGTAAGATTCTGTTAGTGCTCTTAGTCCTGGGGATCGCCGCCTTTGCCGCAGAGTACGAGTTCTCGACCGGTGGCTGGGACGAAGACCCCGCCCTTTCCGGCACCAGCGACGGCTGGGGCGAGTGGTTCATCACCGTCTTCGAGAACGACACCGGCGAGGACGTCAAAATCACCGAGTTGGGCATGCCCTGCTGCGGCCCGACCTCGGGCGATTACGGCTGGGTGGTCTGGTACGACGCGGGCGGAATGAACCCGCCTCCGGGCGATCCATACAGCGCCGATAGTTACGGACCCTACACCCCGGAGAGTTCAAGCGACTTCCACGTCTACACCTACGTGGACCTCTCAGACGAAGATGTGGTAGTAGAAGCGGGCACGTATTTCAACATCGGGTACGACAACACCGCCTCTGGCGGCCAGGCTTACTACAACGGCCACCCCTCCTGGGCCTGGTACTCGGGTTACTGGGATCCCGAAGAAGACTATGGCCGCACCGACCTCATCCAGTGCCGCGCCGAAACCTCCATCCCCGACCTCGATCCGCCCTATGTGGACGGACTGGACCCGGCCGACGGCGAGACCGAGGTGCCGGTGGACGCAGATTTCATCTTCCACTGCAAGGATGACCTTTCCGGCATTGACACCGATACCATTGACTTCACCGCAGAGGACACAACCCTGAGCAGCGATTTCGTCGTCAGCTCCAGCGCCGCCATCAGCACCACCACCTCCGCGACCCGCACCATCGCCGGCGATCTTGACATTGACGACACCGACATCAACGACGTCGTCTGCACATTCGACCCCACCGACGACCTGCCCGAGGGTGAGGCCATCACTTGCACCGTTGACGGCACCCTGGCCGACAACCAAGGCAACGAGCTGGGCGATGACTTCGTCTGGATCTTCGACATCGAGGGCGCCGTCGAGGACACCACCTGGGGCCGGATCAAGAGCGTGTACTAGCACCGCTCCGCGATTCACCAGCGTAATGAAGAGGAACCCCGCCGGGTTCCTCTTCAATATGTCCCCTCGCCCCCTATGAGCCCTCGTAGGGGCCGACCTTTAGGTCGGCCCGCGGGCGGGAGAAAAGACCCGCCCCTACCATCAAGACAAGGGGATTCATCCCCTTGCTTCCTTTTACACAAGGGGTTAAACCGAGCGAAGCGAGCTATGCCTCTAGCAAAACCCCTTGTCTTTTATGCGGAGGTGAGGGCTGCCTTTTTTAGCGGGGTTCGAGGAAGTGGAGCGCCGTCTTGCCGTAGCACCGCCTGTCCGTTACGTCATACCCGGTGAAGGGCCGGTCGAGAACGCTGTCAGACGCCTCCAGCACCAGCAGCCCGCTGACCAGAGGACGGAGGAGGCCGGCGACCACGACCGGGTCATCGCCGTAAGGGGGATCGGCGAAGACGATGGCGTAGGGCTCGTCGGGCTCCCGCCAGCCGGTGACGAAGCGCTCGACCCGCTGGGCGAAGACACGCGCCCTTGCGTCGAGGCGGGTCTTTTTGATGTTCCGGCGGAGGTAACTGAGCACGCCCCGGTCGGCCTCGATGAAATCGCAAGCGGCCGCCCCGCGGCTGAGCGCCTCCAGCCCCACCGCGCCCACGCCGGCGTAGGCGTCCAACACCCAGGCCCCGACGACCATTCTGCCGAGGATGGCGAAGAGGGCCTCGCGGACGCGGTCCGAGGTGGGGTGCACCCGGTCGCCGGGCGGGGCGTGGATGGCGGTTCCCCTTGCCGAACCGGCGATGATTCTCACCGCTCCTCCTCGGCTTTTTTCCGGTGGAGGGTCACCAGATGGTGGGCCCGGCGCGAGGGCTCTGGGAGGCGAAACCTACCCAATTCCGACAGGGTGATTCTCACCGCATCCTCCAGGGTTATCCCGGCCCCCACCGAGATGTAGAGGGGTTTCACGTCCGTCCGGCTCCGCAGGACGACACCGAGCGTTTCTCCGGTTTTTCCGTCAACCAGGGAGGTGGTGGACCCCTTTTCACCGCCGACGAGACCGTGCTCCCCGGTGAGCCGGCTCTTGGCCACCCCCACCGTGGGCACGCCGAAGAGGAGGCCGAGGTGGCTGGCCAGGCCCAGGCGCCGCGGATGGGCCTTGCCCTGGCCGTCGCAGAGGAGGACGTCGGGCTTCGTGTTCAGATTCAGCCAGGCCGCGACGCAGGCCGGTCCCTCGCGGTAAGATAAAAGCCCAGGCACGTAGGGAAAATCGGCCTTCGCCTCGCCGTACACAGTTTCCACCTCTTCGCCCCTCCCCGCCCGCAACACCACCAGCGCAGCGAACACGCGCTTCAAGCGCCGCGAGTAGGACACGTCGAGGCCGCCGACCAGCCCGATACCCCCCAGCGGTCGCTCCGGCGGCAGCAACTCGACCAGGCGCCGCTGCTGCGACAGGGCATCGGTCGGGGTCTTCGGCCACCCTATCTCTGGATGGAGGAGCTTTGCCATACGAAAGAGACCGTTGAATAACGAGACAACTTCGCGCCGGCGGTGGCACAGTTTTTGCGCTTCTGGGCTCTGAAAACGGTAACTAAAGCACCATTCTGCAAAAACCTGTGCCACCGCCTCGATAACGTCGCTAATCGGGTGTCATAAGGAAACCATCAGGTAAGTGTGTTCCGGGGCCGAAAATCGTACTTATTAAACGGCCTCAGTAAATTACCCGGTCCGGCGCGACCGTTCCAACCTCGCTGAAAGTTCGAGAGCTATCTCGCAGGGCTTCCACGTGGTACACTTACAGTGGAGGCTGCATTATATGTATCGGACGGTGTCATGACGGGCTGTCGCGGCCTGGCGGCGTGGTCCGCGGTTCTCTTCCTCTTTTCCCCCGCCGTATCATTCGGTTTGACGGTGGTCTACGCCCCGACTCTCCCGGAGGAGCTTTCAAGTAACACGGTCGAGGCGGCCGCCGACTTCGCCGCCGGGCTGGGGATCGAGGAGGATTGGTATTATAACAGACCGAGCCTTTTTGGAGACGTGCAAACCAAGATCGAGTCGCCGGTTACGCTGGCCGAGCTGATCGTCTACGCCGCCCAATCCGAGGCGGGCGACGCTGTCTGCCTGCGCATGGTCGAGACCGATGTCGGCTGGTTCGCCTACGCCCTGCGCTGGAACCGCGGTGCCGCCTCGGGCGCCTGCCGGGGGGTGCGTGACCCCGAGAATTTCGACTGGCGGCTTCTGGGCGGGGACCTGGCCGAGGGACGCTCCCCTCTATCCGGTGACGGCGAGCCGGACAGTCTCACCGGAGTGCGCTGGATCGGCCGTGAGATAGACGACGGCCTGGCCCTGGTTGCCTCTCAGGTTTGGCTGGATCATCATCCGGAAAACGTCACCGCCGCGCTCCAGCTCGCCAATCGCGCCGGGCACGTAGTCCGCGGGATCGCCGTGGTCGGGGACTCACCGGGGGTGGAGATGCTCCTCGACTCCCTCGACTCTCTGGTCGGCCTCGCCGGTGAGGTCGCCGTTGAAGCTTTGGAGAACGCCACCGACCAGGGCTTGATCATCGCCCTTTACTTTGCCGGTCACGCCGCCGAGAACGCCTGGAAGGTGACGCGCTACGCCATACCCTACCGGGGAATCGGCGATACGCCCGAAAGAGTCGAGTCCCTGGCGGAGAGGATCGCCCTCGAGGCGGACGGCTACTGGAAACTCGCCGCGGATAGCTACGAGCGGGCGATAGAATCGGCCGGTGTCGCCGAGCTTGGGGGGAGCTGGCTTCTGATGTCCCGCATCGCCTTAAAGCTCCTCTACCACGAAATCGGCGAGGATTGGCCCTGAACAGCCACCACAATGTAAAAAAGCGTCCACATCTTCTCAACCGGTATTCCAAAGCAAGGGAGGCAAATCCATGAACGAACCCCAAAACCGCGCCCACCGTACCGAATTGCGCTGGCTCTATTTCGTCCTGATCGTGTCTCTGATCTTCTTCGTCCTGGCCCTGGCCAGGGGGAACTCCGCCCTCAACATCGTCGCCCAGGTATTCTACATGTTGACGATCATCGTGGGCACCTTCCGGGCCATGCAACTAAAGAACGAGGTGGAGCAACCGCCAAAGGGAGAGATCGAGACCCCTCAGGGCCGATTCAACTTCCTCAATCTTCTGATCACCGGGCTCTTCGCCCTGGCCATCCTCTTCCTCTTCCTCGACAGCGTCATTGAATCGGGGGGGATTTCACTATTTTAAGGAACCAGCGCCGGCAACGCTGGGCGTTGCATCCCAGACCCGCGAGGAGAAACTTCCTCAATTCAAAGACCCTCCCCGCGAACGCACCCAAAATGTAGGGTCGCCCCTGGAGCGGACGACCGGGTGAATAAAGCGGGGGCGAGGCGTAGAAGCCCCACCCTACGTACTGCATTTTAAAGGGCAAGGCTGCGACCCGCTCACGTTAGGTGATGATCCCCAATTCACCCCTCCTCGGGCCAGGAGACATTCAGCTGCCTGACCGCCCGGGCCTCGTCCACGCGCCTGACCGGCGCCGAGTAGGGCGCACCGTGCAGGAGGTCCGGGTCCTCGGCGGCCTCCCGGGCGATGGCCCCGAGAGCCTCGGCGAAGGCGTCCAGGGTGTCCTTGGTCTCGGTTTCCGTCGGCTCGATCATCAGCGCCTCGGGGATGATCAGCGGGAAGTAGTTCGTCGGAGGGTGGAAGCCATAGTCAATGATCCGCTTGGAGATGTCCAGGGTTGCCACGCCGTGGGCGTCTTTTAGTTTCTTCCCCGACAGGACGAACTCGTGCATGCACCGGCGGTCGAAAGGCAGCTGGAAGACGTCCTTCAACAGGTCCATGAGGTAGTTGGCGTTCAGAACCGAGTGGGCCGAGACGGCTCGCAACCCCTCGAGGCCGAGGTACCGAATGTAGACGTAGGCCCGCACAGATACGAGGAAGTGGCCGTAGAAGGCGACCAGCTTGCCGATGCTCCCCGGGCGGTCGAAGTTCAACCGGTAGGTCTCGCCGTTCCTCTCGACAATCGGCACGGGGAGGAATTTTGCCAGATGCTCCTTCACCCCCACGGGCCCGGCCCCCGGTCCGCCGCCGCCGTGGGGCGTGCCGAAGGTCTTGTGCAGGTTGAGGTGCACGGCGTCGAAGCCCATGTCGCCGGGACGGATGCGGCCCATGATGGCGTTGAGGTTGGCGCCGTCGTAGTAGAGCTGACCGCCGGCGGCGTGCACCAGCTCGGCCACCTCATCGATGTTCTCCTCGAAGAGCCCCAGGGTGTTGGGGTTGGTAAGCATGAGCGCCGCCACGTCCTCGGAGAGCTTCTCCTTCAACGACTCCACCGAGACGTTGCCCCGCTCGTCCGAGGCCACCTCGACCACGTCGTAGGAGCACATGGTGCCCGAAGCGGGGTTGGTGCCGTGGGCCGAATCCGGGACGAGGAGGACCCTGCGCGGGTTGCCCCGGGACTTGTGGTAAGCCCGGATCATCTTGATGGCGGTAAACTCGCCGTGGGCCCCGGCGGCGGGCTGTAAGGTGAAGCGGTCCATCCCGCATATCTGGGAGAAGCATTCCTCGAGCTCGTGCATCAACTCCAGCGCCGGCTGGAGCATCCCCTCGGGCAGTAGGGGGTGAAGATCGTTGACCCCGGGCAGCGCCGCCACGGCGTCGGCCAGCTTGGGGTTGTACTTCATCGTGCACGAGCCCAGGGGGTAGAAACCCACGTCAATGCAGTAGTTGAGCTGGGACAGGCGCACGTAGTGCCGGACCAGGGTGGGCTCATCAACCTCGGGGAGCGCCGGCGGATTCTTCCGACGTAATTCCGGCGGCAGGAGCTCGTCCAGGGGCCTGACCGGCACGTCGGGCTTGGGCGGGCGGTAGCAGCGGCGTCCCTTCCGGGAGTACACGTAGATCGCCGGCTCGATGGGGCGGTCGGGTATCTTCTCGACCATCAGAGCACCTCCTCGAGAGCGGCGACCAGGCCTTCGATCTCGCTGATACTCCTCTTATCGGTGACGGCGACCAGGAGGCCGTCTCCATATTCCGGATAGAAGCGCCCCAGGGGCAGTCCGGGCACGATCCCTCTACCCGGCAGCTCGGCGAACACCCGTTCGGCCATCCCCCCCGGCAGCCGCAGGGCGAACTCGTTGAAGAAGTGTCCTTCGGGGAACAGAAGCTTTACACCGTCTAGTTTCGTTAACTCACCGGCGGCGTAGTGGGCTTTTTGCAGATTGAGCTCGGCCAGCTCGGTTATTCCGGCGGGGCCGAGGGCGTTCAAGGTGATGTTGGCGGCCAGGGCCACGAGGGCGTTGTTGGTGCAGATGTTGCTGGTGGCCTTTTCCCGGCGGATGTGCTGCTCCCGAGTCTGCAGGGTGAGGGCATAGCAGACCTTTCCGTCGGCGTCCACGGTCTGGCCGACGATGCGCCCCGGCAGCTTGCGGGCAAGCTTTTCCGTGGCGGAGATGAAACCGACGTAGGGGCCGCCGCCGGATAGAGAAGTCGCCACCGGCTGGGCATCGCCCACGGCGATGTCCGCGCCGCACTCGGCGGGTGTTTTCAAGAGGGCGAGGGGGAGGGGACTCGAAACCGCAACCGCCAAGGCCTTGCTCCGCTCGTGGATCAGGCTGAAGGCGTCGGACCAGTCCTCGATGAGGCCGAAGAAGTTGGGGCTGCCGATGATGACGGCGGCCACGTCTCCGGCGAGCCTGGTCTCCAGGTCGGCGAAATCCGTCAGCCCCTCCGCCGTCATGCCGATCTCTTCATACAGACCGCAGGTGCCGTCGGAGCAGGCCAGGTCTTCCAGATAGGTGGATATTACCCGGCGGTAAAAGGGATGCAGGGTGCGCGAGACTAGCACCCGGTTCGTCTTGCGGACGCTCCGGATGGCCAGGGCCGCTGCCTCCCCCGCCGCCGAGGCGCCGTCGTAGACGCTGGCGTTGGCGATGGGCAAACCCGTGAGCCGGGTGATTGCCGACTGGAACTCGTAGATCGTGGTCAGGGTGCCCTGGCTGATCTCCGGTTGGTACGGGGTGTAGGCGGTCTGGAACTCGGTGCGGTTGGTGAGGTAGCCGACGATGGCGGGGATATGGGTGTCGTAGGCTCCGGCGCCCAGGAACGAGACGTGGTCCGGCGCCTTCACCCTGGCGAGCCGCCCCAGGATCTCCGGTTCGCTCAGCGGAGGCGGCAGCTCCATCGGCGGATCCACCAGCTCGGCCGGCAGGTCGGCGAAGAGGTCCTCGATCCGCTCCACACCGATCCGGTCGAGCATGGCCCGCCGTTCCTCGGGCGTGTGGGAGAGGTAGTCCATGGATCTCCCCGGATGGGTTTATTGCGGTGGATTCGAACCCGGAGATTATAGCAGCCGACCGGGACAAATCTCCACCACCCTTTAAATGTCTTCCGTACTACCGTTCTTCGCCGTAGAGGAGGGTTGATGACCTTCCCGCGGGCGGCCACAGAGGGCCACCCCTACGTAAAGACAAGGGGATTCATCCCCTTGATCCATCACACAAGGGGTTAAACCGAGCGAAGCGAGCTATGCCCCCGGCAAAACCCCTTGTCTCTGGTGGTGTTGGGTTAAACCGAGCGAACCGAGCGAACCGAGCGAAGCGAGCTATGCCCCCGGCAAAACCCCTTGTCTTTTGTGTATCGCGTGAGGCCGCTGCGTTTGGCTCCATCAATGAAGGGTCGCCCCTCTGCGGGCGACCTGGTCATCGGGGCGGGGCGTAGAAACCCCACCCTACATTCCCCCTCACCCCGACCCGTGAGCGACTGCTCCTCTCAAAGGGAGAGGGAGACGGATGGCCGCTCACCCAAGGGAGAGGCGGATTATTCTTCTGCTTCGATTCCGCCGGCGGGTTCCGGCGGGGGCGGCGGCTCACCCTCCTTTTTCCCCACGGCCAGACCCGAGGCGGTGGCGAAATACACGGTGTTGGCCGTTTCGTCGTAGGCGCAGTCCAGCATCACCGGGTCCGCCAGCCCCTCCTGGACGCCGTGGTGCTCCCAGACGTTGCTGGCGATAGCGTAGTAGATGGCCCCGCCGTCGGAGGCGGCCCAGATCGAGCCCTCGCCCAGACCGAGGCCGTTCACCCGATCCCAGTCACCGCCGTTCATCACCTCGT
>SDBS01001538.1_pt1 | contig 23466 bp, 18 predicted proteins | sample 2277091 | NCBI WGS metagenome assembly SDBS01 (sample SAMN10404972, study PRJNA504765) | marine sediment metagenome | isolation source: marine sediment core GS10_PC15, 163 cmbsf | place: Arctic Ocean: Southern Knipovich Ridge | collected 2010
GACGAGCTAACTTAACCTTAGATGATTGACCTAACAGAGCTTTACCTTGTTGTTTTCACGGTATGCCCAGTAGTCGCCAAATATCCACACCTATGGAAATAGCTAAAAGATTAAAGATCACCTAATAAGGCTATTTATCTTGGCAGTGATTTTGAAAAACAATACGAAGTTTGTGCCCTTAAGGCTTTATTCTTTTCAGACGGATCTGCTACCATTTTGTGTGTTTATTATCATTATGCCTATCAATAATTAAATGAATTTTCAGATTTAGCTATAACTTGTTTGTTCATGAGTGAAATACTTCAAAATATTGGCTTGAAAAAGAAAAGTCTTAAAATGCAAATAACTCATCTCATTAGAAAACCTTATTTTAATATATCGCCTAATATGGGTAGAAATACAAATTCTTATGAAATGTCTAATACTTATACATTGATAAGTTCAGAATGATGAAGGTGTTAATTCTTACAAATATGTATCCCACACCCGAGCACCCTTTTTTTGGAATATTTGTAAAGGAACAGGTGGAGTCTCTCAGAAAAGAAGGCATTGATGTAGATATATTTATCATAAATGGGCATGATAACAGGCTAAATTATTTTCTTGCTATTCCTCGTTTATTTAGAAAATTGCAGTCTAATCATTATGAGATTGTTCATGCTCATCATACATATTGTGTATATCCTTTCTGGTTTGTAAAGTCAATTTTAGGTTTGAGGATACCTTTGATATTGACTTTCCATGAAGCAGAAGCATTAAAACCAGACAGACTTGTACCAAGAGATATTGATATAATCTCTAAACTGGTGTATTCAAAAAGGATTAAGAAATGTGCCCTCAAAAAGGTTGACTTACTCATTTCCGTGTGTGAAGATTTAATAAAAACTTTTAATTTTTGCGGAAGAGCAATAGTCTTACCGCCTGGGGTGAACTTAGAATTATTTAAACCAATAAATAAATTTGTTTGTAGAAAAAGATTAAATTTACCAGAAGATAAAAAAATACTATTTTTCCCTGGAGATGCCAGAAATCCCAAAAGAAAAACACAGAAAGGGTTTTATATACTTCAAAGTGCTCTATCAATTATAAACAGTAATGATGTATTTCTTTTAACAGGTGGGGATATTCTCCACCAGGATATGCCTCTTTATATCAATACAGCAGATGTTATTGTCCAAACATCTAATTTTGAAGCCTCACCAATGGTCATAAAAGAAGCAATGGCATGTAATATTCCTATAGTCTCTACAGATGTTGGTGATACAAAAGAAATCATTGGGAATACTGAAGGATGTTTTATATGTAATAGAAACCCCTATGATGTTGCCACTAAAATAAAGATGACATTAGACTATGGCAAAAGAACGAATGGTAGAAAACGAATAGAAAAACTGGGCTTGGAATTGCAACAAATTGCGCAAAGAATAATCGAGGTTTACAAAGAGATTCTTGACACGAATGAGAGAAAAAAGAGTTTGCATAATAAGGCATAATTACTATCCGCAGGAAAGTCATATTCGCAGGGATGCAGAAACACTTCGTGATACAGGATATGAAGTAGATATTATTTGCCTTAAGTACAAAAACCAACCATATTTTGAAGTTGTAAATGGAGTCAATGTCTATAGAGTTCCTGTTAGCCATCAGAGAGGTAGAATACTCCGCTATATAATAGAATATATTGCCTTTTTCATTCTTTCGTTCCTTAAATTGAATTTACTTTATCTTAAAAAGAAATATATTGTTATTGAAGTTGATACTATGCCTGATTTCCTTGTATTTGCAGCCATTATACCAAACATTTTAGGTGCAAAAGTAATCTTATATATGTTCGAAAATATGCCTGAACTTTATTCCTTTGAGCATAAATTGAGCATAGAGCATCCTGTTGTTAGGTTTTTAAAAATAGTTGAAAAATTAAGTCTCAAGTTTGCAGATAAGATTATTGTTACGCATGAACCTGCTTGTAGAATCTTCGCAAAACACAGAATTCCAAAGTCAAAATTTGCTATTGTTTTAAACGTACCTGATGAAAAAAAGTTTATACTTCCTTCTTCCAAATTAAGTAATTCTTATTCTAATGAATTCTGTTTGGTTTCACACGGTTCAATCTTGCGACGATACGGATTCCAAGTAATTATAAAATCTCTAAAAGTTTTAGAAAGTAAAATTCCTAATCTTCGATTGTTAATTGTTGGGGATGGTGAATATAGGCACTCGATTGAGAAATTAGTTTGGGAGCTTAATTTGGATGAAAAGGTTTTATTTATAGGTTTTATACCTTTTGAGCAAATTCCTGCCGTAATCTCTAAAACTCATATTGGTATAGTGCCAATGCTTGCTGATCTGATGCTTCCTAATAAGCTTTTTGAGTACATAATATTAGATATACCTTCAATAGTTTCAGATTTGCCCACAATGAGAGAGTATTTTAATAAAGATTGTGTAATGTATTTTGAACCTGGGAATCCGAAAGATTTAGCTAAGAAAATCCTGTATCTGTACAACCATCCTGAGAAAAGAAAAGAATTAGTTAAAAATTCCTCAAAAGTTTATGAAAAATACAGATGGTCAAATATGAGGAAGAAGTACATTGCGGTATATGAGGATCTTATAAAAAGGAAATAAATAATGAAATATATAAATGATACTTTTGTAAACAGTGATTATTATCATGATTGAGATGTTGCCACAACAATGGACAATGTTTGACACAAATTGAAAAATGTTTTATACAAGAATACCTCACGCTTCATTTAGCTAACTCATCCGTTATTTTGGAAGTTGGGGGTGGGAGTGGAAGATTTGCAATTCCCATTTATAGAAATGGGAATCAGGTGATAGTTGAAGAAATAGACTCTTTACCATTAGAAATATTACACGAGAGAGAACCAAAAATACCATTGATTTTACTGGATAGCAAACACAAGCATTTTCCAATAAAAGATTCCTCTGTTGATTGCGTTTTGTGTATTGAAGTAGTTTCTCTTATAGAATCAGAGAGGTTTTTCTCTGAGTGTAATAGGATATTGAAACAAAATGGTATTATCATTTTTACGACGCACAATAGATACTCTTAAAAAGGCTTTTATAAAAAATTCATATTGAAAGAAGATTTCAGCAAATATCATTGGAAAAAATTACATTATGCAAGTTGATTTTAGCAAGTAAGGTTACATCTTAAAAATGCGGGTTCTGAGCTTATAAGAGCAAAAGGCTTAACTGGCTTCCCACATCGCATATTTCCAATAACAAATTAATTCCTTATTTTGCTCTCATTGAAAAGTTGCTATGTTTGAACTTATCATTTTCTTTACGCCCTTGGATTATAATAGAAGCGAGAAAAATCAGATAGTATGCAAGTAAGGATTATTGATTCATCAAAAGATAAAAGGTGGAATGAGTTTGTGGCTAATCACCTCCAAGGAACTGTTTTTCATCTGTCTAACTGGGCAGAGGTTATGGTTAAAACATATAATTATAAACCTTACTATTTTGTAATGGAAGACGGAGAAGGAAATATTAGAAGCGGATGGCCGTTTTTTCTTGTGGATAATGGAATTTATGGAAACAAACTAATTTCAGTTCCTTTTACAGATTGCATAACTCCTATTTTTGAGCGTTATGAATTAGTGTCCTTATTTCTTGAAAAAATTTTTGAGATTTATAAAAAAGAGAAAATAAATTATATTGAAATAAGAGGGAATTTCCCAAATTCAGATAATGGAAGATATAAAACAAACAACTACTTCAAATACCATATTCTAAATATTTATCCTAACTTAGAAACTGTATGGAGAAAGTGTAAACAGAAATCGGTGAGATACTCTATAAAAAGGGCTGAAAAACTGGGTGTTAAGGTTGATAGGTCAAAAGAAAAAGAAACAATAAGAATATTCTATAACTTAAATTTACTTACAAGGAAAAAACACGGTGTGATTCCTCAACCTTATTCTTTTTTTGAGAACATATGGCAGAGCCTGATTTCTAAAGGATATGGATTTGTCTCGGTTGCATGGTATGATAAGATTCCAATAGCAGCAAGTATATTCCTTGAATATAAGAACAAAATTTATCATAAGTTTAATGCGTCTGATAAAGGTTTTAAGCATCTTTATCCAAATTATCTTATACTTTGGGATGTAGTTCAATATGCAAATAATAAGGGTATCAAATATCTCGATTTGGGGAGAACAGCTCCTGATAACCTTGGTCTTATGACATTTAAAAGACACTGGGGTGCCGAAGAAGTTGATCTACCATACTACTATTATCCAGAAGTTAGAGGTGTGAGTAGTATGAAACATAGTAACCTGAAGTATAAAATTGCAACCTCAATCTTAAGAAAAACCCCCACAAAAATGCTTGAAATGCTTGGAAATAAATTTTACAGGTATTTGGCATAATAAAGGCTCTTTTTCACTTTTTCACAAATGTGGAAAATGATTAGTTCTGAATAATTTTGTTGTATGCAGTTCAATATGATTATAATAAAGGAATTAAATATCTTAATCTTAGAAGGGCTTTCCTGATAATGAGGGTCTTATGAGCTTCAAAAGACATTGGGGTGCCGAAGAAGTTGATCTACCATATTACTATTATCCTGAAATAAAGGGTGCAAGCAGTATGAAACATAGCAGCCTGAAATACAAAATCGCAACTTCAATCTTAAGTCGAGCCCCGACAAAAATCCTCGAGACTCTAGGTAACAAATTCTATCGTTACCTCGCCTAAAAAGTGAGAAAAGCACCTTTTCACTTTTTCGCAATAGCGAAAAGGTGCTAATATAGAAGCAATGAAAACAAGGTAGGCTGAAATACAGAGTCGCAACTGATATATTAAAGAGAATACCAACGAAAGCACTTGAAGCTCTTGGAAACAATTTCTATAGATATTTCGCATAATAAGTAATCATCGTTTGTAAAGCTAAAAATATTCACTCTGTTTTAGAAAGGTGAAAAATTGAATGGGTAAAAGACTGAGTTTCAGCGAAAAATGCTTTTCACTCTTGTGCAAAAGAAGTGACAAGGGATGGGGTGAAATTAAGACAAATATTCAATCGCAAGAAAACTTATATTCCATTCAGAATAAGGATTGGAAAATGTTTTGGGAGAGAATTGGGGAATCAATACCCAGTTTTCATAATAAAGTGATAGTTGATTATGGCTGTGGGTCCGGATTTGATAGTCTATTCATGTTAAGGAGGGGTGCTCGATATGTATATTGTCTTGAGATAGTTGAGAGATATCTTAAAAGCGCTAAGGACTTACATAGTTTTTATGGTTTTAGAAATGTGTCCTATATAGACAATAATAATGTTATGGAACTAAGGAAAAAGATTGCTGGAGGAATTGTAGACATCATCTACTGCAGAGATGTTATGGAACATGTTGCATCCCCTTATCTTGTCATTAATTCCATGTATTCCTTACTGAAACATGGGGGAGTAGCATTTATAGGATTTTCACCACTATACAAAAGCCCATATGGAGCGCATATTAGAAATAAATGTAAAGTTCCCTGGGTTCATTTGATATTTTCTGAGAAGACAATTATAACTGTTCTTAAAAAACTATATGGATTGCCATCATCAATAGAAGGATATTTAGATATTGAAGGTTCCGGAGTCAATAAACTGTCTTATTTTCAATATCTGGAAATGCTTGGTAGATTTAGATGGAAGATTGAAATAAATCATTTTAATCATTTCCCAAGAAGGGTTTTTCTGACAGAGAGTTTAAATTTGATTACAGCACTTATTCCTCTTAAAATTATTAAAGAGTTATTTATTATAAACACATATGTAAAGCTAAAAAAGAACATCAACAAATGTGCTTGAGCTTCTCGGAAACAATTTCTATAGATATTTCGCATAATTGTGAGATGTGTTTGGGGATGAGAGCAAGAATTCACTTTTTCGCAATAGTGGAATAGGAGCGAACTGAAATATGGATTATTTGTTACAGTTATTCAAGGGTGTTGCTAATGATAGACGAATTAAGTTGATCGAACTTCTGTTGGACAAGGGTGAGATGTATATAGAGGATATAGCATTTACCCTGAAGATACCTTTATCCACTTGTTGCAGAAATCTAAAGGTATTAGAGCGGGTATATGTTGTATTAAGCCGACGAAAGAATGGACGTGTATTGTACCAATTAAACAATCCCGATAGACACCCGTATAATAAGTTAGTATTGAAGCTAATAAAGAGAGGTCGCAAGAAACATATTTCCACAATTTCGCAAAAGTGAAAACGAATATGATTAACAGATTCTGGAAGACGAATGAGGAATTTAGAAATTTAGACTTCAAAAAAGTTACCAAAATTGAAGATATTCTTTTTGAGAAATATATAGAGAATAATGGCTCTTCGAAAAGACTATATTATTCCTTGAAGCCATTGATACCAAAATTTATGCAGATTTATATTAGACGGTTGAAGGCGAGGAATATAGTGGATAATGGTTATGAAAGTGTTGAATCTATCTACAGACAAATACTTACAGATGAAATGAAAAAATTACTAAAGACCTTCAATTTTATATGGTTCTGGCCAGAGGGATATAAGATGGCAAGTGTGATAACGCATGATGTGGAATCAGCGGAAGGATTCAAGAATGTGCTTAAGCTTGCTGAAATTGATGAGGAGTTTGGGGTTAGGTCTTCTTTTGAATTTGTTCCAGAGAGATATAGGATTGATTATGGCATACTTGAGGAACTAAGAAATAGAGGTTTTGAGATAGCAATACACGGTTTGATTCACGATGGTAAGCTTTTTAACTCTGAGAAAGGATTTAGGAATAGGCTATCAAAAATTGAAAGATATGCTGAGAAATGGAAGGCAAAAGGATTTCGCTCCCCATCTTTATTAAGGAATTCTTTCTGGATGAAAAATCTTGATTTTGGTTGGGACTCTTCTTTCCCTGACTGGGATCTTTACGGTCCTCAACCTGGTGGATGTCGAACTGTCTTCCCCTTTTTCATATCTAAAAAAACAGTTGAATTGCCGGTTACAATTATGCAAGACCATACTTTATTTGAAATCCTCAAACAAACAGATATAAAGATTTGGAAGAAGAAAATTGATGATATTCATTCTTCAAATGGTCTTGCAAACCTAATAGTCCATCCTGACTATATTTTTGGTGACAACAGGTTGAAATATTATTTTGAATATTTGGAGTGGGTAAAATCAAAGGAAAAAATTTGGTATAGTCTGCCACAAGATGTTGCTACCTGGTGGCGTAGAAGAGATGAATCAGAGATCAGGTTAGATTCAAATGGAAAACCCTATATTGAAGGATCTGCTGTTTCTGACGGACTTATTGCTTATGCTAAACTATCAAACAACAATCTCGTTTATACCCTACAGCAAGATGGATAACGCAATGAGAAGTTGTATATTTCCTAAATGAAAGAGATACCTAACAATAGTTCTTTCCATTAAGTTCTGTGGACTTTTATGATAATGTTCATATTTTGAACAAAGTGTGAAGTTTTTGAGTATTTTTTTTCATTGGAATTCTTTTAATTCCCTAAGTTATTAAAATTAAAGACTTATTATTTCCTGTTTAGCGGTACGGATTTTGCTATATATATGAGATATATGACCGTTGACCACTGACGGATGACCGCAGTGAATACCGTAAAGCGTGGGGAGTAGAGCGTAGAGCGTAAAAGCGTAAGGCGATAAGCGTAAAGAGTAGTTTGCAGAAAACAGTAGACAGAGAAAACCATTAAGGATAAAGGATAAAAGAAAGAGTGTAGAGTGCAAGGCGTAGGGAGTAAAGCGTATATCGTAGACTGGACAGTGGGTAGTAGACAGAGAACCCGTAACTCGCAACACGTAACCCGCAACAATAGACAGTAAGGGACAGACGAGGGATGAAGGACGACCGCTTCGCTTGGACGAGAGACGAAGGACGATAAGGATAAAGGATAAAAGAAAGAGTGTAGAGTGTAAGGCGTAGGGAGTAAAGCGTATATCGTAGACTGGACAGTGGGTAGTAGACAGAGAACCCGCAACTCGTAACACGTAACCCGCAACAATAGACAGTAGGGGACAGACGAGGGATGAAGGACGATAAGGATAAAGGATAAAAGAAAGAGTGTAGAGTGTAAGGCGTAGGGAGTAAAGCGTATAGCGTAGACTGGACAGTGGGTAGTAGACAGAGAACCCGCAACTCGTAACCCGCAACAATAGACAGTAGACGTGAGACGAAATTGCGAAATTAGGAAATTGGAAATTGAAACACTAAAAGAAAAGGATGAGATTGCTTCAGTATTAACACACCCCTAAATCCCCTCTTATTAGAGGGGACTCGATGCACTCGCAATGATGTGAAACAAGGAAAGATTATCATAACATTCAGAAAGTGCTTGACAATTGATAAATAAATTTGTATATAAAGGAAATTTCTAAGTAGACAGAAGGATAAAAAAGAGAGGAGTTGAGATGGAAGTTCCGTTTTTCGACCTTAAGAGACAGTATGAAAACATAAAGGATAAAATTGGATTTGCGGTCAGTGTAGTACTTGAGAGTGGTTGGTTTGTAGCTGGACCTTCAGTCCAAAAATTCGAGGAAGCATTTGCCAAATTCTGTGGTGTAAAACATGCCATTGGTGTGACAAGTGGAACTACAGCTGTTTATCTTGCTCTTAAAGCAATCGGTATTGGTAATGAGGACGAGGTTATTACAACTGCATATACTTTTTTTGCAACAGCAGAGGCGATCAATCTTACAGGTGCAAGACCGGTTTTTGTTGATATAGTCAAAAGATCGTTCAATATTGACCCTGATAAAATTAAGGAGTTTATTGAAAAGAAGTGTCAGTGGGATGACGAGAGGCATTCCTTAATAGATCTGGAAACAAAGAGGAGGGTAAGAGCGATTTTACCTGTCCATCTCTATGGTCAGATGGCGGATATGGATCCGATTATGGAGATTGCTCAGAAATATGGTCTTTTTGTTGTTGAAGATGCAGCACAGGCACATGGCGCTGTGTATAAAACAAGCACGAGATTAGGGAAAGCTGGTAGTATTGGTAAAACTGCTGCTTTTAGTTTTTACCCGAGCAAGAATCTTGGTGCATATGGAAATGCTGGAGCAGTTGTGACAAATGATGACGGTCTGGCTGAGAAGGTTCGTATGCTTATCAATCATGGTCAGAAGGAAAAGTACTATCACGACCTCCTTGGATGGAACTTTAAGATGAATGGATTTCAGGGTGAAATACTTAATGTTAAACTGAAATATTTAGATAAATGGAATGAAGACAGGCGTAATAATGCAATGTTATACAATAAGGTTTTTAGTGATATTAAAGGAATAGTTTTACCTGAGGAGATGGATTGCTCCCATCATGTATATCATCTCTATGTCATCAGAACAAAGGTAAGAGAAGAGTTTCAAAGACACCTAAAATCCAATGGTATTGGTTCGAGCAGCCACTATCCTATACCATTACATCTTCAGAAGCCTTATCAGTATTTGGGCTACAAAGAAGGTGATTTCCCTAATGCTGAACAGTGTGCAGATGAAGTTGTCTCATTGCCAATGTATCCCGAACTGAGTACAGAAGAGATAAAATATGTTGGTGAAAAAGTAAAGGCTTTCTTTTATAGCTAATGAGTCTGACAGGGGACAGACGACAGAAGACAGATGACGGACGACAATGAGTGGAGCGTAAAGAGTAATGCGTAAAGCGTAGAGCGTAAGGAGAAGACTGGAAGCGAGCTACGCTGGAAGTGATTGCTCCGCAATGGAATTAATCTTTCGATGTATCTCTAACTCTCGTAGCATATGGCAAATAGCATATTGCTAATGGTCAGAAACAAAAACCATAAGCTATTAGCTATAAACAATAAGCCAATCCTCGAAGAGGATTCAGAGATTGCTTCGATATTAACACACCCCTAAATCCCCTCTTATTAGAGGGGACTCGATGCACTCGCAATGACTCAAATGACATGAATGACTTAAATAACTCAAGTGACTCAATTGACTCCAATGACTTCGTATTGCGGCGGTCTGCAGTCGGCTGTCCGCGGTCATTCAAACTTAATGACTTGAATGACTCTAATGACGTAAGTGACTTAAATAACTCAAATAACTTAATGTTGAATCTACAATGTTCTTATTAATCCTATTTGATGCGTTGAGTGTTTTTTTCTCATTTTACCTCGCAATGTTGTCGAGATTTGGAGTAAAACCTATTCCAACATACTGGTTCACATTTGGTTTTCTTCTTCTAATTACCTTTCTTATTTTTCTATACCAGAACCTATATGATCGTAAAAGGTACGTAAATCAAACTAAGATTTTCCTAAAAGTGATATTATCCTGTATTTATGTAGTCCTTCTGTATATACTGATTACCTTTTTCACAAAGTTCAAATTTCTTGAGTTATCCCGAATTGTAATACTACTCTTTTTTGGTTATTTCCTTGTGTTGAGCCTTTTCTTCCGTGTTTTTATTATTCCTCGAATTTTTGTAAGATGGTTTCGTAATAAGAAGAGGAGGAAACGGGTTGAGATTTTTGCTGGAAATGACCACAAAGAAGAGCTTATCCGTATGTTTCATTCCCACCCTGTTCTTGGATTCAGGAATTGCGATAGAGAAAAGGAGGAGTGTACAGGTACGGCTTTTCTATGGTGTGAGGATTTTGACCTTGGCAATGTTTATAACAGTATTAGAGAAAAGATGAAGGATTATTCTTTAGTGGAAGCAGTCATACCTGCATTTCAAAATCTGAGGATGGAGCCGACCTGGACAAGGATAGGAGAGATGCCTGTATGGGAATTTTATAAGGGGAATCATTCCAAGTTTAGTGATTTTGTCATACGTCTCTTTGATATTATTTCATCACTTCTTGTTCTTATTATTCTCGGTATTCCCATGCTTATTTTTGCGTTGATTATAAGACTTGAATCGGGAAGTCCTGTACTTTTCAAACAGAAGAGGGTTGGAAAGGATGGAAGGATTTTTACTTTTTTGAAGTTTCGTTCAATGAAGAATGATATTAAGGATGGAACGCATAAGAAGTACATGAAGGCATTGATCAATGGAGAGAGAAAAGATGGTGAAATATTTAAGATGGAAGATGATTCACGGATAACACGGTTTGGCAGGTTCATCCGAAAAACGAGTATAGATGAGCTTCCACAGTTTCTTAATGTATTAAAGGGTGAGATGAGTGTTGTGGGTCCAAGACCACCTATCCCTTATGAAGTAGATATGTATGAGAAATGGCATAAGGAAAGATTGAAAATGAAACCCGGGATTACCGGAACCTGGCAGGTTTTTGGTAGAAGTACCCTTCCTTTTGATGAATCCATTTTTTTAGATTTATACTACAAAGAGAACCGTTCTGTTTTATTTAATCTGTATCTGTGCTTGAAGACCATCCCGAGGGTATTATTGACAGTTGGAGCAGAGTGATTTTAGCGTAGGGCGTAAAGCGTAATGCGTAAGGCGAAGAGCGTAGAAGGCAGAAGACGAAAAAGATAGTAAGGAGTAGGTAGTAGGGGGTAAGGAGAAGACAGTAAACAGTGAAACAATAACGAATAACTAACAAAACAGCTGGTAGTAAATGTGAGATGAAATTGCAAAATTCGGAAATTGGAAATTAAAACACTAAAACAAAAGGATGAGATTGCTTTCCTTCGCGGAGTTTACCCTTGAGTCCTTCGTTTCACTTGAGGATAAAATCCACGAAGGGCTCAGGACAGGCTCCAATGTGATACTCGCAATGACAATGTTTCCAAAATTGTCCAGTGTTTGAAAATGGTAAAAAGAAAGGGGAAAATATGATAAAGGTTGGATTGGTTGGTGCAGGTTACTGGGGTAAGAATCTTATAAGAAACTTTATGGAATCGAGGGAGTGTGATCTTGATATTGTCTGTGATGTCGACGAAGGTAAATTGATTAACATTAAAAAAAGGTATCCTGAGTTAAAAACTACTTCAAATTACTTATCTATTATAAATAATGAGAGCATCGATGGGATTGCAATAGCCACAAATGTAAATAGTCATTATGAGTTGGCAAAAATGGCACTTGAAAACGGTAAACATGTTTTTGTTGAGAAACCAATGGCAGATTCATTGAAGAATGCAGAAAAGCTTGTAGGACTTGCTGATAAGAACAAGTTGACGCTAATGGTGGGTCATACATTTCTTTACAGTCCATCAGTTTTAAAGATAAAGGAGATACTGAAAAAGGGTGAAATAGGAAAGGTTTACTATATTAGTTCATCAAGGGTAAATCTTGGAATCCACCAAAGTGATGTGAGTGTTATTTTCGATCTTGCACCACACGATTTCTCGATCATAATTTATTGGCTTAATGAGATACCGATTAAGGTTTCCTGTGTTGGATATGACTATATTCAAAAGGGAATTCCGGATGTTGCTTTTATAAATCTCATATTTGCTTCTGGTATCATTGCACATATTGAGGTAAGCTGGCTTGCTCCAAGTAAATTGAGAAGGACAACTATTGTCGGAGAGAAGAAGATGATTCTTTACGACGACACAGAAAGCATGGAAAAAGTAAAAATATTTGATCAGGGAGTTGATTACCTTGATCCTAAAGGTTTTGGAGAATTTCAATTGAGTTACAGGGTTGGAGACATATTTACTCCCAGAATAGAATCTACAGAACCTCTTGCCACCGAGGTGTTACATTTCAGTGATTGTATGAAGACCGGTAGTAAACCAAGATCAGATGGAGTTAATGGTTTACAGGTGGTTAGGGTACTGGAGGCAGCAGAAAAGTCTCTTCGTAATAGTGGTGGACTTGAGAACATAGAGTAGACAGAGAAAGACAGTAGGTAGTAAGCAGTAGGGAGAGAAAACCGTCAAGGGTAAAGGTTAAAGGATAAAGGAAAGAGTGTAAAGCGTAGGGCGTAGGGAGTAGGGCGGACGGCGTAGAGGGATGAGAGACAGACCACAGACATAAGACCTAAGGCCATAAAAAGCACAAGGCAAATGAAGGAAGAGGTGTAAGGCGATAAGCGTAGGACGTAGGTAAAAGGCAGAGGGCGTATAATGCGTAGGGCGTAAGGAGTAGAGCGTAGGGAAAAGGATGAAGAATCAAGGATAAAAGATAAAGCAGAAAGGATAAAAAAGAAAGATGAGTATTTATGTAAGAGGGAAGCCTTATAAATGCGAAAATGATAAACCTGTTAATATTCATATCCCTGAATATAACATTATTATTTCTGATACAATTCTTGAAGAAGGTGTAAACATATGGAGTAATGTGAACATTTATGGTGCAACGATTGGGAAAGAGGCAAAGATTGGTGCATTCGTTGAGATCAGAAAAGATGTTGTTATAGGAACAAGAGTAAAGATTGAACCATTTGTTTTTATTCCTGAAGGTGTGACGATAGAGGATGAGGCTTTTATTGGTCCATCGGTTACTTTCACAAATGATGTTTATCCAGCCTCTGTTCATCCTGATGGAACCCTTATTAATGAATATAACATTACACCCACATTTGTTAGAAAACGAGCATCTATTGGTGCTGGAAGTACTATCCTCTGTGGAATAGAGATTGGAGAGAATGCTGTAATTGGTGCTGGAACCATTGTCGCTGAAAATGTACCAAAAGGTGCTGTTGTTTATGGTGAAAAAGGAAGAGTAAGAAAGAAGCGCTGAGAGCAGAGAGTAAGGCGATAAGCGTAGAGCGTAAAAGAGTAAGGCGTAGGGAGTAAAGCGTATATCGTAGACTGGACAGTGGGTAGTAGACAGAGAACTCGTAACTCGCAACACGTAACCCGCAACAGCAGGCAGTAGACGTGAGACGAAATTGCGAAATTTGGAAATTGGAAATTAAAACACTAAAACAAAAGGATGAGATTGCTTCGGTGGATAGTATGAAATGATACTCGCAATGACAGCAAACAGAAAACAGTAGACAGAGGACAGAAGTCAGAGAACAGACAACAGAAGAAGAAAACAGATAACCCGCAACATAAAACAGTAGGCAGGAGGTAATCAGGGCGAAAGCCAAGGATTACCTTTTTTGTGGTGTTTCTTTTCTACCTACTACTCACTCCTTGCTGTTTACTCGAATTGAAGGGGGGGAGAAAATACTTGACTATGATTTTTTGGTCTGGTATTAAGAGGAAAATGGAAAGTAAGGGGTTATTTTGAGGGTAGCTTTTGTTTATGATTATTTAAATAATTATGGTGGGGCAGAAAAGGTTCTTGAGGTTTTGCATGAGCTTTTTCCAGATGCACCTATTTATACACTTACATACGACTCAACTCATATACCTGACTGTTTCAAAAAGTGGGATATAAAAGAAAGCTTTATAGGAAGGTTTCCATTTATCAAGAGACAATACGAAAAATATTCTTTTCTTACTCCACTTGCTATTGAGAGTTTTGATCTGAATAATTATGAGCTTGTTATCTCCCTCTCAAGTGGTTGGTCATATAACATTATTACTCTCCCTTCAACTATCCATATTAATTATATGTTAAATCCTAAGAGATTTGCATGGACTTCATACCATCCAATGCTTGAGATAGGAGGGGGTTTTAACAAAGTGTTGTTTTTTCTCGGACTTCACTTCATTCGGGATCGCAGTGAAAGTATTTGCAGGAAGCCTGACACAATTGTTGCTGGTTCCAAAAGAGTGGAGAAAAGGATAGAAAATTTGTACTCTATTAAACCAGAGATAATACCTCCACCAGTTGATACCGATTTTTATTTTCCGAACAAAAAGGTAAAGAAGGAAGATTACTTTCTTATAGTCTCAAAACTGCTTCCTTGTGAAAGGATTGATGTGGCAATATCTACCTTTAATAGAACTAAGCTTCCACTGCTTATTATAGGTGAAGGGTCAGAAAAGGGAAACCTTGAGAGAAGTGCAAAACGAAATATACAGTTTCTTGGAAAAAGGGCAGACGAAGAGGTGAGGAGTTTTTACAGAAGGGCAAAGGCTCTTATTGTTCCAGCATGTGATGATTTTGGTATTTTTCCACTTGAAGCATGTGCATGTGGAACACCTGTTATTGCATTCAGGGAAGGGGGAGCTTCAGAGGTCATAGAAGAAGGTAGAAATGGCATTTTCTTTTACCCTCAAAGTCCTGAAGCATTGATTGATACTGTTCTTAATTTTTCGCAGGAAGATTTTAATGCAAGGAATGTTAGAGAGGTGTCATTAAGGTTCAGTAAAAGACAATTTATAGAAAATTTCAGGAGGAAAATTGAAGAAATTACAGAGAAGAAAAAGAGTTAGTCTTTTCTTAAACCTGAGAAGATTGATTTATATGTTAATGTTATTTTTAATAATCTTTTTTAACTGTAATCGTGCAGGAGAAGACCCAGCAAGAATATTAAATAAGTTCTTTAAATTAATTAACGAAGGCTCATACAGGAAAGCAGCGAGTTTGTGTACTGAAGACATAGACCCATTTTTTCTTGATTTTACAAACATAGTTTCTCTCAGATTTATTGATAAGGTTATTGTTAGAGAGGATGAGATTAGTAGAGATAGAGCATCATTTTATGTTTACCTTTTTTTAAAGGATGGTAAAGAGTTAGCCTATTATAAGAGGACAAAAAAGGGAGCACTTGTTCCAGGGACTATGAAACTAAAAAGGATAGATGTTGGTGGTAATGTGTATGAGTGGAGGTTGGAGTGTGATGAGTTCTGGGAAAGCTATCATTGGAAAGACATTTCACGGAAGATCAGGTTGAATATTATTGCAGTGATTGAAGAAGTGATCCAATATAGGGAGTCAGAAAAACAGCTTCCGAGAAGTTTGGACCTTGTTCTTTCAGAAGCCCTTGACAGCATTATGAATCCTGTAACTGGTGAAGAGGAAGTCTATGTTGATCCCGAAAATATTAGACCAGGTGTTGTTAGTTTTTATTATGATAAAGAAAGAGACGAGGTTGGAATAAAGGGTTTTGGCCCCACAGGAGAGCAACTGGATTATTTCATTGTCTCCCGTTCAAAAGAAATGGAGAAGGCTGAGCTTCTGGAATTTTTTGATGTTCCTCCCATAACAATCACAACCGTAATACCTGGCTATCCTGAAAGCGAGAGAAAGAAAGGCACAGAGGGAATTGTTACACTTCGATTACTGATTGGTAGAGATGGAATGGTTCAGGAGGTGAATATTGAAAAACAACTTTCACCCATATTTGATAGCGTGGCTACTGAAGCAGTGAAACATTCTGTTTTTTCTCCAGCAAAAAGGGACGGGAAACCTGTTTCAGTCTGGTACTATTTCCCGGTTAGATTTGTGCTAACTAAATAGTCTAATCACCGAGTTTCTTTTCGTTTACCCCCCCCCACAAAGGATTTTTATGTGGGGGTTTTCTTTAGATTTAGTCATAATTTTTACAGTTTTTCTTTAGGTCTGAGAACCCCCGTTCACTAAGTTACAGTATATAGTCACTTATAATTTTATTCATTTCTGGCACAGAATGTGCACCTTTTCTAAGATAGAGAATGAAATGTGAGGAATGAATGAAAAAGATAATCTTGAGCCTTTGTATTGCTGCAATCTCTCTCTCTCTCTCTCTTGTCTACGGGGATTTTGATAGAATAACGGATTCTGCTGTTTACAGTAGTTGTAGAGATAAGAATAACTGTGAAAGGAATGGAAATTACAATATCGAGAAATCTTTGAATGTTACAATTATTATTCCGGAATATAAGAATGGACAATCAAATTTGATACCTGAGGAGAGTGAAACAGAGGAGATAGAGTCTGAGCTTAAGGAGAGTATTTCAAAAGAGGATATAGAGAGAGAGAAGGAATTCGATTTCAATTTCGTGAATGGTGTTATAGCCTACAGTAGCGGAAACAATAATAATGCTATGGAATACTTCGAGAAATGTTTGTTGCTGAAACCTGGGAATGAGTATGCGGTGTTCTATTTCGAGAGAACAGTAAAAGAATTATCCAGCCAAATCAAAGGGTTTTAGATAACCGGTTTTTGTCTAACTTGCCTAATCGTAAATAGAATTATAACAAAAAGGTAGACAAGCGAGAAGCAAACTGAAGTAAGGATTGATAGTCTTCCCGCCCCTATAAAAGGATAGAGTGTTTCAGGAATCATATCTCCAGTAGCCACTATTTTTACAAAACCTTTTATCAGGTTAACGTTGAGCGAGTGTTTGACAGTAGAGAGTAAAAGAGTGAAAAAGAGTAAGGTTCCCCATCCAACCCACAATGACCATTTTTTTGTAATTCCCTTCTTCATTATGATAAGAAAGCAGAGAAATGCAAAATAGATAATTGTTATCAGAGTTCCAATGGAGAATGGAATTTTTGCCCTATTGATTCCTTCTAACACCAAACTCTTGATATCTGGTGCTGACGTAATTGCTAATGTTCTGATAGTTCTACTTAATCCAGAAAAAAGACCTGTTACACCAAACGCAAATAGTATACTTCCAAGTAATGTACCTAGCATGAGAAAGACATGTTTAGGGCAGCGTTTATACATAATAATGGTAATTACAAAAGATATTACTCCCCACAGGAAAACCAGCCATGAAAATATTCCACCAGATAGTAGTAATCTCATTTAGCCCTTACTTTCTTTATCCTATTCTCCATACCATTACGTAGTGAAGATTTTTTACTTTATAATTTTTCATCAAAATGTTTACCTCATGTAAGGAGTGAGATGTTTGCAGAAAGTTAATACATCCAAACGTCTTCTAGTCTTTCTGAAGCGATTGGATTTTTTGTATATCCTCTTACGTATGGCTGTGATGCAATGTTGCGTTTTGTATGATATAGATAAACCCACGGGGCATCCTCAACCAGAATCTTCTCAATCTGTTGATAGAGCATATGTCTTTTATAATAGTCTGATAGAGTTGCAGCTTCGTCAAGAAATCTATCAATCATTTCATTCTTATAGTAACAGGTATTGCCTGGTTCCCCCCAGTTTTTAGAGTGAAAAAGTGGATAAAGGAAACTATCAGGATCTCCATTATCATTTGACCAGCCGAGGGAAAAAAGTAAGGATTTTCCATTGTGGACTTTTTTAAGTAAATCTCCCCAAGAGAGTATATTAATTTTAAGATGTATTCCAACCTCACTGAAATGTTTTTTCAAAAGTTCTGCACCTTTGATAGCATCTTTCGTATCTCTGATATCAAATATATATTCTCCTGGTAAACCATTTGGAAAACCAGCTTCCCTTAATAAGGCTTTTGCTTTTTCATGGTTGTGCTCGTAGCCAGCAAGTGATCTGTTATATGCAGAGAAGTTTGGCGGAAAAATACCTTTTGCTGGTATACCCATATCCTCCAAAATTTCTCTAATGTACTCCTTTCTATCTACGGCATAGTTCAATGCCTGTCTAACTAACTTTTCTTTGAAGGGGGTTTGTTCTTTTACATTAATACCAATATAATAGATATCGTAGATATAGTATGGTGATAAATTAATTTCCTTTTCTTCCTTTTTCTGTAAAAATTCTTCATTGTTAACTGAACTGCGAATTTCAATTACGTCAAACTCCCCATCTAAAAATCTATCAATTGCTTCTTTATCATCCTGACAGATTACAAAATGTATCTCATCGCAGAACGGTTTTTTACCAAAATAGTCTTCAAATGCCTCCACAATAATTATATTTCCTTCTTCCCATTTCTTTAATCTATAAGGACCAGCACCTAATAATCCATTCTTTGTTTCCTTTACAATACCTCCACTTGTTACTCCAAGATTTCTCAAGAAAGGTATATGGGGATGGTTTAGTTCGAATTTTATGCCATGATTACTGGTAATCTTTATTCCTTCCACATCCTTGGTCTTATATCTTATGAAATCCTTTGCTCCTTTTATCATATCGAACATATAATTGTGAGGACCTAAAAGGAGATATTCCATTGTTGATTTCACATCAATTGGAGTGAGTAACTCTCCATTATGAAACTTAACATCGTCTCGCAATGTAAATTCCCAGACTAAACCATCCTCGGAGAGTTTCCATTTCTTTGCAATCGCCGGAATAACATTTGCATCCATCCCCTGTTCAACAAGCCCCCTGTAAATAGCCGAACTGACCCTACTCGAGACTGCATCAGTCGTTTTGGATGGGTTTAAACTAAGGGGGTTTCTTCGTAATCTCAATTTTAATACTGTTTTTGGAAGTTTATGAAAAGATAGTGAAAAGGGAGTAAAGCTTTCTTCAAGAACATCAAGCTCATTCAGTAGTGCTGATACAACTGAATCTGTTTTTTCCGTTTCTACTTTCAGTTCTTCATTTTTGAGTAAATTCGCATCTATTTTTGAGGAAAGAGTTTCCTCGAGATTGACGAGTGATTGTTCAAGATATGTCTGCTTTTCAAGAGTTCTCAACATCTCTTTAACAAGCTCTTTTAGTTTCTCTGTTGATTCATTAAGTTTGGTGAAACCTTCAAGGATAGGTTTGAAATCGTCACTGGTTTTCTGGAGTTCATTAGAGATCTGTGGCATAATTTGATAAACATTTCTAAGAGAAGACTTAGCTTGGCTAACGGAACCCTCTATTGTCTTTAGTGATTCTGTTGATTGTTCAGAAAGTTCTTTTATTTGGTTCACTATGACATCAAGTTCTTTCTTAAATTCAAAGGTTCTTGCTGATTCAATTGATGCGTATAATGAAAGAAGATTACTTCTTTTAGAGAACATCTTAAGTTTTTTAAGAATTCCCACAACCTGCTCGATTTCTTTATTAAGAGTCGCGAAATAACTATCCGCCCTTTCTAAAAGTTGTGTCATTCCACTTATGATTGAAATTATTTTCTCTGACAGAATGTTTGTTTCCAAAAAAAGTTGTGTAATCTTTTTCAAAATTTCCATCAAAGAGTTAGTTTTTTCGAAGATTTCTTGTTTCACAGTTTTGTTTTCGCTTATTATGCTAAGAATTTGAGTTACTTTTTCCTTTTGTGATTTAAAGTGCTTCATCGCTTCTTTTGATATCTCTCTAATCTGGGAGGTTAAGGAAGAGACCCTGAGGATAAACTCTTTTAGTTTATCGTTATTTATTAAAGAGTTTTTTATACCGTTATCAAAAGAATCGGCTCTCCCTTGTTCAAGAGAGGTTATGATTTCAGAGGAGTTTTCTACAAATTGGTTAACAAGGAGAGACAGGGAACTCTGACTTTGTTCAAGTGTTGTCATCCTTCCTGTTTCAATTAATGATTGTGTTGAGAAGTTTGAGATATGCTCTTCTTCTTTTCCTAATTTATCTTTTATTCTTATCTGTCTATCAACTGAATTATGGATAATGCTGGATACTTCCATAAAATCACCCAAGAACCGCTCGCTTGATTTGAGTTTCATTTTCATCTCTTCTATGTTTTCTTTTACCTGTTCAATATCGTGTGTTAGTTCCATTATGAAATCCACTGCTTCTCTTGTTTTAGTTTTCAGTCTGTCTATCATTTCAGGCACTTGTACAGTAATCTGGAGGGACTCTTTTGTTAATTGTGATAATTGTTTTGATATTACCTCAAAACCCTTACCTTTTTCTCCAGCGTGATATGCTTTTATTCCTGCATTTCTTGAAACTCCACTGGTGAGATGTGAGATATTGTGTATCCTTTCGATAGAAATTTCTATTTGTTTTATTCTTTCACCGAGCTCCTTCAAACTGGAGATTGACTTAGTTATAGTTTCGATTATTATGCTTAAACCTGTTGTAGCAGAATCAAGATTTGAGTATCTTGTTTCCCAGTCATTCTTTTGCTCTTCAATTGCAGAAAGAGCAACCTCCGTGGCTTCGGCAATTATCTGGATAGACGCAAATAGATTATGGGATTCCCTTCGCATTTTGTCGAGATTCTCGGATATCGAATATTCTCCTTTTGTAAGACTGCGGAGAGCGTTTTTCTTTCTCTCTAATATTGTGAGGAGTTCAGCATTTCTTTTCTGCAGGGTATCGTTACGTTGTTTCAGGGATGCAATGAAAGTCTTTGCTTTATCATTTGAGTCAATTTTGTTTGAGGTCATACCTTTCTTATACTTGATTAAAGGATAATTGTCAAGAAAAAACCTTAAATCTATTACATTCTCCAATTACAGTAAACAATATAATGATTAACATTTCTTAATTAATTCTTGACATAACCAAATTTATTCTTTATGATAATACTATATTTAGAATAAAAGAGAAGAATACACTTCTTTTACTTACAGCGTATGGTTAAGCGAAATATGTACTATTTAAGAAAAGCATAAATGAAACATAAAGACAAATCAAAAGATCAACTTGTAAAAGAGTCAGCAGAGATTCGTAAGCAGCTTGCTGAATTACAGGAAAGAAAAACCAAGATGATAGAAGAGGTATTGAAGGAGAATGAGCAGAAGTATCTGACAGTGCTAAAACAGAGTAATGACAACATATTTCTTATGGATGAAGAAACGAGACGCATCCTGGAAGCGAATGAGGCTTTGCAAAATCTACTTGGATATTCTGCTGAGGAGATTAAAGGACTCACAATATATGATTTCGTTGCCCATCCACCGGAGGATATCGATAAAAGGATTGAGCAAATACTTAGGGAAAAACGTTCTTTTTTGGGCGAGAGGAGATACCGTCGTAAAGACGGTTCTATTGTGGATGTAGAAGTTAATATAGGTTTAATTGTTCATAGGGACAAAAAAGTGTTGTGTGTTGTTTCTCGAGATATTAGCGAACGAAAACATGCAGAAGAAACTTTGCGAAACTCAGAGGAAATGTACAGAGCTCTTGTGCGAACTTCCCCTGAAGCCATTGTGGTATCTGACTTAGAAGGAAGGATTACCGCAGTATCTGAGTATGCTTATGAGCTGTACAATTGTGAAAGCAGCAAGGATTTGCTTGGTAAAAGTTCTTTCGAACTTATTGCTCCCGAGGATCAAGAAAGGGCAATGATGAATCTTAAAAAAACGCTTAAACATGGGGTTTCGCGAAATATAGAATATACCTTGCTCAAGAAAGATGGGACAAGATACTTGGCTGAATTAAATGTAGCTTTGATTAAAGATACTAATGAAAAGCCAAAAGCTTTTATTTCGACTATTAGAGACATAACAGAAAGCAAAAAGGTAGGAGAGGCGCTAAGAGAAAGTGAAAATAAATATAAAACCTTAACAGAAAATATCAACGTAGCAATATACAGGAATACTGTTGAACCTAAAGGAAGATTTATCGAAGCCAATTCTGCTATGATCAAAATGTTTGGTTATAAAAGCAAACAAGAGTTCCTTTCAATAAATGTTGCTGATCTATATCAGGACCCTGAGGATAGAAAAAAGTTTAACGAGAAGATGTTGCGGGATGGTTATGTTAAGAACGAAGAATTAAAACTGAAAAGGAAGGATGGTTCTCCATTTACTGGTTCAGTATCTGCAGTGGCAGTTAAGGATAAAAATGGTGATGTAGAGTATTATGATGGTATTATAGATGACATTACAGAGAGAAAGCGAACTGAACAAATACAGTTGGTTTTGTTTAATATCTCAAATGCAGTAAATACAACAACAGATCTTGATGAGCTTTTTGAAGTTATTCGGAAATATCTTAGCACAATTGTTGATACAACAAATTTCTATATTGCAATCTATAATGAAGAAGATTATACTATTTCTCTTCCATATTTCGTTGATGAGAAAGATAAGTTCACAGTTTTACCGGCAGGGAAAACACTCACTTCATATGTAATTAGAAGTGGTAAGCCGCTTTTTGCGAGAGATGACGAAATAAGAAAGATGGCACAGGATGGTAAGGTAGAATTAGAAATAATTGGTGCACCTTCGAAAGTATGGCTTGGGGTTCCTTTAGTAGTTGGAAATGAAGTTATTGGTGCTTTGGTTGTTCAAAGTTATACTGATCCCAATCTCTATGATGAAAAGGATTTGGGGATACTGAAGTTTGTTTCAGGACAGATTGGTACTGCTATTGAGCGAAGGCTTGCACAGGATGAGCTAAAGAAAAGTTTGGAAAAATTGCTAAGAACCCTTGAGGGAACTGTAAATGCTCTGGCATCAGCTACTGAGAAGAGGGATCCTTATACTGCAGGTCACCAGCAGCGTGTGACCCGACTTGCCTGTGCTATAGCCAAAGAGATGAAACTAAGTGAAGAACAGATTGAGGGGATTCGTGTTGCAGGTATTCTGCATGATATCGGAAAGATATATGTTGCAGCCGAGATTCTCAATAAACCAATTAAATTGAGTGATATAGAGATGTCATTAGTCAGGACTCATGCTCAGGTAGGATATGACATATTGAAGACTGTAGAATTCGTTTTTCCAGTTGCCCAGGTAGTGCTCCAGCATCATGAGCGGTTGAATGGATCTGGGTATCCTCAGGGTTTCAAGGGGGAAGAGATTCTTCTGGAGTCAAAGATCCTTGGTGTTTCCGATGTTGTTGAAGCGATGTGTTCACACCGTCCATACCGACCAGCGCATGGAACTGATAAGGCATTAGCGGAGATTATAG
>SDBS01001539.1_pt1 | contig 23457 bp, 20 predicted proteins | sample 2277091 | NCBI WGS metagenome assembly SDBS01 (sample SAMN10404972, study PRJNA504765) | marine sediment metagenome | isolation source: marine sediment core GS10_PC15, 163 cmbsf | place: Arctic Ocean: Southern Knipovich Ridge | collected 2010
CTTTCCCAAAGTTTCCTTTTGATGAAACTTTCCCAAAGTTTCCTTTTGATGAAACTTTCCCAAAGTTTCCTTTTGATGAAACTTTCCCAAAGTTTCCTTTTGATGAAACTTTCCCAAAGTTTCAGATATACAATAATAAGTATTAATTAGATCTATTATGCTAAAAGCCCATGTATAATTCTTATTTTCAAGATTAGTAATACTTTGTACGCATCCCGTATCCATCCAATTAAAATCTGAAACTAAAATCTTTGGTAAAGATTTATCAACGATTTTCTTGAAGTTTCCTTTTGATAAAACTTCAAGAAAGTTTCCACATAATATTATAAATACAAATATTATTATTATTCTCATATTAAAACTTTGATAAAACTTTACTGAAGTTTTGATCTTTTTTAACTAACCATTTACATTTTAATAATGCATCCGTGTAACTCTATCAGGAAACTGATTCATAATAAGATATAATTCATTAAAATTGTCCTCGCTGCACGATATTATATCATTATGTTTACTTAATATATTAATTTCGTTTATATATTTTATAATAGAATCTGTTAGTATTTCAATATTAATATTATTTATTAATATTGTTGAAATGGATCTATTATTAAAAGGAATCCTAACCTCGCCTTTTATAGTATCTATCTTCATTGATTTATTGCTTTTATTATTAATAGCTTCATTTATTATCAAATTTACTTCTTCTTCATTTATGTCATATAAACATATATCTTCTTTTACTTTCTCGATGATATTCAGTATTTGAGCCTTCATCATATTTATATGTTATGTTTTTGATGTCAAAAATAAAGATTTAAAATAAATATCAAAACTTTGATAAAATTTTTATTATGTTTTTAAATGAAGAAGCAAGTGGAAGATATAAACAATATGTAGTGTCAGAGTCTTCAACTGTTGATAATTCTAACATTCCTCCACATATTAGTCAATGTTCACAATTTACCATAAGTCATTGTGGAGATGGTGATTTTACATCAATAAAAGAAGCGATAGAAAGAACATCAACATGTTCTAATAATATAACGTTTGTTCTAAAAGGGTCAGATATAGAGTATAATCTTAGCGGTTGTAGAAATAATAAAATAAATGGAAATATAACATTTGTTAGCCATGCACAATCTGCAACTATTACTGGAAAGTTTCATTCCAGTGGAGGAGTTTCGTTTTTTAATGTTTGTCTAAATTCTGTATGTTTATCTTGTAAAACTAGAACACAAAGAACAAGAAATAAATTTAGTTGTAACCCCGATAGAGTAATTAATTCTCTGATTATAGGAAATACTAGAATTAAAACATCAGGAATTGGATTAGAATTAACAGGTAATAAATATGATTTTGTGTTAGATGGTTCTCATCCGTTCGTCTTTCAAACTTGTGGAGAACATAGATCATGTAACAATTGTGGAATGATAACTAAATGTAGTGATGAGAAGTGTAACAATATGAATGAAAGTGCTCCAGTATATGCTCTTTCTTCTTCTGACATGAACAGTTTTGATAATGATAGCATTGAATATCATAACGAATCTCCTCAACCTCTTGTAATATATGGACACTATTCTGGTACTACTTCTCGTACATCATATTGTGGACATAGAGTGGAAGCAGGAAGTGTAGTAATTCATGCTGCATATTTTCCTGTTCAAAATGATGACTGTTATGATGAAACATCTTTAGATAGAGGATATATTAGCTCAACAGTAGAAAGTAATCATTGTAGTTATATTAATAATGGAGAGAATCTTATAATAACTAGTGGAATATCTAATGTCTTTCATGATCATGAATTAATGGTATGTACCACATATAATGATAATAGATATGTTATAACAACTGAAATACCAAAGTTTAGAATGTGTTTTAATCAATGTATAATAGAATCGTCCTCAAATAATTCAGCAATAACTATTAGATCCAATTCTGATATTAAATTATTATTTGATGCGTTTAATACTAATATTATATCAAGTGCTAGCAGTGGTGTTCCAATACTTAGCTTTGTTGATGAAACTGTAGGCAATACTGCTTCCGCATTACTTCAATTAATTACTGTTACTTTCATAGGAGAAGATGGATCGTTACCCCTACCCTTGGCATTTAACATTACAGCATCAAATTTTGCAATAGCAAGTAGACAAATTCTTAGAAGATTTGTTAGTCAACTTGCACAATTATTTACAACAAGTCCAATAGGCGAGGATTTATAACAGAAGCTTTGGAAAGCTTCAAGTTTTCTGTTTAGTGAAGCTTTCCTAAAGCTTCATTAGCAAAAATAAATAACTCTTGTAAGCTTTATAAAAGCTCCACATGAAAATAAATGGAATCATTGTAATAATATTTGTAATATTACTAATACTTGCCATAATATTAAGTATTCATCAATTATGGAACAATGATAGAACAAATATAACTAAGAATCTTCTATGGGCAGATTTCATAGCAGTTGTAGTTCTAATATTATCTATTTTGATTATTTTATATTTAATATTTGTAGCTATATCTGCATATTCAAATGGAAAATCAGACAATAAAGATAAAACAAAAGATAAAGTGAAAGATAAATCAATAGAGGAATAAAGTAAAGTTTTATATAATATAAAAATTGATAAATATTAGAAAGTTTTGATGAAAGAACATTTTGAAAACATTCGGGAAACATTGAAAGAATTAGAAAAGCAAGGAGTAGAGAAAGATATAGAAGTAGAGTGTAGAATTAGGAAATTTCTTAATGGGAATGTTCTTAATAGTAGTATTAAGAATATAGTAAAGTATCTTCCAAAGATTGAACTAATTGATAAAGGAAAGTTTACTGTTAATTATTATAGTGGAAGAAATGACATTAAATATAATATCAAGAAATATATACCTGACCGTACAGTAAATACAAGAAAGACTGTAGTATTACAAATTGATTACAACGAAACAGATATAGGATGTAAATTTGAAGTAGCCATAGAAGAGAAAATGAAAATTCTTGATCCTGTATCACTTAAGGATCCAGCAGTAGAAAGATTTAAATATCGGAAATATAGGTTAGAAAATGTAGTTATTGATGTAAGATTTTCATCCGATACTGGAATATATATTGTTGAATTAGAGTTGTCAGAACAGAAAATAAATAAAGCAATTTCTTCTTTTAATAAATGGTCGATAAATGTTACCCGTATTATCTCTATCATTAATAAAACTAAGATAATATATACTATTTCTTTATATCATTCTTTGTTATATGATATAAAGAACGATATAGGATGGAGAACTATATTGAAACCAGTAACAATGAGAAAGAAACACTTATCATGCAACTATCTATTTAATAGAAGTACCAAATTTATTTCTTCAATGTATACGTTTTATGTAGGATATAAGGCAGATGGGATAAGAGGATTTATTATTTTATATAATAATAAAATCTGGTGGATTAACACTTCTATGAAGGTTAGTCTAATTATTGAAAATGTTAACATACTTGTTGATCAGACAATAATTATAGAATGTGAAAGAGTTGATAAAATCTTTGATAAAGGTTTGGTAGACTTTTCATCAAAAGTTTACATGTTTCTTGCTTTTGATATGATACGGTCTACATATCATCCTAAAGCTTTCCCAAGCTTTACCGAGGCTTTTAAAGGTCTGAGAAAACTTGAATTTAAAGATAGACTCTCTCTTTGTAATAGGATAGTTTCTTTAATAGAACTACTGTTTGAAGAAAATAATATGATGATACAAACAAAGAAGTTTTACTCTATTGGATCTACTCCAGATAAATATTTTGAGGTTATGAACATCATAAAAGATGGATATAATAAACAAATTTATCCAATGGATGGTTTGATATTTATTCCCAACGAGTTACCTAACCTATTAAAATCTAAAGCTAGTCATAATGTTGATATCATAAAATGGAAGCCTCCTGATATGATTACTATAGATTTAAAATATAAGGATGGAACTTTGATATATTTCAAATCTAAAGGAAAAGGCAATAAAGATGAAATAACTCTTAATCTAGAAGCAATGGGAATAACACTTCTGAATTTTAATGGAATAGATAATAAAATGTATGAGTTTAAGATAAATGTTACCACAGAAGGTGACATAATATTTGAAATGTTTCGTCCCAGACCTTATAAAGAATTTACAAATACCTTATATGTTATAAAGCAAAATATTGAGATGGCTAAAGTTTCCATAACATTTGATGATTTAATTGGGAATAGTTCTATGCTTTTTAGATCTTATAATTCTACAGTAAGATTTAAAGCTGCAAGAAAGTCTATATATTCTACCAGTATGATCCTTGATATAGGAGCAGGTAAAGGAAGTTTAGTTAATCTGTATAAGGTTGCATATGTTGTTGCAATAGAACCTGACGATGATAATAGAAAACATCTGAAGAAAAGAATTACTGATGCAGGACTCATAATTGATGACGAACCATCCATTACAAGAAAAAGAGGACATGTTTTAGTTCTTGATAAAAGATTAGGAGAAGTGACAGATATACTCAATAATTATACTTTTAATGTCATATTAATGTTTAATGTTATTCATTTTCTTAATGGAAAAGAGATCAAATATATATATAAGAATCTTATTCCAAGAATGGATAAAAGATTCTCAACTATAGTAGGGTCAGATATTGATGGTAAGTTGATAGGTTCTGTTGTAAAGGATGGGGAAACATTAGAATTTGATCATGATAACTACCTTAAAAGAGATGGAGACAAATTGATTATTAGTATGGATATGCCAACACTTCAACTTCAGGAGGAAAAACTTATCGATTTGCTTAGCATTGTCAATAAGATGTATGTAGAATTTAATAAGCTTGATCATTCTATGAAACCAATCTCAGAATATTTGCCTGTTGACAAAGATAACTTATTAATGAGCAAAGAGTATAGAAAGCTAACATCTCTCTATTATACATTCATCATAACTAACTTAGGTGCAATAAGTAGAGAGAATATGCTTGCTGAAAGAGGAGCAAATAAACTCCCATCATTAAGTGACGATGAATTTATATCTATTGGAGAAAATTTTATACTAATAGGATGTCTAGGCAATAAACTTCTTCATTGTTTATTAAAGGCAGTAAATGATCAATATATTCTCACAAACAATATAACAGAGCGAGAGAATATATTTGATGAATGGATTATATATTTATCTAGTTTAATGAATATGAGAGAATCTGCACTAAAGAATATAACATATTCTGAATCTAAACTCAATAAATTGAGTAATATATGTAATGTTAACATAGGAATAGTTTATAGATCTAGTATTAATCTTAAAGATTATAATGTTATTCTTCATACTAATATTAATTCTGGATTTATTGTATTGATAATGTCTGATGGTGAAAAGTTTTTACTGATGGCATCGCCAGATAACATGGGAAGAAAATCAACACTTTATAACTTAGATATATTAAATTCTGACATTAAATTTAATATAGAGTAGAAGCTTGAAGCTTTGGAAAGCTTCACCAAACAGAAAGTAGAAGCTTGAAGCTTTGGAAAGCTTCACCAAACAGAAAGTAGAAGCTTTCCAAAGCTTCACCAAACAGAAAGTAGAAGCTTGAAGCTTTGGAAAGCTTCACCAAACAGAAAGTAGAAGCTTTCCAAAGCTTCACCAAACAGAAAGTAGAAGCTTTGGAAAGTTTTAGGATGGAAACTTAATCAAGGAAAGTTTTTAAATGAATATCTTAATTAAAAACTTTAGTTTGGTGAAGCTTTCCAAAGCTTCCTGTTTGGTGAGGCTTTCCTTAAAACTTCAAGCTTCTACTCTATGTTTGGTGAAGCTTTCCAAAGCTTCTACTTTCTGTTTGGTGAAGCTTTCCAAAGCTTCTACTTTCTGTTTGGTGAAGCTTTCCAAAGCTTCTACTTTCTGTTTGGTGAAGCTTTCCAAAGCTTCTATCCTTCAACCTAACATTAAATAAACTTTTTCCAGCTATTAGTGTTCCAATTATGATGGAAATATAAAAACCAACAATTACTATAAACAATGTAATATGAATAGAATCATTTCTCCCCATTTTATATTAAGTATTAATTAATCAATTTTACTTTTTGAATAATCAAAAAATAAAGATTTGAAATGATAGGATTACAAGACGAAGATATAAAGAATATTGATAAGGCAATAAATATCTTGGATGATGTGAGAAATAAGATAGCAAATGAAATTAGTGAAGTTCTTAGAGACGGTGACATATCTGATGATTTAGATGCAGATATCCTAGATGCAGTATCTGAAAATATGGTAAGAGAGGGATACTTTAATATTAAAATATCAACAGAGGAATCAACTATTAATAACATAACAAACGTGGGGACGTCATCAATACATAGTATATATAATTCTAGTTATGAATTTGAAGATATAATACCTATAATACGATATTCGGTATCTGAAAAGAAGGCAACAGATGTTGCTAAACCTGTGGACGCGGACCATGTTTATAGTATTCTTAAGGAATATAAGATAATTAATGATGATAATATAAAGTATTTTAATGATGATGATGAGATTGAAAATATAATTTTTCATGATTTTGTAGAGAAAGTTCAGATGAACTTAGAGGAAAAGTATCATCCTTCTATTATGTTTCTCTTAGGATGGACTAAGAGCTTGATATCTAATAAAGTTATTGTATTCAGAGAAAAAGGAACTGATCGTATTGTATCTATGGTAGTAGATAAATATCCACTTCCTGACAAAGATGACGTCACCTTGTCAGATATAAAAGAGAAAGTTGGATCCGACAAGCTAGATTATATACTTGACAAGACAATAGATGAGATAGGATTAAAAGATGAAAAATATGATAAATTTCAAATATTTAATATAACCCGATTAGGACTGGACGGTACTGGTACAAGGACTGACAAAGCTAGAAATGAACCTAGTAGCAATGACAAGTATGTTATCTTTGATTTTATCAAAATTAGTAATACTGTTAAAGAAGGAAAAGATGCGTATAGAAAACTTAGTTCAAGTGACATGAAAGATATAGCTAACTATTATATATTAATATTACAAGCTGCAAAGTATGAAAGTTTGAAGTCCTCAGGTTATTTATCACTACAGGAGATAAAAGATGGACTATATGGAGAGATTGATAGTATGTTTTCTGCAAGAGCAAAGACAACAAGAGGTAGAGGAAGAAGAGGCAAGCACAAAGCAGGAAGAAAAGTGGGGGGTAGTGGCAGAAGAAGACAACGATCTAAAAGATAACTGGAAGCTTTGGAAAGCTTCACCAAACGGAAACTTTGGGAAGTTATATAAAAAAGATTTATTGGAAAGTTTCCTGTCCCAAAGTTCCAGTTTTGATGAAACTTTCTAAAGTTTCCTTTCCTAAAGTTTCAGTTCCTTAAAGCTTCAAAAAATGATAGGATTAATAACATTGCTTGAAAAGATAAATAATCAATATTATGAAGGTGCAATTATTGAAGATGACGAAGACTTTGCTGGTGGAGTATCTGAATTACACTTGAATTGTTTTTTATCTTTTAATAGTAAGTTCGTTAAAGATACAAATAATATTTATGTTTTATCTTTTGCTAAAAGTATAGCAGCATATCTTTCTAAGGAAATAAAACAATTTGGTTCTAGAACTATAATAGAACTATTGACATCAGATAACGAGATTGGATATGTAATAAATCTCTATAAACAATATCTGCAAGACGAACCATTAATAATACCGTTAGTGAATCCTAAATCGCATGGTTGGTCTAATAATTGGAAGGAGAAACCATACGATATAGATGAAGAAATTACTTATCTTCCAGTAATGTATGTATCTAATATAATATTTTCTTGCCCTGTTGGTAAATATAATTTGTTCCTTTCTGTTCTTCTTAGTCATTTAGTTCAATCTGCTGCTCATAGTGTTGACTATGGAGATCAAGAAAATATAATAGAAAAGGCAATAGATTTCACTAGTGAGATGATAGCCAAATATGATCTAAAAGGAGAATTTACAGACGGAGAAGTAGTAATAAGTTCTATATTAAACATAGTAGGGTCAGTTTCTGAAACTGTTAAAGGTAAGATTAGTAATGCCTATAAAAGTGTAGTTCAGAATGGAGTAACATCTGTGCCAGATATAATAAGAGAATTGATTTCTGGAGATTCTATTCAGAATATAAGAACAGAACTTCAAGATTCATTATTTCAAGATAATGCTCTTGGTGGATTATATCGTGCCCATAAGACAGATATATCTAAAATTGCTAGATCTATGGGTATTAGCGATGAACAACTTAATCAATATATCAATGAAGATACTCTCGATCAAGAATCGTTAAAGATGATAGCTAAGGCTATGGTAGATGGAGGTTATGATAAACAAATTCTTGAGGATTTAGGAGATCAAACAAATGGTGTTTTTACTGACTTCATGGCTACTGTCATTTCAACAAAAGAGAATTCTGCATTTAATGGTATAAAAGAATCCGTGAGAAACTTTTTAATTCCTAATGATAAAACAACTATATTCAAGAACGAAGTAATAGATAAAGTATACTTAATGTATAAAGAATTTATCGAGTACAAGAATCAGAAGTCTGATAATACTCCAGATAAGCAGATAGAAGATCATCAATAGAAGTTACGCCTATATATTTCTTATATATGATATAAAAAATCTCTATTGATGTATGACATTTACTATTAATACCAGTTATTTCAGATTGTGCAACAAGCTCCAAACTCTCTTTAATAATTTTGAATTCTATCATTCCTATCGATAAACTTAAAAAAAGAAGATGTACATAATCATTTATTATTATTAGAGATTCCCCAATATCGTATTTATATTGTTCATAAGGAGCAGTTGACTTGTTATTAATTGTGTTCACTTCTTTATGATATAAATACATCCATAATTTGGAACAAGAATTATCATCTCCATGATTATTACAATATTCTATTCCATGATCCTCACATTTCTTACATTTCATTAATTTTAGTACAGTAATAGTCAATTTTATTAAATTATTTAGATCCATTACCTCTGCACATTTATGTAAAAATAACCAATTAGAACTCATAAATTTTTAGTAGATTGAAGCTTTCTTAAAGCTTTGAAGCTTTCTTAAAGCTTCACCAAATTGGAGCAAACTGAAGTCTTTGAAGTTTTAGGAAAGCTTCACTAAATTAGATTGAAGTCTTCGAAGCTAAAAATAAGCCAAAATAAGCTTCAAAGACTTCTATTCTGTTTAGTGAAGTTTTCCTAAAACTTCTATTTTCCTAAAACTTCTGTTTGGTGAAGCTTTCGAAAGCTTCAATGGAAACTATAGTACAAGTTCCAGATCTCAACGATATTATAACAAAGAATAACAGAAGTGAAACAGAATTAACACATCTTATATTAATGAGTGGAAAAAGTCCTGCCAGTTGTCAAGTATGTAATTTTATAAGAGACTATAAATCTTCAAATTTTAAACCTGGATCTGTTGGAGCTTCATTGAAGGCTACTACAATGAAATATTGTAACGACCACAACATATTAATAATATATTCAAACACATATGAATTATATATCTCTAGAATAAATGAAAACATACAAACAATTATTGTCTATTCTGGTAAAGATCAATATGATGAATCAATAATTAACGAATATGTAAATAATGGATATAGTATTATCGAAGTGAGAATATGTGACAATGCAATAACATCAGAGAATATTTCTCATAACGAGTATAGATCATTACTGAGTAGTGAAAGAAATTTTTTAACAGAACCTTCTTCTAAAAGTATATATATATACATCGCTGTTTTTATATCATTATTGATTCTCTTCATTATTATCTCCATTATATATATCAACAGGGACAGAAATCCAAAGGAAGATGGGCGAAGAACACTTAACAATAAGTTCTTTGTCTTCTAATACAAATCCCATTTCTCCAGATATATGAGTAATAGTTAAAAAGTATGTTGGATAATATAACTCATCTCTTCTCTCTATTGCATTAAACGATTCAACTATAATATCGTTTGTAGATATTTCCTCATAGTCGTTTATTTTAAATGTTATCTGCTTAGATTTAAATGATATTCTTTTCACAATACAGTTAGTATATGGAAGAGTTAAAGTACTGTCTGAATCTACCTGAATTATGTCAAACATACAATATGTTGTTCCCAATCTAGCTCTCATTTTAAGTTTTACCATTTCGATCTCTTCTATTGTGTTAAGTTCACAATGGACAACTATTTCTGAGCTTGTATAGAATCTAATCTCTGTTTGATATAATGGGAATGGGTTTTCTCTATCTATTCCTAATGGAAATTTGTAGCTTGTGTTGTTGTCAATATTAATCTGAGCAGTATCAGTAGTTATTATTTTATTCCATGGCGTGTTTTCATGCAACATAGTATTACCTACTTTAACAACTAAACATTTAGGCCTCTTAGAGAATAAAATATTACTTATAGTATAATTAGAAATAGGTATTATAGTCTCATAAAGTTTCACATCTGGATCGACTAAATCTACAATCTCTCCATTATTGCTAAAAGACTTATATACTCTATATCCTTTAGAATATGATCTTTTGTTAGAAGTATTAACAGTATACATTTTTAATTATAATATATTAAATCTTTCATTAAAGGTTTGCCAAGGTTTTAATTCTTTATTTGAGTATTTTATCCAAAAATAAGACTTAATGAAAGATTTATTTCAAGAAAAATTTGATTCGGAGTATAAATTTCTTAGAAAACTAAAGAAATACTCATCTAAAGATGAAAGTAGATCAAAATCAAACAAAGCTAACTATGTAATCTCAAAAGATTTCACAAGCATATCTGCCAAGCTTCTAGCTTATGCATCTGTAATAGACATTGCTTATGAAAGTATGGTTGACATAGACATTACTAGTTTGGAACCTACATTAATAAGACTTAATGTGCCACCATTAAATAAGAATGAAATATCGACTCTGCATAATCTTAGTCTTATTATTACAGATAGATATAAGGACATTATCGAAACTATTAAAGATATCACCAAGTCAAAGAAAGTGACTGACAATGATGGAAAGAAGGTGAGAAAGACTATTAAATTATGGTCTTTTTATGAATTTGGACATTTGTCAGATAAAGGTGATCCGGATACAAATATCAATAAAGAATCAGCAAAATACTATTACGATAAGGGACTGAGTCTAATAAGTAAAGTTTTGATATATTCAATATCAATGTTAGGAAAGGAAAAGAGAATAGGAGTAAAGACATCTCATTTTGGCAAACCTTCTTTATATGACAGCTATACTTTAAGTTCACTTTATGATATTATAGATTTAGTAGCTGATAAGGGAAAAGAGTCTAGCAGTTTTACTAATATTTATATAGGAGATAAAGAAGAGATAGATGTAAATGTAATGACTACAAAATTGTCAGATTATCTCCTTCCTCTTAACTATGATGCTGCTGGGAAATATATACCTGAGGATAAAACTGTTGACAATAATGAAGACTTTGTTACTGAGTTAGTGTCGGGGGGGGACGTCATATCTATATATGATGATTTAAGACTTGGAATAAGCTCTAGAACCACTCTTGGATCAATAATAAGTAGCCTCATGAGCTATTCCAAGATAAAATATAAAGTTATGATAAATGCGTTTATGTTTTCTATACCGTATGCCGAAATTGATGAAATAGCTGAGGCTACATTAACTTTTCTTAATTCCAACATACTTCCCCATTTAGCCAAAGAACTGAAGGATCCTCACCCTCTTAAATATAATATTAATGATAAAGACAGGGCGGGATATTATATAAATAAATATAATTATAAATATAAGATTAACGACAACGGTGACATAGATACGAACTATATAATTTTAGAAATCTACCAGACTGAAGATAAAGTAACTCTTGAGGCACGGAACAATGTTGAAATATTGATTGATAATGATGTAATAGAAACTAGAATATTTTCTCTTATTGGTGACATAGATATGTATTCGGGAGATTACATAGTTGCTGTACCAATCGATATTGCTACAGAAGATGATAATGCAGGGTATGCTATAGTACAGTTTGGTAATAAGGGAATATCGACATACGATCCTTTAGCTTCAAATATAAGAGTAATATCCCGGAATCCTATTAGGCTTGATGTTAAAAGAGAGGATATTGATACTATTGATGTTCCTAGATACGGAATATATAAGTTAGATAAAGGCAATTCATCTACTGTAGCTCTAAGATACAAATCTGAAAAAGGTAAAGGAAGTGCCATTTACTACATAAATCGTAGAGGTGAATATTATCTTAAGAAGTTTATAAAATCTGTTCCTACTACTAATATAAGTAATTCTATTGGATCAGTAATGGAAGAACATCATCATGCTGTAGACACCAACATTCCTGACGATGAGGATATTAATAGTTTAAGTAATAAATTAGCTCCACAGGGGGATTTTAATACTTACCAATTATCATACGATATTGATACTGTTTGGAAGACCAAGTTCTACAATATATTTCTTACTATTGGAGATCAGTTAAAGAGGGAGAAACAGTTATATGTATTAGATGTGGCTTCAATATATGGCAAGATAGACCTTGATGATGCCACTGATGATGATCTTAATACAATGTATCTTTACTTGCAAACATATCAACAAAAGAATGCTTTGAAAGTAGCGTTGAAGTTTTGAAGCTTTCGAAAGCTTCACCAAACAGAAGTTTTAGGAAAATAGAAGCTTTCGAAAGCTTCATCAAACATAAGTTTTAGGAAAATAGAAGCTTTCGAAAGCTTCACCAAACAGAAGTTTTAGGAAAATAGAAGTTTTGAGAAAACTTTACTAAAAAGGAAGTTTTAGGAAAACTTTACTAAAGTTTTACATTATTAAAAATAAAAAGGAAGTTTTAGTGAAGTTTTCCCAAAACTTCTATCTCCCCAAAACTTCTATCTCCCCCAAAACTTCTGTTTGGTGAAGCTTTCTCAAAGCTTCAATGACTTCATTAATGTCAAAATTATATGTCTACGATCCAGATTTTCTAAATGATCCAGCTGTAGCTGTTGCCATTAGACAACAGGTTCAAGGAGGAAGTAATATGTTTTTCTTAATATTCGAACCTGTGAATGTTAATACAGAAAAGAACAAAGGTATGTGGATATTATTTAGACAAGGTATTGGAGGATCTATTACTATGAATCTTGTACAAGGATCTCCTGTAACTAAAGTAGGATTGAATGTTAAGGGAACTATTGTTAATACATTGATATCTGGACATCCACTAATAAGAGATGCAGATATATTTACATTCATTGGAAGGTCAATTCTGAATCAGGTCATAATTGATTCAAGATTTTCATACGATTTTAACTTTCCTCCACAACCTCGTAAACCATCAATAAGTACAGATATCTATTATCTTATAGGTGCTTCTGCTTTAATTATATTAATAATAATATTTATGTTATTTTCTAAGATTATGATCAAAAGATAAATATTTAATACATAAATTTAGGGTATGTCTCTAGTGACGATAGACGAGGATATTCTCTACAATGAATTAATGTATATATATGTATCTTTTACTAAAACTATATGGGATAAATCTTTAGAAACTCATCCAAAAGATTCATCTTATATAACATTAATTGAGAAAATATTGTCCAACGATAAGATTCTTGAGAGTACAAATAAATTCATGTATGAGTTGCTTCAGACAGAATATAAGATGGAATATTATCCTGGACTAGTAACAGAAACAAGAGGAAGTTATATGTTAGATTCTGACATAAGAGATGCTTCATGGTCCAATCCACTAATATTTATAAGGGTTCTTCCTGTTCTTCCAGAAGTTTTAGTTGACTTCGATATTGAAGGTATAATACTTAGCAATATAAATGCAAAAATTACTAAATATGTAATAGTCCTTACAACTGACAACACTCTTGTAACAGATATCGTATCTGCTTATTTAATAAGTATTGCTGCATTTGTCTTGTTAGAGATAACTGATGATTCAAAAGAAATGGTGTCGGGACTATTTAGTAGAATACTTATAGATCATTTAGCCAGACATGGTGACGGTAAGGATAATCTAACAGACACTATGTTAGATTCTGTATTAAACAAAGATAGTGTTGTGGTTGATGAATATAACTATATTATTGTATTTGCATTGTGGTTAATAGCAAAATATTCAGATAAATATGACGGTGAACTTAACGATTCTGGTTTTAATATTCAAGTATTTAGAGATATAGATCTTGTCAAAGCTTCAGTAGATGATAATGACCTCTCACTTGTAACTGATATGATGATGAATCTATTTAATGTGGGTACATATGATAAAGATTATATTGCAATCGATAATGATACTTTTGATGACTATATAGTCAGACTAGAAACAGCTATAGACAACTTCATTTGAAGTTTTAGGAAAACTTCACCAAACAGAAGCTTTCGAAAGCTTCACCAAATAGAAGTTCTATATTATTAAAAATAAAAAGAAAGTTTTGGTGAAGTTTTCCTAAAACTTCAAATGAATTATTGGGTCAAGGATATTAGACATAAAATATATGTTAGAACATTGACTTATTCTATTGTTGATATTCTTTCTGTATTAGATTCATTTAGCAGAATAGAGAAAAGAAATTCGAAAGAAAATCAACCATCAGTTTTGATAATTTATAAAGATCAATCAGATAGAAATATATATTCTATGAAAAAGAACATATTAGAATATCGGGAAACTATATTTTCTTCTCCTGATATTTCATACATCGGAGGATTACCTTTTAGCAATTATCCAATACCCACAATTATGTTTATAAGAAATATTAATGATATACTTATGGAAGATGATCATAATGTAGATACTATAATTAGATATGGAGAATCTAATAACGAAAATTATGAAAATATAAATTATCAATGCATGGTAACTATATCAAGACATCAACCAAAAGATACAATTTTAATATCTAATATTGATATTATTTAGAAAGTTTAAAAACTTTCTTTGAATACACAAAAATAAAACTTTAGTAAAGATTTTAAATGAATAAATTTACTTATCGAATGGAGCCAGGCTATATTATAGTTGAATTAAAAGATGGGCTTGGGTTCAGAAAATTAAGAATACCTGACACTGTTAATATAAATTATGATGAAGCAACAGATACAGTAAAGGTAGTATCAACATCAGGTCTTGAATCTATTCTTAACATCAAGAGAAAAAGAAAAGCTAAAACAGTTGATGAAGAATTCTTCTTAACTGCTCAAGAAGATAGTAAAGATCACATCTTTAGTAAAGATCAAATCTCTAGTAAAGATTTGATAAATCTTTCATCGAATAATGATTATGACAGTAACATATATAATACTAACGGTCTTATAACTGATTGTAAAAGGAAAGTAAACTTAAATGGAGCTAAACTTATATTTCATGGAGGGAAGGTAGTGTTCAAAGGTAAGAATACTGGAATTAAAATAGGTCCTTGTGTAATATTCAAAGTAAAGAAAGTTTGTAAAAGACCAAAATACAAACTGGTGCTCATAAAGAAAGAAGTGTGTGTTCCACGCGATGATCAATGTAGCAGTTCAAACAATTGCAGAGAATGCAACTCCTTAAAGAGAGGTAAGAAGTGTAAGAGATGTTGTGAAGATACAGGAATAGTATGGAGAAAGTTTATAAGAAAGATAAGAATCATTAAACCTTCATATGCTGCTTTTAAGGAAGATGGTGCGTTAAATACGGCCGATATTGTCAATTTTATGTTATATAGCAATGTTGAAGGATTTAATGATCTAGATAAAGATTTTACTATAACAACAGGAGGAACTTTAAAATATATAGGAATATGTCCCATAACTGTAGTAATATCCTATAGTATTAGTGGTAATATACCAGACTATACTCAAGCCGATTCAGCACAAGTTATTGTTTTAGCTGAATTGGATGGATCAGCAATACCTGCTTCAGTAACTGTAAGTTCAGTATTTGATACTTTTGTTGAAGGATTCGCTAACTCTTTTCCTGTATCATTAGTCAGTGGTAACATTATTTCATTTAAAGCTAAACTTAATCCCGTTGCACCTTCTTTACTTAACCCATTTGCTTTTCCCGATCCGTATTTTATTGAGGATGGTCCAAATAGGATAGCGGCCAATAGCATTAATATCTATTCAATCTAGGAAGCTTTCGAAAGCTTCACCAAACAGAAGTTAGAAGCTTTGGAAAGCTTCACCAAACAGAAGTTAGAAGCTTTGGAAAGCTTCACCAAACAGAAGTTAAAAACTAGGAAGCTTTCTTAAAGCTTCGAAGATTTCTCAAACCTTTCTAGCTTTCTCAAACCTTTCTAGCTTTCTCAAACCTTTCTAGCTTTCTCAAAAAATTAGTTTGGTGAAGCTTTCTCAAAGCTTCTAATGTATTTTCCATATGGAGCTGATGGATTATTAGTTTCTTATAATAAGAAAATAGAACATATTTCATATAAAGATATTAATAAAGATATTAATGAAGATATTAATAAATTAGTGGATAGAGACAGATCTACTAGACATAAATCTTCCGTGTGCACTTCGTCAAGTGCAAAATCTTCATCAAAGGGTTCAATAGTGGAATCTATAGTAAGTGAAATTAATATATTAGATTATATTATTAATGGATATGATAATATGGTAGATTATAAGATATTTAAGCTCTTACAGGCAAGAAGGTTCTCTAAGAAATTTCCATTAACAAAACAGTATTATATTATAGTTAGTGTTTATCCTGTAATGTTAAACAAATATCGACCAGAATTGGGTAATGAAGATTACTTTCCTATTGTTGCACGAATGATTGAAGGATCTTATTTGCTTACACTTGAGGCTGATTATGAGATTGAAATAAAATTATTCCACATACAATCTGGAAAGCTGGAAGACACTAAGAAAAAACAATTAAAGAAATCAATTTCTTGTAGTCAAATACTTCTAATGATAGGATCAAAATATGATAATATAGATCATTATCATGATTTGTTTAAGTATGAAGAACTGACTGAAGAAGAAATATTCAAAGGAAGATCAATAATAGGAGATATGGATTCTGAACCAAGAGGGATAGTTATATTTAAAGGTGTTAATTATGGCCTAAGAATGGTAGATAAGAAAGTAACTAATAGACCATTGATAGTAGAAGTTGATATCCCTGGATCAATAGGAGGTTTATTATTAGAGATAAATAATTTGACTGATTTGGGCGATACAAAGAATTATGTAGGTATCATGAAGAAGACACGTGCTATAGGAATAAGTGGACCTGCGTTTGGGAAAGGAACTTCTGGTATCGAAGATCTAATAAATATATTTATAGTTCTAAGAATAATAACTGGAGATAATAACAGTCTTGTTCACTACAATTGGATTATGTTTTATATAAAACAAATGGTTGCACTTACACTTACCGAAGATGCACTTACCGAAGTGCGCACGGAAGATTCTTCTAGTTCCAGTTTTGATAAAGCTTTTTCTAAAAGCTTTACGGAAGATTCTTCTAGTTCCAGTTTTGGTAAAGCTTTTAGGAAAAGCTTTGATAATGCAGAACTATATTTAAAGACAACATACGATGATAGTATTACAATGCTTGGTGATTATGCTCAGGCAAAGTCGATTAAGAATCCAACAGAAAAGAATATAACTAACAAATCATTTAGATTCTCTCTCATAGAAAGTATATTTCCACATTCTTTATACTCATTCCATACTTTATTTTCAGATATTAAATCTCAGGCTCATATTATTTATAATGTTTGTGCTCAGTTTCTTGTTGCATATTTATCATTAGAAAGGAAACCGGATAATCTTAACATCTTTTCTAATAAACATATAATAACTCCTGGAGAGTTTATATACAAAGGATATTCTAGAAATTTAAGACATAATTATGATAGTTATGTTAAAGGAATAGATGAAGCTATAGATGATAGTATGGACAGAATGATAATTAATATAGATGATGTCTCATATATACCAGAATTGATAAAGGATCTGTCAGCGTCTTTGGTAAATCCTGTTTCATTATTATTTGGAAGTGTTCCCGAAATATCTCTTGAAGATACAAAAGGAACATCAAAGTTTGAACAGATGAATCCTATTAATAATAAATCTATTGACGATACTATGAAAGAATTATTTAAAATATTGACTAGATCGGATCCAAGAACAAGAGATTTTGACATTAGACTTTCTGGTACAAGATCGGTAGGTGGTATAGGACCCTTATTCTTGCCTGAAAATACAAAGGTAGGACTAGTTCATCAACCAGCATGTACGGCTATTATATCTTTTGAAAGAGCTCCGAGACCAGTATTTGATATGATGGTAGATGATGGAATAGTATACCTGGACGAGTACGAGTCCAGTTCTTTATGTATCATTAATGGCTTGGCGTCTGGATTTTGTGATATTGACAAATGTATTGAATATATAGATAATAATCTAAAGAGAGATGAGTACTATTATGATATTGAAGTAGTAGAAAGATATCATACAATATATATCTCAACAGAAACTGGAAGACTTCTAAGACCTACTTTCACTACTCTAGATTACGATAAGACTTTACCCATAATTGATTTAATTAAATTAGGTGTAATAAAATATATATCAGATTCAGAACTAGAAAGAGTTAATTTAAGAATAATAGATGAATCTTTACAAAAGCTTCACCAAACGGAATCGTTAGAAGAAAGATTCGATCTGATCTTTGCACTTGACGAAGTGCACACGGAAGAATTTGCACTTGACGAAGTGCACACGGAAGAATTTGCACTTGACGAAGACCTTACTGAAGAAGAATTTACACAAGAAGAATTTACACAAGAAGAATTTACTGAAGGACGTTTTGGTAAAGCTTTTCCTAAAAGCTTTATATATCCACAACAATTGTTAAGTATATTATCTCTTAGATCATCAGATATAAATAAGTGTAGTGGAGTAAGAATAGCTCTTAATGGACAGATGTTAGGTAATGTTGTTCCTGAATATTCTCCTATAATTCCTTCTCCTCAGAAGACAGTTTATCAACAAATGTATACAGAACCTGCATGGTATTATCAATCCACTACTGATTCTATTCTTAAGAATAGTAATATTGGAAATAATGCAAGAGTTGCAATAATGGATTGGGGAGGAATAAATGTGGAGGACGCTATTGTTTATAATTCTCAGTCAATAGATAGAATGGGTCCTATATTGATGACTTTAACATATAATTTTATATTTACAGAGTATAATAGAAGCAGGTATGGTTTTACTAATTCGCCGGATATGTTTATTCCTCATATTGGAGAAGATGGCCTTCCCTACATAAATAGTTTTTTATATAAAGGTCAACCTTTAATTTCAGTCTATGAAAATACAGAAAATGGAGCAATACTTATATCGAATAAATTTAAAGCTAAACATGATGGTAGAATATTATCTGTAGTTCTAGTAGAGAAAGAAAGAGAAGGTGGAACATTGTCGATAACTATTAGAGTTAGGTCTTTAATGTTATTAACATCTGGTGATAAGGGGTTCTTTATACCTGGACAGAAAGGAGTAATAAGTACTGTTTTAGCTCCTGATAAAATGCCATATGATGCTAATACTGGCATCAGTGTAGATATAATATATGCAGGAGGTGGAGGATTAAGAAGAGAAACTCCCAGGTTGTTTGTAGAATTGATGTCAAATGTAATAATGTTAGGCAAATATTGGAACAGGTTAAAAGCAGAGACTTTTAATTCTATTAATATAGATACGTTATTAAAGATGTCTAACGATGTTAAACTTTATCATGAGATAATAAATCCTGTTACAGGAAGAAAGATAGATACTCTAATATCTATTGGATATGCATTAAGAATTATCACAAATCAATTTGCCAGAATAAGAGAAAGGACAGGGACTGGGAAAATAACCAGAAGCATTTCTAGTAGAACACCATTAAGTACAGATAATTTTAGACTTAAATATAGTGAACCAGGATATCTTATGATGAATCCTAAATCTCTATCTGATAATGTCTATAAATCTAATAAAATCTCATTACCTATATGCCCTAAATGTCAACAATTTACGAGTAATTTTAAGAACAGTTATAATAATACTTTCTTTATATGTCATATTTGTGGTGCAAAGATAGATGAATATAAACTTACTGATATAAATTATGTACTCAAATATATAAGTTATTTATTATCTGCTGCGGGTATAGTCCCTAATATAGAACTTACTCCATATGATTAAAAGGAAGCTTTAGTAAGCTTCACCAAAAGGAAGCTTTACTAAAGCTTTACCAAAAGGAAGCTTTACTAAAGCTTCACCAAAAGGAAGCTTTAGTAAAGCTTCACCAAAGAGAAATTAAAAAGATTGAAGCTTTCTCAAAGCTTCCTTTTGGTGAAGCTTTCTCAAAGCTTCCTTTTGGTGAAGCTTTAGTAAAGCTTCAGTTAAAAATAAAGATTAAACATTTAGTAAAGATTTAATGTCGTGCAAAGGATCTAATTTTAATTCGTGTAGAAATTTTAACTTAGGAAGACCTATATCGAAGAATTGTGAAAAAGATATACAGATATCTATTGACTGTAATGGTTCTAGCACTCGAAATACAATAATTTCTGAATACAGAGAGACTGCATTATCTGAAGTTGCTTTTGATAGAGTTAGTAAAATAATCCCTAGTATTGTTGATAATTGTATAGAAATATACGGTACATTAGATTTTGGATTAGATAATGATGTTCGGACAATACCTAAAGGAGACTTTGATATTGATGTATTTCTTCAGTTTAGTAGTTTATTAACATTAACTAATACATCAGGATTTGGTCACGGAACATTATTTCTTACTGTAGGTAATATCGAAACTTTTGCTGATGCGATAATTCAGGTTCAGTCATTTACTTTTATTCCTGCCGAAGGGGGCTATATAGTAAAGTTAATAGTAAGATGGGATTTTCAGAATAATGTATCGCGTAAATTAGAGGCACTCCTTTCATACAATGTAAAGTTTCTATTTTAATAATTAATTTATATTATATCATAATATATTTTAAATAAATTAATTGATCAAAAAATTAAGTAAGATGAGTAGTAGTAATAGTGAAATAGAAAAATCGGTAGAGATTCTGGAAGAAGTGGTTCTAAGTACACAAGTATCTGTGCAAAATTTAGCAAATAGTTCTGAACAAGATACCGATGAGATAATGACAGCAATAGGTGATTTAGCAAGTGAGGTTAAACGTATGAATGTTAATATTACGAACCTGTCCGATAAGGTAGACATGATAGAACAGATGCAGAAAAGCGTCGATGATAAGTGGCTAGAACTCATGACGGGTTTGATATCTGGAGTGAAGAGCCGTGGTGCAGTGGAGAAGAAGAAGGAAACAACATCATCCAAAGAACCCTCCATTAGAACAACGGGCACTCAAAGAGGAGGGAGACGGACTACAAGACAGAGAGGAACTAGGCGAAAGGTAAAGGAAGTGTCAGGTTCATCCAGCAGATCTGAATCTAGATCAGGCTCTTCCGATGTCTCCAAGGAAGGCTCGTCTTCCAGATCAGAGGAATCGGAAGATAAACGTCGGGATAGAGGAAAAAGAAGGAGGGGTACTAGGGGGAGGGATACTACACCAGTAGTGAAGAGAGGTGGAAGAAGAGGTGCCGGTGTTGGAGGAAACAGACGGAGGGGTGCGGGCACGAGCACGAAACCAGTATCTCGAAGAAGATAAACTTTTTAAAAAGTTTATGCTCTAATACTTATAGTTGATAGTTTATGCTCCGCCATTTGTTCCATGATTTCCAATGTACCCCTACTAAAGCTTATCTTAGCTGATCTTCTTGATCTCTTGACCTTCTTTACTTTTCTTTTAGGTTTCCTGTTATGAAATCTATCTTTGTTAGATTTCATATTTGCAGGAGTTGGCTTTTTCTTGGTGGATTTATATACAGAAGTAGGTTTGATTATTTTCAAACTTTCAAACACTTCATCAAAAGTAGTCACGTTCTTACCTTTCATCTTTTCCTCAGTATCAAGAAATATATTCGATACATACTCTAGAATGTCATCTGCTATTTCTTGTAGCGATGGACGATTGTTAGCTTTCATGTAGTCTTCTAGATTGACAACGAATTCCTTTACCGAGACCATATCATCGACAGGATCGTCACCTAATCGACTTTGCGTATACACCAGTAACTTAGTATAGTATAAATATACTACTTGATCTAATATATCATCAGAAGTATCAACTTTTCTATCTTTTGACTTAAACATAAAAAATTAATTTGTTAGTAATTTTTTATTTAATAAATTAGACTCTCATAATAAGAAGTAATAGAATTATTATTTTCATAAAATATATTAAAAATGTCAGCTAATTCTTCTTTATCTATTTCTGATATATTCTCGCAATATTCTTTTGCTTTCTTTATTCCTATCCCATATACTCCCTTTGGAAGAAAGTCGCACCCCAATACAATACCAATTAATACCAATATTTCATAATCAGCTATTTTATTATATATTTCGCTAGATAATAAATATGTGAATGTATAACTACCATTCTCGCGTTTTATATCTGTTATCTGAGTTCTACCTCCAAAGATAATATAATCACTATCTTTAGTCCATGTTCCATCTATTATTCCTTTCTTGTCAAGAATTGCACACAGTTCCTCTGCATCATGATTAGCAATAAGAACAGGAATATTCTCTGCTTTCATGTCTTTATATATTTTAAAATATATTGTCTTTCTTTTAATAACTATTAGTTTTCTGATAATGTTTCCAATCTCGAATCTTTCGAAAGCATCCTTTATGTCAGCTCTATTCTTATTTATTGTTTTATTCCTATTCTTTAACGTACAACCTTTCTCTTTTCTTTGAATCCCATCGAATACAACTACTGGAAATATTCCACTATTCTTTAATCCTTTTAGTTTATTAACTATTATGTTGACTACTATATCTTCTATACTTATCCATATAAAATTTTCTAATAAGAATACATCTCTTGTATTTTGATAAAAATCTATAAATTCGTTTACATCAATATCTTTCATAACAATGTGAGCAAGTGAGTATATAGGTATCATAATATCCACTCCTATAATTTGATCACTAAAATGAGATATGTTATCTTTATGATATTTAACATCATACATTTTAAGTAGTTTAGAGAAGTATTTTATTCCCATTTTTTATCATAAAAAATGAAAAATAATACTATAACGCCACTTAATGAAATATTCACATCGTGTGATGGAAAGTATTCAAAAAGATAATTAATATATAAATTTTTATTTTATTAAAAAAAGAGAAGTTTTTAATAAAATAAAAATCTCTAATTTAACCTATAGTTAGGCAAGGTCAGGTCTTACTTCTCATCTCGATTTATTCCCGAAAGAG
>SDBS01001540.1_pt1 | contig 23456 bp, 25 predicted proteins | sample 2277091 | NCBI WGS metagenome assembly SDBS01 (sample SAMN10404972, study PRJNA504765) | marine sediment metagenome | isolation source: marine sediment core GS10_PC15, 163 cmbsf | place: Arctic Ocean: Southern Knipovich Ridge | collected 2010
TCGACGCAAATGTCCTAAATGCGCAAATGAAGATAACTCGTTGATTCACCAATCTGTAGATAAGAGCAACATTATTTTAGATTATCCACGAATGTATGGTAAGAAATTCAGATGTGGATTATGCGGATGTCTCTGGAGAGAAAAATAACCAAATTTAATTTATTTTATTTTTAACTTTTTTTACTTTTTAATAATTATCCTATTAAATTTTTGATAAATCTCTACGCATTAATTTAATTTTTTTCTTTAATTCAATTAATTCTTTATCCTTTGTTTCAAGTTCAGACTCAAATTTGAATTTCTCATCTTTAAGTTTTGTTATATCAGTCAGGATTTTATCTTCAATCTGTTCTGCTTCATATATGTCTGTATTTAGTTTTTTAACATTTTCGCTTAGTATCGTGATCTCTGATTCTTTTTTATCTAATAAAGTATTCTTGGTATTCAATTCAACTTCATATTGAACTAAATCTTTTTGAATATTTTCGAGCTTATCTTCTAATCGATTAATTACTTCTTTATTAGCAAGTTCATTTTGAATTTTTTCTTCGATTTGAACTACTAAATCTCTTATTCTTTCGTCTTTTTTCTCTAAATCCTTTTTTAACAAATTAAAGGTTTCCACTTGCTGCTGTAATTGATTAATTGTTTGATGAGCAGATTTAAGTGAATTTTGGACATCAAAAATAGATTTTTCCTTTTCTGTTATGATTTCATCTTTCTTTTCTACTAAAGTTATAATTTTATCATATTTTGATTTATGAATTGTCTCATTTTGGACTACATTTTGAAGATACTGAACTTGCTCCTCCAGTTCATTGATTCTAATAGCTCCTTCTTCTAATTGTTCATTTAAGGTCTGGTTCTTGTCAATTAAATCCTTAAATTGAGTAGTCTGTGAGCTAAACTCCTCAATTTTTTGAGTTTGCTCTCTAATGGTTTTGTTTAAAATTTCAAACTTTTCAGCTTGTTCTTCTATAATTTGATCTTTTTCGCTATTAGTGATAGACAATTCTTGTAACTGTAATTGTTTATTATCAATTTCGGAATTCATTTCATGAGTTTTCTGAGCAAATTCTTCTTTTGCCCTCTCAAATTCATCAATTTCTAGATCTTTCTGTGCGATTTTATCTTTTAACTCCTGAACTGCTTGAATTTGAGAGCCTCCAATTTCGTTGCTCTCAGATAAGGTCTTAATTTTTGCCTCTAAATATTTAATAAGGTTTTCCTGTTCGACAATAAATTTTTCTTTTTCATCCAGAATTTCGCTGCTGACCTGTTCTTCTTCTATCTTATTTTTTTTGTCAGTGTTAACGTTTAAAAGATTTTCATTTTCTTGTTTTAATTCTTCGTTTTCTTTAGAAATGATATTTATCTTATCGTTTAATTCTCGATTTTGCTCTATAAATAATTTTAATTGCTCTTTAAGTGATTTATCTGTTGTTGATGGCCTTTCCTCATCATCTTTTTCCTCAACCCATCCTAATGCAGAAAGAGCTTCTACGATTGATTTATCGTCATTCTCTCGATCATTCATTATATAAAAAAACGCAATATAGTGTATTAAATGTTTTTATTCTTATCTTCAATTTAATATTAAAAAAGGTGGGATTTAATAAATTTTGCATTGTAGAAGTCTAAACTTAGTAGCTGCGATTCTTCATATAACTACTGATCTTTTTCATCTTCATCCATTTTAAATTTAGTTTCCAAGATCTCCTTTTTGATATGCTTTAACTCCTTATATTCATATTGTTTTATTGTTTTAAGAATTGTCTTATTAGTATATTTATCTTTATTCTTTTATAAAAACATACTTGCGATCTAAAAAGAATTTAGTTAAATAACCAATGGTTAAGGCTACCACCATACTAATTTCTAATGGAGTTCCAAAAAAATTAGTCAATAAGAATTGAATACCAATATTTTCAAATGTAGTAATAATCGCAAAACTAAAATATTTTAAAAACTCCTTAGAAGTTTCCTTAAATTCTATAGCTTTCTTCTGAAAAACGATGAATTTATCCAAAATAAATTTCAAAATATAAGTAATTCCCACCGCAACAATGGACCCAATTAATTCTGGCATATTGTATGGTTCTCTCGAACAATAAACCATTTGAATAAGCTCAAAATGTCCAAAATTTTGACAAATGAAGTATGAAAAATAAACTTGATTTGATTTTTGAATAATATAATTTAATATAATCATACACGCAGCAAAAGAAAAATAGAGGATGACTTGTTTATGTATCTTATCGTTTTTATTCACAGATTATTACCTTTTAATTATTATGTAGTTTAGAGCCACAATGATAACAGAATTTGGCGACACTTTCTTTAATTTCACCATCACAAACTGGACAATATCTTATTTTATAGTCATTTTCCGGTCTAGATATATATTCTTGTCTCTGTGAATTGTCAAACATTAATCCTTTACGGGATTTTTTTCTAAACGCAAAGGGTAGGAAGCACAATAGAGGGATAAAGAAAAATCCAATGATTGAACCATAAAATATTGATAGAAGTAAGAAAACTAAGAATAAGATCACGAAAAAAATGTTTAAAATTATAATAGTGCGTCTCATTTTTTCTTTAAATCTACTAACCTTACTTTCTAACTTATGAAAATTATTACCTTTAATTAATATTAATTTTGTAAACGATCCTTCCAAGAATCTGACTCTTTGGATTCCTGATTCTCTTCATCGTTCTTAGAGGTTTGATCATCTATTTGTGAATCTTGTGTTTCTATTGAAGAAACATTTGAAATGAAATAAGATGATCTTTGTCCGAGTGATGCCGCAATTTCTTTTGCTAGGCTCTTCTTTTCCTCTTCTTTACCAGTCACTTTTTTATAAGCTTTAGTTAATCCAAAAACCGATAATGAAAAACCAAGAGACCATAAGAAGTATACCCAATACCAATACTCATATCCTCCATAATTAAATGAAAGAACGAAAAAAATTCCTAGAAAAATAATACATCTTATTCCCATCGGCAGAAATTGCTTCTTTAACATCTGTTTCATCAATTGCATTGTTTCAGCTTGCAATTCTTGCATAATCCTAGGGTCTCCTAAAACTTGAGCTTGTTTTAACCGGCCTTGAAGGTTTTTTGCATCAACTCTAATTTCCTTCATAACGGATGACTTTAATCCTAAGATTTTATTTAAAATCAAGCCAAAAATGGATAAACCCAAGGAAATATACATCAATTCAAATATTATTTCTGTTGTAATTGGTTCAAGTGCCATAGTTTTATTCACTATATTTTGAAAAATTGAATCTTAATTAAATTTTGTGTATGAGAAATTATATCAACTTAAGAGTTTAAACTAAACTCGTTTTTGAGATCATAGATTATCTTAAATTTCCACTAAAAAATCCGCGGACATATTTTGAATAAAGTGCGTACCAGCTTGACGGTAATGAACTAACTACGGCACAACCCAAACGACAACCTTTACAAAAGTCATAATCGTCATGTAATTTCATAATATCCCTAACTTCTTTTGATTTATAAATTTCAGAAAGAGAATGGTTCAATACATTGAACCTTTTTGCCGGGTGTAATTTGCAAGGGAATTCAATAAATCCATCATGGCGTATAAACATATAATTTTTAGCAACATTACATCGTAAGATATCTTGATAGTAGGGAATTCCTCCAAATCCTCCATTTTCTATAATATCAAGACTGATTGGATCAGTTAATATATTTCTAAATTTAGTTCTTAAATCTCTAATTTTATTTGCCCATTGAGAAAGATTTGGAATTAGCTCCTGAACATTTTCTACTTTTAAAATTTGATCTGAAACATTCCAGAGAATATCTTCACAGGGATATAATTCAATTGAACAGTCTAAGTTTTCAGCCAATTCACAAATGTCTTCAAGAAATCCTAAATTACCCTTCATCACTACTGTACTAATAATAACTTTAATATTTTTTTTATTAGCTAAATTTATAGCTTCGATTACTTTATCAAACAATTTAATTCCACGAAATCTATCATGCATTTCAGCAGTAGGATAATCAATTGAAGTTAAGATAAAATCTAATCCTTCTAATTTTGGAATTAACTTCGGTAATAATAAACCATTAGACGTAATACCATTGATAAAATTATGCTCTACACCCATATAATAGACAAGTTCTTTGAGATCTTTTCTTAAAGTAGGCTCTCCTCCTGTAAGTGAGAGTGTATTTACTCCTAACTCGTCAAGTTGGTCGATTATAGACTTAATCTGTTCCGTATTCATTTCATTATTTATATACGCGTCAGGTAAGGAGTTGACAAAACAGAAAGGACAATTTGCATTACATCTTAATGTAACCTCTATTTGAGCAGAATAAGGCACACTTTTGTTAGTAAATTGATTTAATAGAAAATTTCTTACGTATCCTAAGTAACTCTTTACTCTTGTGCGAGGAATTAAGTTTCCACCAAACCTTTATGAATTAAGTATATTATTTCTTCTATTTTATTATGAAAAATTTTAAGGTTAATATAAACGTAACTAAAGAAAAATAAAATATTTTAAGAAACTTTTGATTATTAAAATTAAGATTTGAAATTACTACTAAGTCTCTTTTATCTATGGAAGTGAGTATATATTTTAATATTAAATATTCTAATTTATTATGCTTGTTTATTTAATCCTTTATTCATACTTAAAATCTTAATATTATTCCTTGAAGGTTTCAATTTTTAATCCGAGGTCCTCTTCATTCTCAAGCGCTTTATATCTATCAAATATGGATTTAATCAATTCTAAAGATTTTTCACTAAATGATTTTTCAATATCAATTCGACCTCTTAAAATAGTAAGCAATTTGTCTATTTTTTCCTTACTAATAGATCCGGTCATATCTTCAACTTCTGTGCTTAATTTTTCATATTTATCTTGAGCCTCTCTTAGGAGAAATTCAGTTTCCTCTAAATCTTCGTGTGATTTCTTAGTTTTTTTTCGATCGAACTTTGTCCGTAATCTTTCCGCAGCTTTTTCAGCTTTATCAACTTCATTTAGTTTAACAGTAAAAGCATTATAATCATCTAAAATTTCTTGTAAAGGAATAATAAACTTTTTCCTTAATTGCTCAATTTTTTCTTTTTTCAAGGTTTCAATGCCTTTGAATGTTAATTTTAATGAAGAAATAATATTTTCTAATTCTATACTTTCAGTATCCGCGTAGTTTTTTAGTGCTGTGATTCCTTCTTGACTATCATCAATAAGTTTTAGTTCAGTGTCGATATATTGGTTATTAACTTTTATTACATGTTCAATTGCAGTGGTTCTTGATCTCAATTTACTTGAAATATTATCTATAAATCCTTTTACCTTATTTTTAAAACTCATCTTTTTTGCTCAACTCTATTTAACCTTAAAAATATACATAGGCATATTAAATTTAATTTGATTCATTTATAAATAATTCCGTTTAAAATCACTTATTTAAATAGCTAACTTATAGAGGTTTAAGGTTCAAGAAACGATATAAGATAATTATCTTTGTTAAAAATAGAAAAGTTAAAAAAAAAAAAATTAGAAATAATTAAACAACCATGCCACAGCCTTTGCATATATTCTTTTTTGCGTAAATCTTAAGGCCACCCTGCTGCATTAATACTTGTGTTCTGTCTTCTTCAGTTCTAAATGAAGTTCCTCCACACTTTGGACATACTCTTCTTCCTTCAACTGGAGGCTTCTCTTTTGCTTTTTCTTCTTCATCTTGTTTTTCTACAAGTTCGGAAGGTTTTACTGTAGAAGCTGCTGGTGTTGAAGAAGCAGCGGTGGGAGCAGTGACAGGTTCAGCAGCGGGTGCTGGTTTTGGTTCTGGGGCCTTACTTCCAGTATCCAGAACTTTATCAAGCTTTTCATCAATTTTTTTAAGTAGATCTAATACTTTTTCTTCAAATTCAGACAAAAATCAATCTCCTCGGTTTTTTTTAGGGAAAATTTTCTTTTTATTATAAGATAGAGATTGATTTTAAATATTTTAGTAAAAAGATAAAGTTGAAAAAATAGTTCGATTTTTTGTATTTGATTTTTTTTATGAGATTTATAAAAATAATAGAATTAAATAGTTTCTCAAGACAATTTTAATATTAATATCAATTCTTAGTTAAAATTACAAATAAATAGTTAAAAAAAATGATTCTTGAAATGACAAGTGCCTCTAAGCAAGCACTTATAGGTCTACGGGACCTATCGACTATTAAATGGTATATAATACCTTTATTGGCAATTGTTTTTTATATATACACACTTGAAATTAAAAAGGCACGTGAATCAGGCAATTGGAATGCAGTATATGCGGGAGCTACTATTTTTGGAATGGATTTTATTAACGAAACGTGGAACGGGATGATATTTCATATTACGGGATATTCTGCTTTTTGGACTACCCCTGGACCGACCGCGTTGCGAACTATGGTTGGATGGAATATAGAGATCATGTTCATGTTCGCCATATTGGGGATAATCTATGGGAATACGGTTTTTGATGATAAAGACGAGAAATTTATGGGGTTACCTAATCATTGGGCATTTGCAATTGGATATGCTGCTTTCTGTGTATTTATAGAAGTTCTTCTTAATATTGGAGGGCACCTTGTATGGGAATATCCCTGGTGGAACGCAAGCTTTACAGGTATATGGTTAATTTTCCTAATAGGATATTTTCATTTCTTTGTTGCGGCACTCTTAGTAATAGAAATGAAAAATGATAAGAATAAGAAAATAACCATTGTCATTATTTATGCTATCGCTATAGGACTTAATGTAATTTTCATGGGTATACTTGGGTGGGTATATTAACCTAAAATTTTAATTTCTGGTGAAAAGCAAAAATTCATCTATCTATTTTTTTTTATTTTTCAATACACCTTTAACCTCGATTAAAATCATTATTACGGGAGTTTTCTAATTTTTTTCTTTCATTTTCAAGCCTTTTTTGTTCTTCATCTAAAATTTCCCGTTCTTTTATTATTCTATCCTTTTCTTCTTCAAATTTACTTTTTTGGTCTTCAAACTTTACCCACTCTTTTTTCAAAGCTTCTAAATCATCTTTTAATTTCTGATTTTCATCTTTCAATTTTTCTTTTTCTTCAACTAACTTTTCTGTACCAATCTTCAATCTTTCTTGCTCTGATTTTATTTTATTCCATTCTTCAGTGAGTTTTTTCTTCTCTTCCTCTAGGTCTTGCAGCTTTTCCTCAAGAGTTTTATATTTCTTCATCTCTGCTGTTACTGGTCCAAGTTTAATTTCAAGCATGTCTAACATGGTATTGAAAGACTGCATCTTCATAAATTCAGAATTTTTGGCCTCTTCATATTTTTCATATACATCATCGAAAAATCTTGGTTTTTTAGATAAATCTGGATGATTTAAGTAATTAATAAAACTAATTAGCGATTCCTGAGTAGCATCTGGTAAGCTGGTGCCATACGGCGATTGCATTAATATCTCGATTTTACTTCTTAATTCTTTTATTGCTTGAGGATAATTCAGAAACTTTGGTTTTTTCTCTATTTCTTCTTCTTCACCATAGTCAAATTTTCCTAACGTAATACTTAGTTGATCTAGTTTTCGGATAATCCCTTCCATCTTTGTAAATCCGCTTGCTTTTGCAATAAAATAAAGTTCAATTATTTCTTCGAGCATCTTTGTATTTTCTTGCAATTTAGGATGTTCTAAGTACAATAAAAGTGATTCCAACTGTTTTTCTGTAGTTATTTGAAGTCCTAGCCATTCTTTTCCCTTTTTCTCAGTTATTTCATTTTTAATTTGTGGTATTCTTTCCATAGAGTTTAATATAGTGGGTGTTTTTAAATGCATTTTCTTCTAGAAAATATTATAAATTATAAATATATATAGTGCAGTTAATTAAATTTTTAAATACCCAAATAATAGCTTTAGAAAAAAGCATAAGGATATCTATCTTCAGATTTTGAATTAATTTCGCTGTTTTACAGGTGTTAGAATGTTAAAAAATTCTCTTTTTACATTCACATTCGCTTGAAATTTTACCACAATTTTATTTCCTGAAAGCGTAGTAGCAAGAAAATTTTTATAATTAGTACCAAATCTAGAAAAAGCTATAATATTTCCATTGGATAAGTTTGAATCTAGCTTTGTAGCATCTTTAATCCTTAAATACGTCCCAGGTTTAAGATCAATAATACTGCTAACATTATGAATACTTGAAAAGGAGTAAGAGCCTGCGTAATTTTCAATAACATAATCATATAATTGTTTTAAAGGTTTTTTTTCGATTTTTATTATTTCTCCCTTAATCCCTCTTCTCGCAATTAGTAGAGCTGCAATCGCATGGTCTACAAATCCTTTAGCTTGCACCTCACTTACTAATTGACCTTGTTGTAAATGAAACATAGCTTCTTTTGTAGTTTTAAATTCGTCGACTAAAAAGACTTCTGGGGGTGTGAATAATATATTAGATTTACTTTCTAATTTTTCATCATTTTGTGTAGAAGTTACATCCGTTATCACGCATGATCTATCCTCACATGGGATATCAAAATAGATAATAAGAAAATCTAATATAAATTCTGAGCCCGGACCATTACCAATAAAGATCTTATTTACTAAATCTTTATCACTCCCTAAAAAAATATCTAGTTCCTTTGTGAGGTGTTTACTTGCAACATTATGTGTTCGGGGATCATCAATTTTCTTTTTTAAATTTACATACCATAAGGAGGGAAGTTCTCCTTTTTCTACTAAACAAAAACCATAGTGTCTTGTTCCCGGGTCAATCGATAAAATTACATCTTCTTGTTCGAATTTAAATAAGTTAATATCAGCCCTACCTTTGGATGCTTTCATAAGAGAATTAAAGAACGGTTCAAATTCTTGATTTTTAACTTGAAGGAAGAAACTATTAGTTTGTGTTTGGTGTAAAACTTCAATATTATATTTTTCTATTAGCTCAAAGAGATCATTGTAGTTCTCTACTTTCACTATAACGTCTTGATATGGTACAATTTTAATTATTTTAACTTTTTCAATTGCTTTTGCTATTGCTTGTGCTATATCATCTTCATTTTTACCCGAAAAAATATCCACATGAAGCCCATCTATATGGAATGCTTCATAAGCCGCACTTGCAGCTAATATGTCATATAAGCGTGTTCTCTGATTTCCTTCTCTACTGACAGTGAGACTTTTCTTACATCTTGGAACAATTCGGATTGAGGCCGAATTATGCTTTGCTTTACTATCAGCATTAATGGTGATTATACCTTTAACCTTCGAGCCAACCACTTTAAAATCAATTAAATCTTCTAGTCTTTCTTTAATGAAGTCAAACTGCACATCCCCAAGAACTAAAATATTAATATGCTTTTTCTCAACATAAAAATCAAAGGAGGGGATCACTTTTTTAATACTCTCTAAAACATCTAACGCAATAGAAAATTTTTCGGAATCTTCTATATTAATAAAAAATTCTTTGCGTGGGTTTATTTCTGATAATAATCCTTGTATTTTTCCAGGAATAAACTTAGCTTTATAATATAATGTACCCAGATCAAAGTTGGGAACAACGTTTAGAGAAACCTGAACGATTTCTCCTTCAGAAGCGATTTTTAAAGGATTATCTTCTATTGAAAAAATGTGTCTTATCTTAACTTTATCTGTAATCCATCTAAGTTCTAATACTCCGGATTTGATTCCAACATTTAATAATTCTCCTATTCCTTTTTTATGTGTAAAGCCAAGAATAATGAATGATAAATCAGAATCTACCAATTCTCTTTTTTTTACATAGATCGAGATCTTACTTACTAATTCTTCAATACCAAATACTTCTTTGGCTGACGTTTTAACAATTGGAAAATTACGTGATTTTAGCTTTTTACGTTCATTCATTATTTTATCTATATTCGAATTAGGAAGATCAAATTTTGTCCCTGCAATGATAACTGGAATACTCTTTTTTATTGCTGTCTCATAAAGCCAATATGTCCGGGCTTGAAAACCTTCACTTCCGGAAATCACCAATACTAAAAGATCTGCAAATTCCATTCCTAAAGCGATTCCCCCTTTAAAATCAGCATGACCAGGACTATCTAAGAAGTTTAAATATAATTTTTGCTTTTTGAGATGAAATTGAATAACTTTTAGACTGACAGTGGTACCGTGAGCTAGTTCGTAATCTAGATTATCGGGAAATTTGCCTACTATTGCCTCAATTAAAGAGGATTTCCCCGCTTGTGCGTGCCCCGCTACTAATACATTAAGCACTCTATGGTTTTTTTCCATTCTAATTTTTAAAATGAAAGATATTATCTAAAAATTAGGATATCTAGATGTAGTTTTGACAAAGATTTAATTCTAAAAATATTTACATACTTATATGAAACGCAAAGAAGGTCTCTTTAATCATTTTCTTTTTGCGCTAAAATTAGAGCTAAAGAAATTTCTTAATACACATAAAAGAATCAGAAGAAAGTCTAAAATTAAAAAATATTACAAAACTCATGAAATAAAGAAAATTCATTTTGGTGGCGGAAAGGACAAATTAGAAGGCTTTCTCAATACGGATATTATTGGCAAAATTCCCATTAATATGGCAAAAAAATTACCTTTTCCGACTGATTCTATAGATATTATCTTTTCTTGTCATGTTATAGAACATCTTTACTACAAACAATTTCGAGCATTTATGAAAGAATCCTCAAGAATATTAAAAGATGAGGGCCTTCATATAATCATGACTCCATCTTTAACCCGTCTAATTGACGCCCTATATAATAATAAAGAATTAAAGTTTAAACTATTAAAAGGACATGAAAAACTCGCGGGAATTGAACTTGATGCGGCAACTTTTTTAAATCGAATGATGAATACCTATTATGGACACAAATTTTTATACGATTTAGAATCAGTCTCTCGAGTAGCTAAAGCATCTGGCTATTCAAGCTCAAGAATAATTTCAATTACTGAGATTTCTGATGATGTAATAAAGAATTACGCAAATATGAGGGAAAGCAGAGGAGATAGATGGAAAATTGAAACTGAAAGTTATTTGTTAACTAAATAGACATGAACTTATTTATACATTCTTCTGCGGTTCTCAATAGATTCTAAATAGTCAAGAATAGATTCTCGAATTTCAACAGCAGGTAAAACTTGCCGTGATTTCCACACGAATTTCATAGAATCTGACCAACTCCATGTTGGATTTTCTTTCAAAAACCAAGCTACAACAAGACCTCCTGATCTTGAAATTCCCATCGCACAATGTACTAAAACTTTCCCATTTTTTTCCTTAATATGTAAATCCATAAAGTTCAAAATTTCCTTTAGATATTCATGAGGAGGATAAGTATTATCAGGGAAGCCTTTGTATAAATAAGCATACTTTCTCAAGGGAGGAACATATAATTTTTCATCCATTAAATTTACAATAGCAGTAATGCCTTCTCTTTCTAATTTGTTAAAATTTAGCCTAGGCCAATACGCGCCAATGTATATGTTCTCATTTACTTTGTATATCTCATCCATATCGGGCATAAACTAAGTAAAAGAAATTAAATAAATAAAATAAAATTTACTAGATTAGGAGAATTATTTCATATTAAAACATCAAACGAATTTTTCTAACCCTAATTCTTTTATTTTCTCAGCAGTGGGGGATCCGTCAATATTATTCCAGCCACGCTCATCATAGTAGTCATCAATTAATGAATCTGCAATTTCAGGAGTTATCTTAGTCGTGCCAGTAAAATCTTTCATTTCAACCGTAGCCTTTCCATACTTCATAGGTTTAAACCATTCCTTAGGGAATTGATCATCCTTACGGGAAAATCCTTCTTTTACATTTAGTATTTTCAGTAGGTTCCAAGTACGTTCAGCCCCCTTTCTCATATCTTCTATGGTAATGTCGAACCCAGTGACTGCGTTATAAAAAGCAGTAGTCATCTCTATTCCCCAAAAACGATTCATTTGAGCTCTTGCACATAGGCCTAGATTTGTTAAGATCGTGTACCAATCCTCTGAATATCTTGTTAATCTTCCAATGTTTACTCCCATTTCCTTTTTAACTGGAGAAAAAAGCCGATTTGTTGCAGATTCGGGAATACCCATCCTTTTAAAATGAATCTTAAATTGTTCAATGGAATGATCAGCGCCCATGTATGTGGGAGATCCTCCTGAAGCAACATGAGCTCCTTTAATATTTACGACTTGTTCAAATTCCATGGTTCCTAGGCGTGTTAGTCTGGGATCATAAAATTCTCCTAAGCCTTTTACAGTATTCATCTCATTTGCAATAGTTTCATTTAGTTCTGCTAATTTCTTCCATCCATCAGCAAGAATATTACCAAATCCTTCCCTCTTAGCTGTGATTTCAACTACATGCAGAGCAGTTTCATAATCATTTCTCCACTCAAATCCAATATCATCTTGAGTAATAGCCTCTTTTTGGTACATTATGTTTAAAAATTTGATTATGTTAGTTATGGTAATATAGTCTAGTCCATATCTATTAATAATATCATGAATTTTAACTGCTTGACCGCAGGTATCTATCCCTTCGAGTGCTAACATCCCAAATGGACTAATTATCGATGTTACATAACAAACCTCTCCATTAAATTCACCTCCTCGAATTTCAAGTATATCTTTGTCGGCCATTGGACATGATGGACAAGCAATTCGTCTTTTTTTCAACTTTTTAAGGTAAGTTCTTGGAGTAGCTTCCCGAGCTTTTTTTGTATACCCCGCAGCGGCTAGACCCATACTAAAAGGAGTACTTCTTAGCATTCCTAATTCAATCCACGAATCACGATGTTCATAATTACGAACTCGTTCAATTTGTTTTTTATAGAGCTTATTAAACTCTTTAGGATATGCAATGGTTATGCCTTTTGTTCCTTTAGAAACCACAGCCTTAAGATTTTTAGAGCCCATAACTGCTCCCATACCACCTCTACCAAATGTTGTAGTTTTATCAATTAAAGTTAATGCGCCCAAAACTAAATTTTCACCTGCTTGACCAATAGCTATAACTCCACAAGAATTATATTTTTTCCAGAAACTATCTGTTGTTTCTACAATATCTTTGCCCCATAAATCTTTAGCATCACAAAGTTCAATGTGATCATCCCAAATCAATAAATAGACGGGCTTTTCTGCCTTACCTGAAATTCTAACATGGTCATATCCAGCTTGTTTTAAATTAAAACCAAAATTCATGCTCCCACATGAATTTGCAATGGCTCCTGTGGCGGGAAACTTCGAAAATCCAACTGATCGGGATGCTCCTGGAGTTATTGTCCCAACTAATGGTCCCGCGCCAAGAATAACAATATTTTCGGGAGATAATGGATCAGTGTTAGGACTAAGCATTTCAGCTCCGAGTTTGGTATTCATTCCTGATCCACCAATAAATTTCTTAAGATCTTCGATATTTTCTTTAGAGATTGAGATCTTATTATTTGTTAAATCCACGTTAAGGATATTACCAGTGTACCCATTAAAATCCATTATACCTCAACCTCCTCTATTTCCAAAGCTCCATAAAGACAGTGTCTAGCGCACTGACCGCACTTTTTGCATCCTTCTAAAAATGAGATTTTTGGAGTTAATCCATATTCATCAACAATTTGTATGAAAGCCTCAGTGGGGACAAATTTTTTTTGATAAATTGAGGAACACATTAATTGACATATCCTACATCCTGCACACTTATCTTCATGCACAGTTATATTTATTACATCTGATTCTGTCATGAGGACTTCTCTTTTTAACAACTTTCTTAATAAATGAGTTAATTTTTTATGAAATTAAAAGGATATTAAATAATAATTTGGATTTCAAGTTTTTATAGTTTTAAATCTTAAGACTTTTAAAAAAATTCGGAAAAAAAATGGGAAATGAATATACTATTTAACTTCAATTAAATCTCTACTCGCTATCACATTAGCTTCTAAACCCAAGATATTTTCTATTAGTATATCACCTGCCTTGATAGGAGCTCTAATTTTTTTTAACGCTATTTCATTTAAAGCATCTCTCAGCCTATCCTTTAAAATAGGTTTGTCAGTTCTTACTGGAACTAACGGCAAAAACCCATTTTCAACTCGTATTGTAGTAGTAAGGATTCGTTTTGGTTCATAATATTCTTGTTGAGCATATTCCAGTCCCCTATCACAAGTATGGCCATCAAAGGAAATATCTCCTTCAGAGCCCTTTTTCACTTGAATTTCACAGCCTGTTGGGCAAACAATACATCTTATAACTTTAACAACACTTTGACTTGATTCTGACATAATAAATATCAGTCCTCCTCAATTAATACTTCCGGACGTGGAATAACTTCAATTTCTAATCTTTTACAATTGAGATTAATATTTAATGATTCTAAGTTTATTTTTAATTCAATCATTTCACTTGGTATTACATAAATTTTCTTTTTTTTATAGATTATCCCATTTTCATCTTTAACTTGGATAAGAATCCGCCTATCAGGAAATCTGACACGAAAAGTAAAAATAATATCTTTCGATAAATCCCTTTTATTTATGAGATCTGGTTTAACATAATTAACGTTTTCTCCGGCTTCACACTTAATTTGTTCTTTTTTTTGCATTTTTTTACTATATCGTTCTTTAATATATTCAACAGCATAGTTTCCAGCTCTCTTTGCTTCTGCTGTGACTAAATCGACTAAATCATGAACTTGTAATACATTTCCACATGCAAAGATTCCTTCAATTGTAGTTTCCATATTATTATCAATAACTGGACCGTTATTGGATGATAATTTTGCCCCAGCATTAAAAGTTAATTCATTTTCGGGAATCAATCCAACAGATAATAAAAGTGTATCACATTCGAAAAATTTATCAGAGCCAATAACTCTATCGAAATTTCGGTCAACTTTCGAGATCGTAATCCCTTGGACTCTGTCCTTTCCATGAATTTTAGTTACAGTATAATTAGTTATTAAGGGAATATCATAATCTTCTAAGCATTGTACTTGGTTTCTAAGTAATCCACTTACATAAGGTAGGATTTCAACTACGGCTTTAACTTTACATCCTTCCCATGTGAGTCTACGTGCCATTATCATGCCTATATCTCCACTTCCTAATATTACAATAGATTTCCCAGGTAGCCATCCTTCAACATTTACAAATCTTTGAGCCTGACCAGCTGTATAAATTCCGGCTGGCCTAAAGCCCGGTATATTGATAGCACCTCTTGTTCTTTCACGACAACCCATTGCTAAGATTATTGCTTTAGCTTTGATTTCATTTAATCCTTCCTTATTGTTAACTGCATATAATGTCTTATCTTGTTTAATTTCAATTACCATTGTATCTAATTTATAGGGAATTTTTAATTCTTCAACTTCATTAATAAATCTTTGAGCATATTCAGGACCTGTAAGTTCTTCATTAAATTCTTTTAAACCGAAACCATTATGGATGCATTGTAATGTAATCCCCCCTAGTTCTCTGTCTCGTTCCAATATTAAAACTCCTAATCCCGCTTTATTAACTTCTATAGCGGCAGCTAATCCAGCAGCCCCTGATCCAATAACAGCAACATCGGTATCGTATTTTTTCATTTCTCACTTTCACCTCCCCGTATGTCTTTTAGTACCATATCCTTTGTTTGTCCTATTAAAAAATTTGTATCTTCACCCCTCTTAGTTATTTGATCAAAGGGAATTTTTAATTCTCTTGAAAGGATTTCAATAACTCTAGGCCGACAAAAACCTCCTTGACATCTACCCATACCAGGTCTACAGCGGAACTTTATCCCATCTACTGTAGTAGCTCCAACTGGAGCATGAATTGCATCTAAAATCTCTTTTTCTGAAACCATTTCACATCGGCAAATTATTCTACCCCATGCAGGATCTTTTCCTATTTTTTTATCAAGCTCTTCTTTTGTAAAATCAGCAAATCGTTCAGGTTTTGGTCGAATAGGGTTATAGTCTTCTTTAATCTTCAAATTTACCCCCAAAAACTCAAGAAACTCTTCTATTTTTTCTGCTATTGCATAACAAGAGGATAAGCCAGGAGATAAAATTCCTGCTACATTAATGAATCCATAAATATCAGTATTATCGATAATAAAATCATAAGTATCTGGGACTGCCCTTAGACCAGCAAAATTCCGAATTGCACTTCTTGCGGGTATCCCTGGAACTAATTTAGTGCCACCTTCTAATATTTCTTTTAAACCAGCTGTAGTAGTAGATAAATCATGTTTATCAGTGATATTTTGGGCATTTGGACCAACAAATGTGTTTCCATGTATGGTTGGACACACCAGTATTCCTTTTGACACCTTTGTTGCCGTAGGAAATAATACTTTATTTAAATGAAGTAAATTTCTGTCAAATAAAATATATTCACCTTTTCTTGGTAAGATATTAAAATAATCCAATCCCAACATTTTAGAAATTTTTCGAGCATAAACACCTGCAGCATTTATAACATTACGAGCTTGAAAATTATCTGTCTTAGTTGAGATAGTAAAAATATAATCTGAATGTCTAATCTTAGTTACACGCTGATTTCGATAAAATTCAACCCCATTCATAGCAGCGTTTTCCGCTAAAGCAAACGTCATCTCATATGGACTTACTATCCCAGCAGAAGGGGCATGTAATACTCCAACAACCTCATCAGTTAAGCTAGGCTCCATGTGCAATATCTTTGATTTATCGAGTATAACTTCTAATCCCGGAACCCCATCTTCAGTCCCTCTTTTCCTATATTTTTCTAAGTCTTTAATTTGACTATCCTCTAAGGCTACCACAAAGGAGCCTATTCTTTTGAATGGAAAATTTAGTTCTTCATGTGCTTGAGTATATAATTTGTTCCCTCTAATACAGAAACTCCTTTTAACATATTCTCTTTCAGCAGCATATCCTGCATGAACTACTCCAGAATTAGCTTTTGTAGTTCCACTGGCAATATCAGCTTCTTTTTCTAATAAACATATTTTTAGATCATATTTTGATAAGGTACGTGCTATGGTACATCCCGTTACCCCACCACCAATAATAATAACATCGTATATCAATTAACTATCAACCAGCTAAATATGGATTTTATTTTTTTCATGCTTTAATTACATGAATTTTCTAGATAAAAAAAAGTCATATATTTTTAAAAATTATACCAAAGGCGCATGTTTTTTCTTTGATAAAGGTTGATAAATCAAACCTTTCAGGTGTTTTTTAAAGTTCCTTTTTCCAAATGTAAAGGATTTTACTTCCCTAATGATAAGGTTAGAAGAGGTATAAAAATAGTAACCATAATAGATTAAAGCTTATCATTGAGAGAACTAAGATTTTAGTAATAGGATTAAAAAGCATGTTTTTTAACGACTTATTAACATTTAATTCTAGCTCACTACTTAATAAATTATCAACCGAACTAATATTAGGATTTATATTTATATTTTTTAGATGAATTGAGCCTAAAAACCGTGGACTTGATAAATTCTTAATAGAATTAGCGAGTGCGCTTGAAGAGAGCAAAGTTTTTTTATCAATATTTTCTATATCTTTAATTTCTTTCATTTCTTTTCATATATTTTGTTTTGAAACTTTTATTCAATAATTAAATATCTTGTTTTTCTTAAATTTCTTTCGATTTAAAATTAGAAGAAAGTTTTCATTGATTACATTGTGTAATTAAAACTAGATTAGGAATTAAATGAGAAAATAAAAATAAAAAAAATTAAGTTATTTTAATTCTATTCACTACTTTTTGGTCTGATATATCCCAAATATGCTGCTAAAAATGCTAAGACTACAAAAATCCAGGCTAAGAAGTAGAAAATAGTAAAACCCGGACTACCTAATAAGATCATTATCCGATCAAAGAGAAACATAACCATCACTAATACTAGACATAAGCTCATAAAAGCTAAGGTTTGAAAGGCTCTCTTATAGGTGGGATCATCAACCGATTTTGAAGTTGTGTAGGCACTCATTAGGAAAGGTATATACACCATCGATATTAATATCAGTATAAATAGAAAGGCAAAAACATCCAGTATTATGGTATTTCTCTGATAAGCTATTAGTGAGTAAAACATTGTAAAAATTCCGAATGCGTAAACTATCATACTCTGAGTCTTATTGAATTCCTTATCAAATGCGTTTACTTTCAACAAGTAGGATAGAATCGTACCTAATGTGACAAACACAAAGCTTATTCTGAACGATATTATTCTAAAAAGAATCCATGATTCTAGAGTTCCTGGATCAACTGTGGATCCAACAGCTAAATAGGGTATATTGGAATATAATTCTAATATTTTAGAAAACCAGGAAAAGATAATTGCACATGTCCAACTTAAGAAAATCAAAAATAGATATAATGTGAGCTTATGGTGCTTAATGAAATATCTTTGTAATATAAGTATCAATAGAAAAATACTAAAAATTATGATGAATGTCTCGAAGATCATACCTGCAAAAATTAAACTTTGAAATAAAGTCATGCACAAATGGAAATAGAAACCTTATTTATATTTTAGTTTTCCGAAAGATGAGATAGGGCACTTTTATGATTCTGTATTATTTATTAATAGTTGTAAAGGTTATTATTGATAGAGATATTTATCAAAATTATATTTTAAACACAAAACTAATGGGAATAAAAAATGAAATGGAAGACACGAATGACTGAAATGATGGGAACAGATTATCCTATAATAATGGGGGCGTTTGCCGTATTAGGAACCGCTGATTTTGCTGCACCATTTTCCGATGCGGGAGGTTTAGGGATTATTACAGCTCTAAATTACAAAAATCCTGAATCCTTTCAAAAAGAAATTGATAAAATGCAAGAAATGACTGATAAACCCTACGGAGTAAATTTTACAATAACACCGCCATACGGTTCTAGGCTAGGAAATCCTGAAGAACATTATTTAGACTTCATAGATATTACCATTAATGCAGGAGTAAAAGTTATTACTACTTCTGCCTACCAAGCTCCAAAAATAGGAAATATTGTTAAGGACGCCGGTTGTTATTGGATTCATAAATGTGCCACAATGAAGCATGCTCTATCAGCAGAAAGAGCAGGAGCAGATGCAGTTACTATTGTTGGCCTGGAAGGGACAGGCTTCAAAAACCCCTACCAGAATACCACCCTAATCAATATGACCATGGCAAAAAAATTATTGAAAGTACCTATAATTGCTGCTGGGGGAATCGGCGATGTGAGAGGTTTTCTCGGAGCTTTGGCAATGGGTGCAGATGCTGTATGTTTCGGTACTGCTATCATGTCATGCACAGAAAGTCCGTCTTCAAAAAAATATAAACAAAAACTTATTACTCACGATATCTATGATGATGACTATTATAAGAAGATATACCATCTTGAACTGAAAGATTCGCCAATCGGTTCAATGGCACTAGGACATTGTGATGAAATTATCCCATTGAAAGAATTTATTCAAGAAAATATTATCAAAAATGCAGAAAATTTGCTAAAATCATGGGGAGTTACTGGTGATTCAATTGATTTTTCATAATTTACTATAAAATTAACGTATAATTAGTATAACTAGTATAAAATGAAAATAATAACAAAAAAAACCAATCAGAGCTAATATTATTTGAAATTATTTCATTTAATCAATTACACTTTTAGAATATACTTTTAAAGTTATAAATATTGCATCAAAAAGACTCAAAAACTAAGAATTTAAAAAAGAGGATTACAAAAACTTATATTATATAATCTAAACATTTTTGTATAGTAATTTTTAATATTCTCATAGAGCACATTCTAAAAGGACGATGGGAATCATATCCCACTTTTTAGTTTGTACTAAATAGTAGAACAAATAACAATAGTAATATTTTTAAATAGTAAAGTAACAGATATTATATTAAATAATAATTAAAAATTTCATTCATTTTGATTATTGAAAAAGAAAAACTTGTTTAGAAAATTGAAAGTCTGAAAGTCGATTTTAATAATTTTAGTGATTTAGTAATTTGAAATCTTTCAGAGATCATTTCAAAAAACTGAACAAAACCATCAAAAAAAAAAAAGTATTGAACAAAAAAGTAGAGTGAAAGAAAAAAATATGAATAATAATTTCAAAGATCGTTTGAAATCACGAGTAGAGAACAAGGCAGCAGATGTTGGAGAATGCTGTGATAGTCCATGTGTTGAAAGCAAGGATGGCGACAATGTATGTTTAAATTGTGGTATGATTATTGGTCGTAATCTTGTTGGAAATGAACGACGTGCTTATACAGTAGAGGAAGTAAATAAGCGTAGACGCACAGAACCTAGATGGAGGGAATTTGGGCCACGTACTATGCTTCCAAACTCTAAGATTGACTCAAAAGGCAGACTAATTGGTGCGAAGGGAAAAACTTTATTCTCACGATTATCAAAGATACAAAATTCATTAATTTCCAGTATCGAGAGAAACTTCTGGGAAGCAAAACCTAAGTTAAAGATGTTAACCAGTAAGTTAAATACACCTGAATACATTAAAGAAACGGCTTGGAAGATTTACTCAGTTGTAGCCAGAAAGAAGCTTACAATGGGTCGATCAATTGACGGTTTTATTGCGGCTTCTTTGTATGCAGCTATTCGAGTACACGAATTCCCTAGATTATTAGAGGAAATCTGTGAAGCATCTATGACACCTCGAAGAACAGTACACCGCTCATTAGGGATGGTTGTAAAGGAAGTATTGCCAGAATTAAACTTGAAGTATAAGCCAATCACTGCGGAACAGCTTATTTTCCGCTTCGCCGCAGATCTATCTTTACCGATGGAAGTATCGAAGAAAGCTATTAATATGCTCATACAAGCGTCAAAAAACGGTCTTATGCGCACGGGAAAAGACCCAAAAGGCCTTGCTGCGAGTGTGATTTATATGGCAGCTAAATCGAGCAACTGCAGAAAAACCCAAGCAGAAGTTTCTGATGTTGCAAAGGTGACTGAGGTAACACTTAGATCTAGATCTAAGCAAATTAAGATGAAATTGCGATGATCTGGCAGAATGAATAAGCTAAAAGTAAGTCAAAATAAATTTTTTTTATCTTTTTATTATTTCTAATTAAATAAGAAAGTGTTAATTCTTCTAATCAGAATTATAGATATTTAGGATAGAGGAAGGAAATTTCTCCTAATTTTACATATATATAATTGATTTATTCGTTTTACAATTTTAGTGGTTGTTTTGCCAAGAATTCCACTATTTTCTTGCGATATTTCTTGGTATATTCATTTCCTGGCTTAGCCTTGCATGATCTACATTGGAAATCGTATGCTGAATTTATAGTTCCACATTTATCACAGGAATAATAATTCTCCATTTCTTCCATCCACTTTTCGTATCCCATAGTTTTGATTTGTTCTTGTGCGTCCCATAATTCAAATCGATGGGGTGCTAGTGATTGGAATTCTTTTATATCATCGCATGGATATTCATCACATTCACCACAGAAATCTATTCCTTTTTCCTCAGCACAGGGATAAAGTTTACATGTATCACAATAAGGTAAACGTTTGTCAGATCTGCAACCATTGCACTTAATTTCTTCTTCAGTAGCGCCAAATTGTTTAGCAAGGAATTTAAGCCGGACCGGATCCTCTTGTGTAGCAATAAATACTGAGCAGCCTGGACAATAAAGACCACAAACAGCCGCATGAGTCTTGTTATATTTCATAATAAGAACAAATTTTTCTTGTAAATTTAACCTTATTCTTTATCTTAATAACTATATTATTCATAAATAATTTCAAATTTTAATTAAAAATTAATATAAGTAGATAATTTCATTTCATAGTTAAAAATGTCCTATATCGAAGAAAAATATAAAGATAAAATTAACGAGATTTTTAGGAAGGAATTACCTCAATGGGAAGAGTATTTACTAGAATTATTTAATAAAAAATCTATTACTATTGGTGATAATGTCGCGAAAGCCTGCGCCGAAGTTAATAAAAATATAAACACAATTCTTAAGAAATATTATCCGGAAATAAATGAACTTAATGATAAATTAGAGATAAAATCCCAACTAAAATTTTATTACGATTTACTTGATAAATTGACGAATTTTATTCGGAGTACTGAGAATTTTCAAAGATTAGATGACCAATATTACGAATTCATAATAGATTTTATTAATGACAAGGAAGATTTAATAGCTGGAAAATACACAGAGATATGCCAACAAGAATTAACCGCATTTTATGACAAGCGATCTAGAGATAATTTAGAAAATATTTTAGCTGAAAAACTCGAAAGACGAGAGAGACAATTCTTTGCAATGGGTCCCTTAGAAGAAGAAATTAAAAAAATTGGAAGAGCCGCGGGAGCATCTCAAGTTTCTATTTTCTCCGCTGAAGAGAGGAAAATGGGCAAATTTAACATAATAGACAACCCACAATCAATAATTCACTATACTGTTCTCTCTGATGATGAGGACAAATTAAAAGATATTGGTAGAGAAATTAGAGCCTATATAAGATCAAAAGGTTATGAAGCAGAACTTTTAATTGTTGAATTTTCGGACATTATAACTGAATGGGAGGGGCTTATAGGTACAATTATCACAGATGCTGATTTAGTACCTTAAAGTTAATATTTATCGAGATTCCTAATGCGATTAATTCAGTAGTTTATTAATCCTTCAAATTCTGGTTGTTAAATAATTCAATATTCATCTTGAAATCGTGTGATCGTGTAAGAGTTCCTTTTACGGGACAATTTTCTTCGACTTTTTTAAGTACTTTTTCTATTTTACTCAATTTCTCTCCAGTACTTACATACCAGGTGTAAATTATGTTATAAAAACCTGGAAGTGGAGCATATTTATCAGTTAAAACATATCGTTTATCGTATGTTGCCTCAATTTTAACTTTTATTGCTTCGACTTTTAAATTAGCATAAGAAAAATACAACAATGCTGAAATTTCAAGGCAATTTGCTAAGGATGCTAGTAGCAATTGCATAGGATTTGGAGCTTTATGAGATCCTCCTAAATCTTCTGGTTCATCACAATCAATTTCAAACTCATTGACTTTAGCCCTTACATATAAATTGTTTACTTGTTCAGATTCGGCAACTAACTTTGCTATAAATAACTCGTCCCCTTTTTCTGTGAACTTATGTTTAACCATCGATTGAAATCGTTCCATATAGGCATCTATCGCTTCTTGAGATACTAACTTTTTACTCATAATCCTCATAGTTAAGCGATAAATATTTAATTTGTGGAATATTATATTTTGATGAGATATAATGGCAAAAAAGAAGAAAGAGCCCCCTATCACGGGAATTACGGTTTCGAAAGAAGAGGATTTTTCCGCATGGTATACTGAAATCATAACTAAAGCGGAATTAGCAGATATTAGATATAATATCAAGGGATTTGTATGTTATAGACCTTGGGCTACTATTAG
>SDBS01001541.1_pt1 | contig 23451 bp, 49 predicted proteins | sample 2277091 | NCBI WGS metagenome assembly SDBS01 (sample SAMN10404972, study PRJNA504765) | marine sediment metagenome | isolation source: marine sediment core GS10_PC15, 163 cmbsf | place: Arctic Ocean: Southern Knipovich Ridge | collected 2010
TTCTGTAAAAAAGAATCCGTTCTGCGCCTCTTGGAAAGCCTGAATGGGCATATGTTCTCCATTCAGAGCACGACAAGCCATTTTCTTATTTTTCATTATCCTCTCTCCTATGTTTTTTCATGTGACAAGAAGAACATAAAAATTGTACATTCGAGATCTCATAATGTCCAAAGTTATTAATCCTATCTAGGTGTTTTGCGTGTTCATTACATTTGCTGTTACAAAACTTTTGATTATTACCGTTTGGTGTGAAACAAGTGTTACATCTGAGACATATTTTCTGTTTTTGTGTTACATTTAGCATGTTATTATGTTACAAATTGTCTGCTAATTCTATGATTTCATTTGAGACATCTGTTTGTGTGACTTCACTTTCACTATAGGATTGTACGTCATTCGAAGGCAATTTTGTAGAATATTTTCCGTGTGACAAACGCACAATGAGATTGTTCTCGATCATTCGACCGATAGTTCTCATTACGGTCATTCGTGAAACCATAACACCAGCTTTAGTTACAGCAACGATGATTTCCGATGTCGCTACTGTTTCTTTGTTATGAACAGTGTCATAAATAACTTGCTCAAGCGGACTTAGCCACAACAGACCAACAGGATTAAACAAAATACAGTCATTTACCATATTTTGAATAAACTCCATTACTGCCTTATCTTGTGTTAAGTCTTTTACTCCAAAAATTCTTTTACAGAAAAGAAAAATATCCACGATTGCATGAGCATTTCTAAACTGTGCACGAGTTGGATCAAGAATTTCTCTACACTTTTCTGTCCAAATTTTACGTAGAGCATCGTGCTCTTTTGTATTCAAGTCTTCGCTGCTATTTCGAGTAAGAGCCTTGGCAATCATAGTCCAGTCGGGCTCGGGGTCGTTCTCGTCAGAGAGTACCATTTCAAGCGTCTCTGAGGCTGTCCTGTGGGCCGTCTTAGTCTTCACGACCATGAAACGGTCCAGAGTAGCGAGCAAGTGCTCAAGCTCTCTGGTACCCCCTGGGAGCTTGATAGCATTGGTAGCTCCGATCAGCAAACCATAGAATGGCGTGCTTTCAATGTTGCCATGCCGAGGTCGTACAAGTTCACCATTAGCAATCTGCTTAATTACGTGAACATGCTTAGGGGTGTCAAGGGAAAGTTCGTCTGCAAAAATAATGTGGTTATTGTAAATCTCCAAAACTTCATATATTCCAACACCGGTTGAACCACCAGTTGACGGAAGCCACTTTCCAACGTTACCAAGACTTAAGCCATTAAAGATTTTTGTCATAAAGCGAGTTTTGCCAACTCCAGCTTTTCCAACAAACAGAACGCCACGATTACCATTAGGAAACGTTTTGCCAATACGATTTTTTACCCCCTTCTTATGCTCCATACGGGCACGCATTGCTAGAAGGATAGCAGCAATAGTGGTCGGCTGCTGCGGGTGAATTTTAGTGATTTCTGCGATTAGCTTCTTTGTCGACATTTGTTTTCCTCCAAAGACAATTGTTCTTTGAATGTAAAAAATACGCCACCCGATGAAATAGAATCATCTACAAGGCGACTTCCGTTACAGTGGGTGCATCTCGGCATCCCATTTCCATCAACCCATATAGCAACTCTCTTTATGCAGTCCCAACAGTTCATTACTGAATTCATTGCATTTCTTCTAAAAAGTGTAATTCTGCCTGTAGCAGTTTTTGCTGAAATCTTTCTTTCCTATTATCTATTGTGTTAACTAAAACCTCTACAGCACGATTGCCAATATAATAGGTTTCGTACTCATAAGTAACATCGGAAATTATCTCTTCCATCTTCTCCTCATAGCTCCTGCCAAGTTTTGATTACAATTTTCAACTGGTATTTGAAAGAAAAACTCACGGTATGAAACATACTTGTTATAAACTTCTTTTAGAGGTGATTCTCGAACGAACTTATCCCAAACTGCAAAGTATTTGTCACCCTTGGTACTAAATAGTGTAAATAACGTTGGATAATCCAAATTACAAAACTTAAGTTTGCGTTCGGGAAGTTGTAGCGTTTCGTAATTAAACGGCTTGTCCAGCGCAGTTTTGATTTCGCACTCAACATAGAAAAGTATTTGGTCGCCCTTCTTTACAATGAGATCCACGCCCATTTTCTTCTCATTGTCCTCTATGCTGTATCCTACGGCCTCCAGCTCACGCTTAGCATAATCTCTTGCCATCCCATCATACCTGTCATACAGCTCTCTGTCAAATGGTTTTCTGTTCAAGTTTATACTTCCTTTCATATATGTGCTGGTATTTTGGCTCTATTCCGATAGTGCAAATGTCGTCTATTAAAGCCACTTCAGCGCATGGATTTTTTTCTATGTGTATAGGCTCTTTGGCTTGGAAAAATACACCGCCCGGTGCAAGCATTGTACCAAAGCTTCAATCTTTGTTTACTTCTATTATGCCCCTATATATTCTGTGGCCACAAACGCACTCCCAAAGCGATCCTAATGCATCAGTTTGTATTTCTTTTTGAATGGTTTTAGTTTTACACTTTGGACAATTAAAAAAAGTCATGTTTAAAATATCCTGCGTTCGTGTAATTCAAAGAATATACCACCCACGCTTAATTCTTCTTTATCTGAATTTACTACAACAGTTGTTTTAGTTCCATTTTTTTCTAGCATATTATGACATTCCATACACTCGTAATACACGTAAGCCCCGTAAACTCTCTGGTCAGTAACACATTTGCAAACAGGACAATCTTCAAGTGTTTTGTGACTCCATTGGTCTTTGTCGAACATTATATTTCTTTCCGTTTAAAGAATACGCCACCTTCGCTGAGGTATGGACAAACATTTCGTAACTCAGTTTGTGTTGACCAATGTATGTCTGTGTCACAACAACATGGAGAGGTTTCACCATGTCTGGATTTTACAACTGCATCGCATTTGGTGCAAACAATTTTGTATGCATTGAAATATTCTTTTAGTCTTTTACTCTTCGTGTGCAAAAAATATTCCTCCTGGAGATAATTTTTTCGCCCTACTTCCCTTTATTTTTCTTGTTGTATTATCCATTAGAGCATCTTTTTCTTCTTCGTTCGAAGGAATACAATAATGACCGCAGTCCTCACATTCCATGAAAACATGACTTATTCCAGAACTTTTTACATAATGCATCTTTTCTGTTTTACAATTTTCACAGTACCATGTTGTCATTTGTACGTACCCTTACAGTAGGCCGAACTCAAAAAGATTCGACAAAAAAGGGGAGCCAGCAGGTCAGGCTGCCAGCTCCCCCCGTTGGGCTTTCATGGTGATACTGTAATAGCGCCCGTTTTGTCACCTGGAGTTAAAGTCTGTTTTTGCAGTTCTCCCTTAGCGACAGTTGGGGCCATTGTAGCATCTGAACCTCTTGCAACATGACCGAGACCGAGCATGTGACCGATTTCGTGTGCACCAACAGCTTGAATATCAAACTTGTTTCCACAGACGATACTACCAGGTTCAATGATAGCATTAACCGCCCACTTGTGCCTTAGATTATAGAAAATGTCACATTCTATAATGTTGGTTCCGTTATCCCAGATAAAGGCAGCGGCTAAGAAACCCCCACCCTTGCCTGTGAACAAACGCCAACCTACTACATTTGTGTTATCTCGTGCAGGCGGCAATGTTCCTATTGTGTTAGAAAAATCGAACGTGTCACCAGTTACAGCTTCCCAAGAATCGAAAGCTCTGCTTACGGCCTCGAAAGCTTCGACCGGCTCAAACGCAGGATGGTACTCCACAGGAAATTGCGAAGCAGGTAAAACTACTCCAAGTTCGGCGAAACTTTGATTTAGATTCTCGTCGGAGCATTCTTCGGAAACCTTGAATTTTCTGCCAAACACAATAACGCTGTAGCGCTCATTAGGTTTTTCTGTAGAAATTCTGAATACAGGTTCTACTTCGACTTCGGTTTCACCACCAAAGCCACACATTCCAAGAGTATCACCATGGGCTAAATGAGCTTGAAGTGCATTCCATGGAATAACAAGCTCACGACCATTGTGACAAATCATGAAACGGTCTTTAGGATCTTCTGGTTCAGGAGGCAATTCATCATCGGGTGGCTCTACTACTGGTTCGTCGATAACGAATATGCAACATTCCTCGGTTCCGCTAAGATTTTTAAATACGAAAAATGGACTATCCCGAGCAATAACAGCTTCCCCGTCTGGACTCAAATATAACTCAACACATAAGGTATATTCTCCAGGAGGGAAAACACCGAGGTCGACTGATCCGGTGTTTATTACAGTTTCGAGCACAGTGATTCCGTTGGCAAAGTACAGTAGGGCATCATGATAGATATCCGGAAGATCCACAGTTGCAATAACTGTATTATCTTCTAAAATATCTACATTTAGAAATTGCTTACTCGGATCACCGTGACGACTGTGATGTTTGTGACAACTAGCAATTAATGCTAATACGCACAATAGACAGAAAACACGTTTCATGTATTCCTCCTTTTAGAACCAGCTACCAAAAATAGCATCGTTATGAGTAAAACTGAACCCGGTGGCATCATAACTTGAACCATTTCCAGCTTGACGCCAACCACCACGACCACGAAGCCGCACAACAGGAATTTCGACACCATTCACACGAACATCGCCGATAGTGCGAGAAGAAGCACCAGCATTATTTCCTCCAAGATCAATAAATCGGCCACTGCTAACAATGCGCACATTCTTTCCAGTCAAAATCGTGCCATCACTCAAAACGACACGCTGGTTAGAAAAACGATCCTTACTAAGAGTTGCATCCATAACGCTCCTTTCAATCCGGGTTTTAGAGCCGGATTATTTGAGAAATAAAAAATTATTCTTCGACTTCGGCCGCTTTCGACCAACAGCCGTAACATACTCCGTTGAAATCTTCAAGTTCTTCTACTTCAGTGAAACCTTCACAATTGGGACATTTGCATACTTCAGGAATATCAGCTTCTGCCTCTTTGGTATTATGAACCTGAGTGCCCATTTTAACTTCCGAAGTTTTTGGCATACGACGACCCTTGGGTTTACGTCCTTCAGCTTCCCGCCTGTGATTTTTCTTATTACTCATGACTTATGCTCAAAGAAAATACCACCTTCGGATAGTTCCGATTCATTGATTTCAGCATCGTTTTCATCATCAAGAATATTTGGTATATCAGCTTGGGGAGAGTTTAGTTGCCCCATTTGTTTACGCCAACCTAATTCCGCCATTAAAGCATCGTAGAATTTACCTTTGTCGGTGTGCGCTTTATGATCTCCACGATTAATCAATCTAATTGTATTGATGATATGCCTGGTAGCCATATTACAAATTTTTGTTTTACGTCCGTCGCTCGACTTCCATTCCAGTTTACTTCCAGGGGGATGTACATTGTTAGGAAATATTTTATTTAAAATTTTTGGAACAAACTTGTCCCAAAGACCGTCTTTTGGAGGTCCAATAATTCTTGCTGGCTGATTATTTGGAGTATTACGCATTATTCTTCTTTGCTAAAAATGTCGATACCACGTTCTACTAGATTCACAATCCATGATTCAATTTTATCGAATGCTTCGTTCCCATTAGCGTTAACTGGCATTTTAAGGATTTTGAGGCTACTGCGCATTAGATTTAGGTCTGATTTACATAGTTTACAAACTGCTGGTGAAACATAGATTATTTCTTTTGAGGGAATATATAGCCCAACCTTAAGATTAGCTACAGCTTTTAGCGGTACTATACGTCGCTTGATTTTCTTTGGTTTGTTCATACTATATTATACCCAAGGTCGAATCATTTTTCCCACTTTTCTTTTCCTGCTGTTCATCACGGTATTTTCTAATTAGCCAATATTTCTTGGCTCGTTCATGAGCACATATTACACAGACAGGTTGTAAACCATTTTTTCTATTTTTATCTTTATGGAATTCAGATTTTTCCTTAGTTTGTTTACATTTAAAACAGTATTTTTTATTTATTGGTACCAGTAAAATATTGAAATGTTTAGATAGTCCATGTGTTGCATTACATGATTTCATTTTTCTTTTTCTTTTGTTCTTCTCTCCAGCGCTCGAGTGCTTTTTGACCTTTTTCGATGGCTTCACGTGGAGGCCCTGGATGCCGCTGCTTACGTCTCAGGTTGAACGTTTTGACGGCCCGAGCCAATCTATCAATAGGAAATAGGTAATAAGCGTCGGTTTCTGTCTCGATAAACATTTCGCCGTTTAGATTTGCGTTTTCAGCTTTACGAAGCAATGCTTCTTTAGTTCGCCCGTGTTCCGCCGTAATTATAAGACCTAACAAAACGGTACCGTCAACGTCGTGGCCATGACCAGCAACACGATATGTTCCCCTGTTTGCTTTTCGAGAAGGATTAAGAACAGGAGTTCCGTCCTCATCTTTATCCACTATCCATTTTCTATCTACACAGAGTTGAACAAATTCTAACTCATAATCTGTCCACTCCTGCATATCCTCAACGAGGAATTTGCGCCTACCCATTATTAAGTTTCCCAAGAAAATCTTCTTTGTTCATTTGACGGAAATATTCAATAATGATACCGTAATTTGTTATCATTTGGTGACACTTTCTACAAATAACAGCAACATTATCATGACTATATGGACCACTGTTTCTTATCCTATGAATGTTTCTACCTTGTCCTTTTCTTCTGTCCACGTCACAAAGTTTACAATCACAAAATTCACAAGTATTACTGCGAAAATAAGCAAGGCGAAAATCTTTTAGATCGGTAAATAAAACTTTTGCTTTTCTGTTTCTTAAAGAGATCCAGATTTGTCTTCCATCTTGTTGTTTTCTTCTATTACTTCCTCGCATTTCACATTTACGAGAACAATATTTACCATTTTTTCTATCTGATATGAAAGAAGATTTACACCATTCACATTTTATTCTTTTTGACACCATACTGTAAAACTTTCTCCGTTAAGACGATCCAGGTCGCTCGTCATTCCATCGCTATCGCCCTGATTTCGGCGACTGTGTTTCCAACCGTAGTTTCCATGAGCGAAGTAGACCGTATAGCAACGCTTGCCGGTTTGGTTGAATTCCTCAATAATGTCCTCTGAGACACTTGAATAGCCGTCAGTAAACACAATGATTACGTCTACGTCGTCATTAGACACACGACGATTAGCGTGCTTCATGATTGCGTTGAAAGACGTTCCACCACCACCACGAACTTCTCCATTTTTGAAGTCAGCCCATGCTTCGGCAGGAATGCCCTTAACCTTTTCACTGAATGCGTACTTTCCATGAAACTTACCACCGGCCAATTCACATTCTTCACAGTCGTCTATGAAGTCTGCGATATAAACCATGTAGGGAATGTAATCATTCATTGAAGGTGACGTATCAAAGTAACAACAAACCTTCTTTTTACCACCTTCTCCTTGACTTACGTTATTGAAGAAGAATGGCATTTCAGGGCCTGATACTTCAAGTGCAACCAGCTCCATACCAGTTCGAGTTAACTCGTTTGGGAACGGTTCAATACTCGAATTCTTTTTGAGCTTACTGTAGATATCAATACAGACACCTTCAATTTGCCGTTCGGTCTCCCAGCGTTGAATAAAGTCGGCTATTCCGTCAGTATTGCTGGAAGAAGGATCGTAAACGTACCGATTAAAGTATGCGTTCATATCCTCGAATGCAGAGTGACCTCCACCACGACTTCGGTAACCTCCTCCGTCTTGCTTTCGACCTTCTTTCTCGATCCTTTCCAGGATTTCCTTAGCAAACTTGCTTTCTGCTTCGATAGTTATCTTGTCAGTAGCACGGAAACCTTTGGGGCCACCACGAGGATGGTTCGGATTCTTCTCTTCGCCTTCACCAGTATTCATAAAGGAATAATAAGCTTTGATTTTCTTCTTATCACCCTTGGAAAGTAGCGCAGCCATCTTGTTGTAGAGGTTTACCGGGTCCGGAACAAAGTGGTTTCCATAGCGGTTACACTTGTTATAATGCTCCGAGCACGTTCGGCCCTTATCAAAAGTTAGACCGGTTTTCTCGTTAGTTTCAATTTGCTCGACCCACCAGATATCTTCAACGATCATACGGATTTTTGGGTCCATGTTGGCAACGTCGGCGGAAGTTAGTCCAGGATTCATAATTGCCAGAACATTTGAACGTGATTCTGTCCCCTTGGGGAAAAGAACATTGCCGAGCTTTGCAGCCTGTTTCGGATTAGACAGCCAAAGAATCTTGTTAATTGCGGCGTCTAATGCGAAGTTTGCCAGCTCCTTGTTACCCACAGCCTTTATACCACGATACATAGACTTGTGGAGCATTTCGTGCTTAAGGATCAGCATAAGCAATTGAACCGGCAGTTCCTTCATCAGCTTTGTGCTAATGAATATGTGCTCACGTTTTGTGTGTTCGTTGAAAACCCAACATGCGGTAGGAATAGGGATGTCGGAACCCGGAAGGTAATCGGCAATTTCAATGATTGCAATCCACGAGGTCCACGAAAGGCCAGCCTTCGTGATAACTCTCATGAGCTTAGTTTCAAGTCGACGCTTTTCCTTCTCCTCTTTGGACAACTTCGACTTATTTTTCTTCCCCTTTTTCGCCAGCTTTTTCTTTGCCTCTGCGATTTTTTTATCCAGCTTGTCTTGTTCTATGGAGAGATTCATGATTTCCTTTGGAAATAAAAAGAATGGCTTAGGTTCACTTCCCGCTCTTTAATATAACATATCTATTAGAACTTTTACATTATCTATCATATTTATTCAAAGTGAGTGGGGGTAGGTGCCGTGTCCGTTCCTACCAGAACCTAATTTCCAGGACAATTGGCTGAGCGACACGACTAACTCAACCTTGTCTCTGTAGTGTACCATCCTCTGTTCGCTGTGTCAAGGCCCGGGGGGAGCGCACTTCTAAAGCTCCCACCGGACCAATTAGTTCAAAAGCTGCCGAGGGTAAGACTCGAACTTACTCTTTTGGGCGGGGAACACCCGTTGTTCCCAACGTGCACATTTTAAAGTAGTCAACTTTTAAATGGCTTATACTTTGCGGTGACTAACCCCGAAGTATAAACAATACCTACACTACCCCGGCATATGTTTTATGCGGCTTGCCAGCTCATAACCTTTTGGAGAATTCCTCGACGAGGGTCAGAGCCGAAGCGCCAAATCTTCATTTTTGCAGCCCAGTAACACGGCTCGGCGAGCTTAGTAGTCCTCAAGCACGATTCCAGCCTGATAAGCTCCTCGATATGGACCGGCTTACCGTCAGAAGAAACGTTAATGTCTTGAATGACGGTGCCAATGGAGTTGACAATCTCGTCAAACTCGAAGTGTTCCTTAATGATATCGGCATGCTTGATAATCATTTCGACCCGACTTTTGACCGAACCGGCAGTAAGAGAAACCTTGAGCTTACCAACGATAGCTTCACCGTCAGTCAGCAAATCCTTCAGGTTGGCAAAAATGCCATTGAGGGTTTCCATTTTAATTTGCAGCTTTGTGCTCAAACTATACTTAATAGCTTCAAGCGCTCCACTTTGCAGATAGTCCGGATCGTTTCTAATTTCTTTGTAGTATGCAGCAAGAGACATAATGAGACGAGGAAAGTGGTCGCCAATCTGCCTTAGTGAGATATAAAACTTGTCCGACTTCTTTCCCTTGTTAAGTTCACACATATTCATATGAACTTGGCTCAGGTATTTGGCAGAAAACTCAATAACGTTGTCACGAATTGAATGTTCGCCTTTAGAATCCTTTTGTGTCCAAAGATCCTGATTTGCCTTTTTGATTTTCTTGATTGTTGAAGAAAGAATCTTATCAGATTCAGCCATGTTCTTTTCACGTTTTCCAAGATTAAGCCAAATGATTTCCTCGAACTCCTCGGGACCAAAAACACTTTCTGTCGTTCCTGCGTCAGGAATAGGAAGAACAACGTAGAAACGGTCCAAGAGCGCAGCATCCAGCTTCATGGCACCCTTATAAGTTTCATCGTTGGCTGTTGCAATTCTTAACTTCAGCCTATCCAGAGGAATACCGAAAACTGAACCCTCCTCGAAAATCTCAAGGACCATGTTTTGGTTTTCCTTTGAAGCTCTGGTAATCTCGTCAAACATAGCAACGTCAGCGTTAAAAATACTTCGCTGGTGAGTTGCGTATTCGATACGACCCTTCTTCAAAGCCTCAATGTTTGGAATACCTACCATAGAGATAAGGTTTTCCTTATCCATCGAATACTTGATTGCGTTGAACTTCTCTTTCTGGCCGTTGGCGATAGCGTTCGCTACAAACTTCATGAATGCTGACTTGCCAACACCATGTTTTCCAATAAGAAGCATGTTTTGGTTAAGCGCAATACAAGCCAGAAGCGTCGGCTCAAGCTCTTGCCAACCATACAGATAATTATTGATAATGCTCATGTTGTTCCTTAGGTGGTTGGAGTAGTTACAGGCTCAGAATTCTTCGTGACGTTCTCTTCCTTCACCTTAAGGAAAAGTCTTTCAATGTTATTCGGTGAAAAATAAGCAACTTGAATGGGTTGCTTAGACTGTTCAAACATTGCAAACAAAGCCTGTGATACGTCAAGCACCGGTCGCTCAACAATTTCAACAAACATGTTCGTAGTATTGTCGTTAACCGGCTCAGCGTACTTTACAGTCATGTGAGCCATTCTCGACATAACCCAGTCAACCGGCGGGATATCCATCGGGGTTTCGGGTACACCATGAGTGGTAATCTGCATAAGTCCGACATCCCCGACTTCCAAATTCTTCACGTTTCGTCGAGTAAGGTTTTCAAGACAGCTCGCCAACGTGTCAACCTTAGTTCCGGCCTTTTTGGCGCAACTGAAGAACTCCAGCATATCCTCGGTCTTCATGTTCTTGATATTATGAACCGTTACCTTAGTCCTATGCTTTTCTGAGGTCGGAATAGCCAGGTACTCTCCGGAAATTCGCCCGTCGAGACTGGCTCTTTCAGTAACCTTTGCCCACATTCTGCGGAAAATGCTTTCGTCCTCAAACGAGATATAAACAGACTCGAACTCGTTTAGGAAGAAAATTCCAACAGCAGGTCGACTTGCTTGAGTTGTCGAAATTACGAATTGTTCACCAGTTACCTGATAATGGAAAGTTGCCTCTTCAGGAACAATCTCCTTGTTTGCCCAGTGCAAAATTGAGGCAGAACTTACAAAAGCCGTCATGAAGGTTTTCTCGACCTTAAACTTTTCTGTCTTGCCCTTCATAGCCTTGAGAGTAAGCAGGATTTCGGAAAGTTCACGATCTCCCGTGTTAATAACCTCGTTCTCGATTGTCTGAATATCGTCGCCGTCAACGTGAAAGCGTTCCTCGATCTTGGAGAGAAACAAGGTAGAGGGATAACGGGGAGCCGTCGCATACTCAAGGCGAAAGTTGTTGCAAACAGGAAAAGTCTTTAGAGAATTCATGTTATCAACGAGGTCGCTACCCTCAATCTTAAGAATGTTGAATTTATCACCCGAGAAAATGATCCTTCCTCGAATGTTCTGGTAAGTGTAGAAGTGCATAAAGCCTCCGATTAATGTGGTAGTAAACTTGTTCGTCACTAAGAGTATAGCATGGGGCGGGAGCGACGTCAAGGTATTCCAGGATTTTTTAAGTCGTTGTGTCAGGCCAACTTAGGGAACCTGTATATTCGGCTTCATAACGCTCAATGTTGTCTTTAACGTAAGCGTCAATTACTTCATAATGAACGGGCAGATATTTTTCCATTTCGTCGACAGGAACCCCAATACATTCTCCATCTTTGGGACCGCCTTTAAACGTAATGAAAGCTAAACTAGTTAAATCTACCTTCGGCATATTAAACTTACTGGTAGACCCATTTTCCACATTTAACGCATTGGTAGACATTTTCACACTCCTTTGAGTTGTAATAACAGTAGGCATAATCATGTTTGCATCCAAATTTACTCTTGGATGATTTTTTCGTCTCCGGGTCTTTTTTGCCATCTTGCTTCGCAATCTTTTTTCGAGATCCAGAACATTCTTGGCTTTCCTCCTCGCTCGTTGTAGCATTGAGTGAGGGTAACTTGTGATCTTGGAATTTTTCCATCTGTTGTCTCCACTACTGTAACGATTTTTACTTTGTCGTGTTGTTTAATGTTTTTGCCCACCGTTATCTTCTCCTGTCATATCGATTATGCGATTTAGGCTGCGGAATCTTCGGGTGAACACCCGCCATCGGAACAAGTATAGCATCGATGTCGCTCGGCGTCAACTTTATAAAATCCTCAAATGGCATAAGAGTATCTAATGGGCGGATTAAAACAGCAAGCCAAGTGCGCAGGTGGGCAGTTGAACTTAACATATTTCTATGACAACCGATTAATTCGCCTTGCTCATCGACGAACACGAAGTCGATCTCTATGCCGAACTCCTCGATAGCGTTCTTGTACGAAACTGAGCCGCCGGAGTGATCTGTAATTACTCTGTCGCAACCCTTTTCTCCAATGTCGTCCAATGCTTTTGTTAATATTTCTTTCATTGTATCAACTCTAAAGCAGTAACTATGTAATGATATGAATGCATATCCATTGTAGTAATATGACCCTTAGCTCTTTCAATTGCTTTTGCCGCCGCTTCTTTTCTACCACTCGCTGTTATGTGGAACTTGTTATTAAATGTCGATCCATCAGGCTTTACTTTTTGTACAGTAACGTGCCAAATGTGTTTTATATCTACAACACTTTCTGGTATGTAGTAGAAAACGCCGCCGTCTTCCAATTGATTTTCTATTCTCATCTGTCCATTCTTTCCATAGCCACAACTTTTAACTTAAAATCTTCCGAATAAGTTGCATGGTGTTCTTCTGCTTCGCTCAAAGCTTTGATCTCTGCATCTTTCCGTCCTTTTGCCCATACTCTAATTGCATAAATAGAATCTTGTATTAAACCACTGGGTAACTATGCCATGCCAGACAACATTCCATTACCAGAAAGTACTACTTTAACGTCTACGTCGTAGACTGCATGTTCTGCCTGCTCAAAAAAAATACCGCCGAAACTTAGCATTTCGGGGCAAACCATAAATCCAGTTTGTGACTTACTACGACTATATATCGATGAGAAAATCATGCCACCCTCTTTACTTCCCTAATCTCTAAATGTTTACATGTCGGAAATTGTGTACGCCTACTCCACAAGAATCAGAAACAAGAGCTTGAGTTAGAATTTCAAAACGTGCTGATTTCATTTTTCAATCCGGGTTTTAGGAGCGGCTTTTTCTTCCTGCCTGCGCCAGTTATTTAGAAACTGCCAGGTTCTTTCTTTGGATAGATTTAAACAGGGATCAAACTCCAAAATGCTGGTACCATTATCCTTTAACGTCCAGGTTATGTCGACACCATTATATTTAGTTTTTGCTTTTATCATTAGTTCTTTCTATATTTAAGAATTAAAGCAAACCAAACTGTATTGCCTGCTACCAAAACTAAACCAGCAAAAAACGACGCCCACTGATCCAGGCTTGGATAATAATACAGATTCCAAAATCCCCACGTATTGAAAAATCCAACTTGGTAAAAACTAATTCCACGAGATTTTTTATCTTTGAGAATTTTTGTAACACTGAGCCATATAACGATTGAGCCAAATAATTCAAATAGTCCATTGATAATGTCGAGGTTCATAAAATTCCTTTATGGGATAACTCTTACTGCAAAACTTTCAACAACATCTGACTTCTTAACAAGCCAACCAGGTATACCATTTTTTGTAAACGGCGATGCTAATGGATGATGTTCTAAACCAGGAGGAATTTTTCCATTTTTAGGACCAATTCTATCAAATGCGGCACCTAAAAAATAGTGAACTGGAGAATGATTTATTCCAGGTATTGTCGTTAATGGATTATTAACACGATCACGTGATGTGTAAAACTCAACCTTTGTCTCATCTGAAAGAATCATTACCCAACGATATTGAAAGTTAACTTCTTCCATTACTCTATCTCCTTATATTTTTATTTTTGTTATAAGCCCAAATCCTACCTATTGTACGTCATGGAGGGCAAAAATTCGTCAATAAATTTCAAACCCAAGTCGTATAATATATAGAAGGAAGTTACTATTAGGAAGGAGTTTGATTGAGAAAAGAAGATTTATTAAGAGAGGTAAAAAAGTGTATCTTGTTATGTAGTAATTGCCATAAAGAATTACACTGGAAAGAAAAAAATGAAGAAATGTAAGTTATGTAAAAATATTTTAGCGAAGAATGTTCACGGTAATCAAAAATTCTGTTCTCCTGTTTGCAGTAAAATTTATTATGAAAATTACAGAAAGAATTGGAAAGATAATCATCCTAAAATAGAAAACGACTACACAAAGTCAGGACAAAGAGCATACAATAATATTCGTCAACGTTGTGAGAATAGAAGAAATCCTCAATTTTCTTCTTATGGTGGGCGAGGCATTTCGTTAGAATTGACTCGTGAGGAATTCACTAAAATCTACTTTTCGTCAAATGATTGTGAACTTTGTGGCCGAACTCTCAATGACGAGAACCGGAGTGCTGCGAACGGTCGCACGCTCGACAGAATAGATCAGGCACGGCCGTATGAGGATGGTAACCTACGAATATTGTGCCGGGCTTGTAATACAAGTTTATCTTTTAAGCGCAGAAAGTACAAGGTATAATATTGGTGGAGGAGACAGAACGAGAATATTATTCAGTTTTTTTGCACGACCTCACGAACTAGTCGTGGGAACTCCAAGGTAACCAACCTAATTCGCCTGAATCCTCCATATTATCCATGATCTACATCCTCATGCTTAATGTATGGCTCGTGATAGTTGTCGCTTCAGACTTTTCTATTAACCCATTGAATAGCACGAGCCAACGCAATATTACGACCAGTCTTCTTATTGAAATTGTCGTTGTCACTACAGAAAGCATAGCCAACAGAAGCTACAGATCGGTCCTCACGCTCAAGTTGACAGACGGTAACACCATCGAAAGTGGTATATCCAACAGCATCAACAGTGCTATGTAGTTTTACTTGACCCAAATCATAAGCTTTCTTAAAAAGATCGTCTATGAAATTATCGGTTTCGAGTGCCTTCATGTCGTTAAACATTTTGGGTTGACTAAGGTGATGTCGATGTAGATACCAGACGCCAAACGTCTCGCCGCCAATCGTTACTTTTTGATTTGCCATTTACTTCTTCCTTTTAGCCTTTGTGGCCGGTTTGAGTTGCTTAAATTTCCTTTCCAAATACTCAGTAAGATTTTCGAACTTTTCGTCTACAACTCTCCGTGTTGCATTTTCTGCAATTTCAGTAAACATTTCGATCATTTCGTTGACCGACATTTCGATAGAAACTAAAGCTTCGTCACAAAACCTATCTTTAATGTCTTTTGCTTCAGCCTCAAGTACTTCGGTGTAACCTGGATTCCAGGTAGACTCCATTTTGACACCAAAGCGTGTCCAAGCTGATACAAAATTAGGATCAGAATCTTGTTTAGTACTTTCAAAAACAGCGTAATCCCAAATTTCATACCATGAAGCACGAACGCTTTCAAGTTGTTCAGAGCCCGGAGACCAATTAGACTCAATATTTTCAAGCCATTCTTCAGCATCTTCTAGATTTCTACAACAGCAAATTATTCCATTACTGCTTTTGCCTGAACGAGCACCAACGTCAGAACCCCGGTCTAAACCTTCTAATACCTTAATGTGTTCAACTTCAGTTATTACGTACATAATTGTCCTTGTGTTAGTGGTATACGTTTCATAGCATAAATGTAATAAGGGAGCAAAATAGAAAGAGCCAACCTAATTCTTTCACTGTGTTCTCGAAAATCTGAAACAATTGTTCACTGAGGGCGAATCGCTTTTTGTTGATTTCGAGAGACTTTCTGATGTTGCCATCGTGCATTCGTTGAGTTGCAGCTTTCCAGTCACAGAACATTTCTATAACATCCATTACTGTCATATCACTAACCCCATCAGGATAATGTTCTGGATGATGGCTATTCTTTGCATAATGGTGATCGAGCGCCGGACCCAATTTTTCTAGTGCAGCATCATATTCAGTACTGCCATATTCAAGGTCAGCTAAAGCCGGAGTCCACTTGTCGAATAGCTCCTTTTCAGGATCTTCGAGTTTTGAGGCGTCATGTCTCATTGCACGACCTGTTAATCTTTTAATGATCTCGAAAATATTGGCCTGAACTTGTTGAATGTGTTCATAAGTCTCAACACGAGAATCATACTTGACACGTTTAACAGGTGGCTCAGCCAGTTCGCCCGGCTTTTTCTTTTTCTTGGTTGGTTTCTTGCTCATGGATTGATCTTTACATCAATTGAAGACTTCATTGCAATAAGTATAATGTTGACACAAAAGGCTTTTAACAAACTAATTTGTCCTCCAAATGTAGTAACTAACATAGTGTGAGAAAACACATAATTAATAACTAACATTGTTGGAAAAGCCAACAGTATAGCAAATGTTACGACAAGAATAATAGACCAGATTAGTACTCTCATTGCCACCACTTTCTATTAATTCCTAATCTCCAAATTCCTAATCCAAAAGTTGGCAAAACAATAAATATAGTTGCCACTAATCCTGTAATATTAGTCATTATTTCTTGACGAACAACTTGGTCTCCCCAAGTAACAATAAGACGATTACAAGCATCGATAATTTGTGGTAAATTTTCCATATTATGCCTTTCCTACATATGTTTCCAAAATGTAAAGCAATAGCCAGATGAAACCGCCGATAGTAGAACTAACAACACAAAAGTAAATAAGAAATAGCGGCCACATTGAACGGACTTGATTCCGCATCATTGTGCTAACTCTATTGTGCATTGCGTCCATGTCTCTATCGTTTAACATTGGTCCTTCTTTCAATTCTGTTGAGTTGATTTTTTAGTTCATTGAGCTTGTCTTTAAGAACTAAAATAACAAGGAAATTCATTATAGAAAAAACAGTTGCAAAAGAAATAAATGTTATAAAATAGCTGATGGCTGTCTCATTCATAAGAGAATCTCCCAATCTTGAATCCGCCAGACTTGAACGCTCGAATAGTCTTAGGATCGATCTTGCGATAGCCCTTTTTATTACCCTTGCGGGCAACATGAACGTCCTTAACGACAATGTGAACATGGCCAGCGGCTGGGTCGATCTTCTCGAAGATACGCCCGTTCAGTCGACGCAGGGTTCCATCCTTCTTGATAAATTCGACTGTGAAGAAACGGCCCTCAGTTGCGTTCATTATTTCTGCCCACAATGAAAACGGGTTCATGGGTTTACGAGGATTCATTTTACATACTCCTTTTTTTAGGTTTTCTTCTATTATTAGCGTTTACACGAGCACTGACAAATCTACAATTACTTGGTTTGTAGTTACCATTATTGTTTATTCTATCTATTTGTAGACCCTTTTTCCAGCCCTTTTGGATAGCAAAATCATAAAAGATTTTAAAATTTTCCCACTCATCACAAACAATTATTCCTCTATCTCCATAATATTTATATGCATAATGATTTGAATTTGAACATCTGTTTCTCATATCCAACCATACCCGATGTAATGAATGTTTTGTTAAGCCATGTGTTTTATTTTTTTTCCAGTTTTTTGCTGATTGTTCTTTTGCAAGACAACCACAAGACTTTGTTTTCCCAGTATTTAATCTACTAGCAGTCACTATGGTGTATTTGCCACATGTACATTCACAAATATATTGTCTGTGACCTTGCTTGTGGTTATAGGTTTTTTGCAGTACTTTCAATCTTCCAAAAATTTTACCTGTCAAATCCTCAATCATTCATCTTATCTTCCTCCAAATAGGTTTGCCTTGCATGATTCCGTATTCTACGGAATCCACAGTAATCATTACTTTTGCGTTCACCACAGTTTCACCACTATGCTTATTTTCCATGTTTACATTGATGCCGAGCTTCTTCATGATTTCAATATCCATTTCAAAACAGCAATCAGTATCTTCTCCGATTGGTTTTAGCGAAACTCCACCGTCTTCACAGATATAGAATGTTAACTGCCTCTTTTTAGTAACCTTTTTGGCAACCTTCTTTTTTTGTTGTGCCATTTAATCCTCCTTAAGTTCCTCGTTTAAATACAAAAACATTCCGGCATCATTTTCTTGTTGATTAGTTTTTACTTTGTATACCTTTTCATCTGTTTCAAACCATTCTGGACCAATGCCCAAATCTGGTTCTGATGATTTCCAAATTGAAACAATAACAACCATGGCAATAATCATTACTAGCAAACCGTCCATCCAAGTTCTCCTAAACAAACAAACTTTGTTTTCTCAAAATTAAACGTCAGGGTCCGATGCCAGTGACCAAAGATCCATAGCCTCGGCTGATGACAGTCTAACATCGTTTGGAGTAGGTCGCCAGTCCTCGTCTGGATTTTTGCCCCACCGAGAGCCTTTAGCCCGTAGTTTTGACCTAACATCCAGTCTCGGCAGAAGTTAGGACCATCGTGTGTAACCATAATGTCGGGCTTTGCCAGATTATACGCTTTCAACGCTTTTTCGCATTGTTCCATGTTCAATTCTTCTTCAGGCCACCAATCTTTGCCGGGCAATCTCAAATGTTTGTCAACAGAGTAAGCGCCACGAACATAGAAAAAGGATTGCGATAGCCAACCCGGTAGAATTACTTCTCCAAAATCTCCAAGGTTATTTTCACAAGCATTTATTGTTTCGTAATTGTCGTGATTGCCGCCAAAGAACATATGGCGATCCGGATCTAAGCCATAGTGTTTAAAGATACCATAAGAGAAACCAAAGTCACCGATTTGCACGGTGTAGTTTCCCATTTCTTCTGCCATACGTGCCATTTTAGCATATGGAACATAGTTCCCGTGTATATCGCCGATAAACATTACATTTGGAATCAGCGAATTGCCATTTCTATATTTTGTCGACATTGAAACCAAGCTCCTTTAACTTTTCTTTACCCTGCATCATCTTCTCTGTTCGTGTTAGTCTGTAATGCCCTTCATGCTCAAAACTCCATGAGCCACAATGCCAGAATTTATTCTTTTCCAGCAGCTCAATCAGGTCTACCTCGTCATTCATACTCTCGTCGTCTTCGTCCTCAAAAGAGAAGTGAAAGCGATAATCTTTTAATTCTATGTTGAGTTCTGAAATATTCATATAACCTCTTCGTAATAGTATAATTTTGTTAACCTAAGATTGCCAAGTAAGCGATTTGCTTTCACAAAGAATGCACGACTAGCAGGCTCCCAGTGAAATACTGTGATTTTGTTATCTGGATATTTACGTGCAGCTCGTGTTATTAACTGCATTGCTATACCATTTTGACGGTACTCAGGATTCACAAAAATACCGGCGTTAGGATTATTTGCTCCCTGCCGCCATTCAAGTAGTAACCAACCAATTGGACCGTTTGGACCGGAACAAACAAATGACTCGTAGTTGCGCCAACGTCTTTCGTTCTTTGATGTCATCAGTTGACGCATGTAACCATATTCAAAAGATAGTTGCCACAACTTTTCGACTTGTGGCCAAGACCAATCGTATAAACATTTATTGTAAATTCTCACATGTATTGTTTCCACAAAAATTTAGCAAGCATAATTACGGCTAAGAATGGCCATAGTGCTGCCGACATAAATATGTCGAACCTGCTTTCTCCGGAACGGAATGAAATTGCCAATATAATAATTGAACCAATAGCCCATAGCTCAATCATGATCGTAATCCTCTGCCTGAGCACCCTTTGCTGTTACAATGACGGTAACATGGTCGCCGAAAAGATTCTCGAAATCGTCGTCGTCGAAGACGTTCAAAACCTCCTTAATTGCTCGTGCAACTTCACGAGATTCAGGAGCTTCTTCGTAAGTCGCAATGGCATAATCTCGATCCATGTTGCAATAGTAACCAGCTTCTTCGATTAGAACTTCGGTTTCAGGATCATAATCTTCTTCAATGTCAAGATTGTAATCCTCATCGATTTCATCGAGTGTCTTACGAGCTTCTGCAATCTTTGCAGCCTTTTCATCTACCTCAGGCTTAGTTACTACCATGTTGAAATTATCATGCTGTGAACTAAATATACAAGCGTCCCCGTCGTTAAAGTATGGAGTATATTGATTCCAACTAAACTTGACGAGAATTGGAAACTGCTCAAAAATCTTGCTCGTCTCTTCGGAGAAAACTTTGGTTGCCGCTTCCTTTGCATCTTCCTTTAGCTTGTTAATGTTTAGCTTAATTTCGGCAAGTCGTTCCTTAGTAGTCATAATTTAAACTCCTGTGCAAAGTTGGTTAATAGCTTTCATTTCATCTATTACAGTGATGAGTTGAAAATACAATTTGTGTCCGAATGGCGTTAAACTATTACGCTTGGAGCCTTTTTGGTGTCTAATAATAAGTTTTTGGCCTATACGAGCCTCCAGGTTTTTTATTCTAAGACTGACTGCCGGTTGAGTAAGCGTTAACCTTTTAGCTGCTTCGGTAAATGTTCCAAATTTAGCAACGTAGAAAAAAGTTTCAAGCTTGTCGTAATCAATTACTGACCCGACTGTTTCGGTTGTCTCCTCATATTTGGTTTCTGGTTCACCGTAAACTTCCCAGAATGTTGCGTCCAGCTCTGGAGCATCACAATTTTTATAGTAATCTTTTGCCATTTTTACTCATCTTCGTTGTTAGTAACCTTGTGAACTCCATAACGCATTGTGAAAGAATCGCCGTCTTGGGGTTGTGGAGCTGGGCAATCCGCATTCATTCTGTAAGCATAAGCTTGTGCAACCTCTTCATTAGTAAACACTTTAACAGGATTACCACCACCATCTTCTGGCGTGCTATAATATTCGTCGTTATACTCGAAAGAATTTTTGACAACAACGAAATAAGCTTCAGGTTCAGCAATCATTGTTCTTCCTTCCTTTCAAAGAAAACTCCACCTTCTGAACGTTGGTCTGTATTGATTTCATAGACTTCGAATTCAGCCTTATCCATAGAGTAATCAAAGAAATCTTCGTACTCTTGGTTGTATCCAGGAGTATCATACTTTTGATTATGACACTTCTTCCGCTTTTTCACGACTATTAAACACTTGATTAAAGAATTTTTCCTCGTATGGCCAACCAGCATCATCGAAGAACGTACCCTTGGCAAAGATTAGATATTTAACCTTCAATCTATTTCTCCTGCTGCTATTTTTAGCCTAACAAGCTTCTTCATGACGTCACCGTTAGCAATCTTTTTGAATGACTCGGGTACGTCGCCCCCCATTCCATTGTTCATCCAGGGCTCCATTTCCATACCGTTGAGGTAATCGGCGGCAGTTGGGATAAACTTCATGCGGAAGTCTTCCAGAATATGCTGTTCACCAATTTCTCGGACAGAAATATGCTTCCTATCACTATTAATGATTGTTGGAAACTTATAATCCGGCGTCATTGGACCGCTATTAGGAAAGTGAATACGCTCCAGGACCTCTTTGATAAACCAGGCATTATGAGTTAGTGCCCTGTGACGATTATCACTGAAAGCCCCCTTCGAGCAATCAATTAGGTCGTGAATAGGAAAGTAGTCTTCCCATTTGCCGCCGTACTTTTTGGCACTGCTTTTTGCGTGAATGAATGGTTTACTCATAGTCCCAGAGCCTCTTTCTCTTTTTTACTAAGCTTGGATAAAGCCTGCTTTCTCAAACCATATTTTCGTGCCTTGTCCTTTTTAGCATCATCCTTGATTCTATCAGCTTCCTGATGATCATCCCACCAATCTGCTAATTCCCGTGCAATTTTGTTTCGTCCGTTGTAAATAATTTCCTCATCGAGAGTTTTGCAAAGTGTACACAGAGTTCGTGTTAACTCGTCAATTCTTTGTGGATTTCCGTAGTAGTTGTTAGCTGCTTCAAAAATCCAGCCTATCGTATTCGTTCCAATTTGTTCACGAACCCAAACAATAAGGCGGGCTGCTTTACGTGATTCTTTTTCATGTCGGCTTGGATCCATATGGGAACTGTCGCAAGGCATTGGAGCCTCCTTTTATCTTTCTCTATACCAAATGTCCATTATGTCACGAGCAAGCTTCTGTCTTACTCTACCCACAACCGATCGGTAGCCGTTTATTCCATATTCCCTTCGGGCATACTTTGCACGGGCTTTATCAAGCTTTTTGAATGCTTCGTGAGCCATTAAGCCAACCTCTCTCATTACCTCTTCCTCTCGCAGCGTCATGAAGTCTCTTCCTCGTCATCGTTACAGTCACAATTCCCAAAATTGCTGGCCACGTTCGCAATAGTAACGCACAACATGAAGAAACAGAAGAACGTCATGAACGGGTGGTGATCGAGAAATTCCCAGAATGTCATGATACTTTTTCGTCAAACTCCTCTATTAATGTTGCGAACTCTTCATCTTCAATGTAAAAAAGTTCGTGTAAATGTCCAGGAGAAGCATTCTCAATCAACTGCCCCAGACGTAAGTCTGGATGCTTAGTCCAAACGGTCTCGATACGCTTAAGAATATCGGGGATTCTGTTTGGATCTCTCATCGTCTTCCCTCCTAATTAGCATTTCAGCCAATACTTCGACGAGCCAGTACTGTTCGAATGTTGGGTATATTGTACCAGGTCCCCAGACGTTTTTGCGTTGTTTAATCATTTTCGTCTCCAACTATCATCTTTCTCCCATTCTGAAGCCTTATCTTTTTTAGCGTTCAGAGGTCCAATAACTAAAGCAATTATTACCATAGCCACCAGTAAGGTTAAAATTATGGTTCCCAACACTGTTATAAATTCCATAAGTACCCTTTCAGCAGTGCCGACTCAAAAAGATTCGTCAAGGAACTTTGAAAGTTCAGAAAGAAACGTGATCCGCCTGAAGTGTCGATCCGTCTCGCAGGCAGATTGCGAGCAAACCATTTTCGCCAGTCTCGATATGATCGATTTCCCGCATATAGATCGACTGGCAATTCTGTCCATTCCATGCATTAATCATGTTGTGCTCCTATACGTAGTGGGGATCAAAATCAATAAAATAAAGACCGTCGTCAGATTGAATAAAGTTGTGGCCCCAGTGATCGTCAAGATACAAATCGTACTTGTCTTCCAGAATGTTTTTCTTTTTCTGCATCTCTTTGTTACTATTTCTACTATCTATGTCACCGTCAATATGCTGCATGAAAATAACAGGGAAGTAACCAGTACCGACTTTTATAGCTTTGATACAAATAGGTACCGGAGTAAATCCGCTTGATTGAATCTTGAGCAGAATCTCGTATTCTCCAACCGCTCGTTTCCATACATTACTTCGTTGGAGATTTTGTTTATTTTTGTGCCCCTTTACTCTGTATCTGCCTTTAAGCTTAAATACTTTAGCGCCTATTTCTCCACAACAATAATAAACACCAAAGTCACCTGCTACGTTATAATCGTATTCCCAAGGTTCTCGGTGGCTGCCGCTACCTCTTTTAAATCTTTTAA
>SDBS01001542.1_pt1 | contig 23438 bp, 22 predicted proteins | sample 2277091 | NCBI WGS metagenome assembly SDBS01 (sample SAMN10404972, study PRJNA504765) | marine sediment metagenome | isolation source: marine sediment core GS10_PC15, 163 cmbsf | place: Arctic Ocean: Southern Knipovich Ridge | collected 2010
GAGGGAGTAAATTACAGATCTCATCCGGGAAGCCATAGCCTCATTCCCATTGAGGTGAAAATCGGTGATCGACTTCAACGCCGTGATGGGTATCGATCCATGCAGACTCCTGGGGGCAGCTTCCCCAAACCCAACCGCACGAAGAGGAGAGGGATTACCATTCTCCAGCGTGGCAAGATGACGACCTATCCAGCCTGAAGCTGGACCGCGTTCATCCGTAAGCCCACGCTCCATCAATTCCATCGCTTTGAAATGGCTCCGGGATTCATCGGGCGCACCACAGGCGATAACGGGGATGAAATGGCCCTGCTCCCAAACCGGCAGGATCGGTCGGAGCGCCGGGTGAAGCCCAAAATAACCATCGAGATCTATCGCACGCGCGTTTTGTGAGGATCCCCTCGCATCAGGCTGTGGTATGGCAAGCGTAGGTCGCATTTGATAATAGATTTCTTCACCATGGGGAACGATCATGTTAAGACCATCGGCAGCACCGCGGAGGAACACCACAACAAGCACGTCACCGCGTATACCGGAATCTTTTGCCGCAAAGCTCATCCTTGGCATCCACGGGGGTAAAATAGCCCCAGCGCCTAAGAGAGCGCCAGCCCGCAGCACATCTCGTCTACCCACCCTCGTTTTCTTCATACCTATCTAACCCTCCTCAGTCGAGGTTTACATCGCTTATTCTCATAACTATCCACGCCATTGGAACTCGGGAGAAAGCAGGACGGCTGCCGTCAGAAAAGCGGGTTCATCCACGAGATCCTTCTCATCACCGGCGCGGAGGTGGGCATCCTTGACATCGCTTATTCTTTGGTTCGGACCCTCACCGATGAGCAGGTGGGAGAGACGTTCGAGGGCATCGTCTGAGGGATCATCGAGAAGTGAGCGGACAAAATCGCGGGGATCGAACTCAGTCCCTTCGAGGTTGCCCTCGACAAGATCCAGTGCGAAATTCCATCTGGGAAGCAAATTGGTCAACCATGCAGAAGCATCATCAGCAGGTCCATCCGGAGTCGGCCAGGCGTAGAGCGGTTGACCCATGGCCCGTAGGTAATCCTGTATCGGGGCGCCCCCATCCGTTTCAACACCGAGCAGCCGTATTGCGGAAACGACATATTCAAAGGGTCGTTTGAATTTCGGCATCTTGGTAGCGGGTAGGGAGGATAGCCCATCTAGTAGAATCAACCGCACCACTTGTCGGATATCCCCACTGGTTTCCAGGAATGTTCGTGCGGCACGTTCGATCAGCTCCGACGCCTCGTGTTCTGGATCATCACAAACGAAGCGCCGGATTAACTTTGTCGAAAGATGACGAGCCGTGGACGGCGCGTTGGCCAGGGACAGCAGCACAGCTTCCGCCTCACGGGTGCCCCCCGGAGAAATCTGATCACCCATGAAAGTCTTCACACCGGGATCGTGCCAATCCTCCTCAAAGGTAAACTCACCCTTCCAGAAGTGTTCCTTCACACGCCAACCCGTGAGCATGCGGGCCAGTTCCATCACATCACCCTGAGAGTAGCCCCCGTCAACCCCCAGCGTATGAAGCTCCAAGACCTCACGGGCATAATTCTCATTCGGGGCTTCCCATATGTTCGCCTGATTATCGAGGTACACAAGCATCGCCGGAGAATGTGCGGATGCGCCCAGCAATTCCTCGAACAACCCTAATGTATGGGGGCGGATGACTTCGCGCTCATCGGTCGGCTTCAACAGCCAGCATTCTCCCTTTTCTACGGAGATATTGAAATGATCGCTCCAGAATCGAACCATCACTTCATACAACTGGCGGTTGCTGTACGAGGCTCTGAGAATCGCAGCCTGTGAGAGTTCCGCGACCACATCATCTTCCTCCCAGGCTTCAACATCCTTGGGAGGTAGTTTCAAGGATTCGAGTGATCGCAATCTCCACTGAACCGAGGAATCATCGATGTATTCAGGATCGAGCTGCTCTTCAATCCACGCGCCCAGACCATGCATACGCACAAACTCCCGGTCCACGAATCTGGCACCGAATGTCATCCTGCTCAAGGCGCGAAAGTCAGAGTGAGGTATTTCGGTAAAATCGCCAGACCCTGCAGGATCTCCGGCCAGTTCGCGGTAGATGGGTGTACATGCGACAGCCAGCGATCCTACCGCCCCCAATCCAGCCGCTCGGAGAAACGCTCTCCGGTTGAGCACCCGTCTCCCTCTCAATCTGCCGCTGACTCGGCGATTTGTCCGCTGGGCTCAGGCTGTCTGAATAAGACAAAAAGCGAACTGCCGAATGAGATAAAGAGTGAAGCCGGAATAACAAGGAACCAACCCACGATTGGGAAAGCAGCAGCTAGCGCAAGCGCGATCCCCCCCAACACGAAACTCTTCGTCGTGCTTAATTCTTGGTCGGAATGATTATGGATGCGCCTGCCCATGAGGAGCGCTATCCCTGCAGCGCCAAACGTAGAAATCCCCAGAGCCAGCAGTAAGATCATAAATCCGAGAAACTGGAGACCGCCGAGGGGAAGATTGAGCAGGACCACTACTGGGACCCCAACACCGATCGCCGCACCAATTCCGAGCCAGAAACTCTTCCAGGGTTCAGACTCGATCCTCGTTTCCGTCTTCTCAACGATGGCTGGGAATAGCAGCCAGAACGCTGTGAGCATCCCTGGAAATGCGATTCCCAGAGCAAGCAATGTCCCAAAAATTGCGTATACATCAGACATGATCAATCCTTTCACTAAAAAGTGGCGTGGTCTTTGATAGGGTTACAGCAAGAAATCGGAAAAAGTCGCGGCATGGGCTGTGGAAGAAGAATCTAGCGGGTTATTCGATGATGAGAATCGGATGCGAATCTATGATTAGAGGCTGGTGGGTCCTCGTTCCGATAGGATGCATTCGTGGATAGAGAAAAGTGTTAGGAGAATAAAGACACTCAAACATAGCTAGCTTCATGCAGGGCATTCACTTTTTTTGAGTGCTGTGTACAAAGAAAGATCTTTCAGAATAGTAACGTGGTTTTAGATTAAGCATTCCTTGATTGTCGCGCCCTCTCCTCAAGGCTTTTCAATCCTCCCGTAGGAAATGATCTTCGATAATGAACTTGGGCGCCTAAATCTTCGATCATGACCAGGTTTATTCAGTTTCAACAGCAGGCCTCCGTCTGGCTCGATACGCTGCGGTCAATGTCATCAAGAAAGCACCGAACCCGCGCAGAAGCAGGTAGGGCAGGAGCAAGAACCATCCGATATAAGGGACCGTACATGCGAGCACGCTGATCAAGCCTCCCCACAACATCTGCGTGCGCTCCTCCCGATCTGGGTAAAGTCGTTTTCCGATCGTGCGTACCATGGAAGTGCCGCCGAAAATCACACCGATTGCGAACAGCGAGAGGAGGACAAGAGCTGGAACAGCAAGGATGCCTATGCCTGAGTTTTCTGCGATCGACCACAACGCCACGGAGAGCACGGCGATGAAGACGGTGTTAAGCAAGCCCAGAAAGAAAGATCTCCCGGGTGAGTCGTCCGATTTATCTTCAATCCTGGTCACCAGGCTGCTGAAGAGGACATTTACGACTGTAAAAAACGCCACGAGTGAGACAACTACGCCAACGGCGAGGAAGATAATTGCGACTGCTGAATCCATCATTTGCTCCTTTTTTTCTCAATGTTATTCGAAATAACGGCATCCAGTTCAGCAACCATGATGATTGCCGGCTACGAAGAACGATTTAAGCGACTTGAATCACGAAGCAACACTGTGTTCCCTATTAGCCACAAGATAAAAACTCCACCGACGATGCTGATCAAACGCGTCGTTTGTATGGATAATTGATCGAAGAGGAAATTGAACCCAAGAAGCTCAACCAACTCATGCCTAATGCTCTGTATAGAGAGGCCAATACTCGCTTGGAAGAGGACAAAACTCTCCAAAAGCCAAGTTGACACCGTAGCAGGCTCGAGAAATCCTGAGAGGCGCGTCAAGAAGGAATAGATATTTGGACCAATCAAGAAGATGATCATCAGGAGCAGGCTTATCTGAAGCGCTATCGCTATACGTGTACCTGCTCGACGACGCGCATTCTCCTGGATGGCCCTTAATACCGCCCTCGACAGATCCGCTTCGAGGGGAATCTCCGCTAACATGGATAATTCGGAAAATACTCCCGACAATCGTTCAAGTTCCCCGGCACACTGCTCGCAAGATGATGTATGAGCTTCAAGTTCTCGTCGCTCTTCAGAATTCAAGAGCTCGTCGAGGTATTCGTGCAGGCGGTCTTCTTCTGGATGTTCGCGGGTGTTAAACGTCATGGACATTGAGCCTTTCTGCAAGTTCACGTCGAGCACGATAGAGATGACTCTTTACATCACTCATCGGAATACTGAGCGTCTCAGAAATCTCAGCATAGGTGAGGTCCTGAAAATGTCTCAGCTCGATCACGGCTCGATAGTGAGGGGGCAGCTCAACAATTGCACATCTGACCGTGATCTCTCGCTCAACTCGTATGCGCTGACCTTCAGGACCAGGATTTCGCGTATCGATAGGCTCATCAAATTCATCATCTAGTTGGACCTGACCGGGTTTGAACTTCTTGATCCGGTTTATGCATAAGTTGGTCGCCACCCGTCGAATCCAGGGACCAAATGGACGTTCAACATCGAACGTATCCAGTCTCGCGTAGGCTCTGATGAATGCTTCCTGGCTCATATCCTCAGCTTCTCTGCGTTCGCCCATAAGTCGGTAGCAAACATTGAATACCGAGTTTTGGTGGCGTGACACCAAATCACCGTACGCTTCATCATCGCCTTGACGCGTCCTTAGGACGAGGCGCCTGTCTGAGGGACCTTCCATGCTTATAGAGTATTACACCTTATCCATCTGAAAAGTTGCACACACGTAAAGTATCCCGGATACCTGGAGTATCCGGGATACTAATCGCACTGGGTAGCGCTTGTAGTTTGTTAGTTGATGCGGTCTCCCGCCACGCGAAGTTTGGTGAGCGCCTGGTTTTCTATCTGTCGAACACGTTCGCGCGTGATCCCCATTCGATCACCTACTTCCTGAAGCGTATGCGATTTTCCATCGTGGAAGCCGTACCTTAATAGTAAGACCTGGGCTTCCCGCATGGGAAGTGCATCGATGACGGCACGCACCTGTTCCTGCATCAAGGAACGGGTCGTGAACTCTTCCGGGGAGGGCATATCGATATCGGGAAGTGAATCACCGAGCACGCGGCCGTCTTCCTCATCCTGGGGGGTTTCCAATGAGATCGGTGATTGTCCAATCCGCAAAATCTCATGGATCTCTTCCTGAGTGCGTTCGAGGGTATTGGCTAATTCTTCAATCGTGGGATTGCGTCCAATATCTTGAAGGAGACGATTCCTCGCCGCAGACAAACGGTTAATCTCAACATTTTTATGCACGGGTAATCGGATCGTGCGTCCATGATTATCGATTGCTCGGGTGATGGCCTGCCGGATCCACCAGGTGGCATAGGTGCTGAATCGATTGCCCATCCCAGGATCAAACTTCTTCGTCGCTCGGATTAATCCGATGATACCTTCATGGACGAGATCGAGAAATGGGATCCCACGATCAGTATAGCGTTTGGCCACGCTAATGACGAGACGGGTGTTGGCCATGAGCAGGTGCTCACGGGCTGCAGCGCCATCCTCGATGATGCGACCCAGGGACACTTTCTCCCCTTGACTGACGCCTTCAGCAAGTTGCTGTCGCGCTTTGCGAGCCAGCCGGATGCGTCCCGAGAGGTTGACTTCCTCCTCGGCGGTGAGTAGGGGCGTTTTTGTAATTTCTTCGATATATTCGTGACCCAAGGCGTCCTTATCAAATCTACCAATAAATTGATCATTCATTTTCACACCCTCACGATACCTTCGAATGAAGAACCCCGCAGTATCTACGGGATATTCTGGCTTTTTCCCATAATCACTATCCCGACCTGATGCTAGCACGTTTAAAAAATATAGTCAATACTTATCATAAATATTATTCCTTATTTAGCGAAAGGAAGAAATCCCGGTAATTAAGCATTCTCCACCCTTCCCTCGCGGTATAATTCACATTAATTCAGTCTGGAGGGAAAAATGGTCGAGTTTACTGAGGCTGCTCGAGAAAAGATCACAGAGATCATCGAAGCTAAAGCCCAGGAAGATGTGGTGCTGCGAATGCAAATTATGGGCAGAGGACCTGGCGGCTTCCTCTACTCGCTCCGTTTTGTTCCTGCTGACGAAAAATCGCCCGATGACATTGAGCTGAACATGGAATCCTTCAACGTGCTTATCGATCAAGACAGCGCCCAGAACCTTGAAGGTGCGACCGTTGATTACAAGGATGATAATTTCCAGCGAGGGTTTTCGGTGGATAATCCCAATCCCCTCTGGGAAGACCCGACCGCGCAATCCATCCAGGTAGTTCTTGATACCAAAGTTAACCCGGGGATCTCCTCCCACGGCGGCTTTGTCTCTCTTGTTGAATTTAAGGAAGATACTGCTTACATCGCTTTTGGCGGCGGTTGCCAGGGATGTGGCTTAGTTGATGTGACCCTCAAGCAAGGCGTCGAGGTAATGATCCGTGAATCCGTCCCCGAAGTACAGAATATCGTTGACATGACGGACCATGCCTCGGGTGACCAACCGTATTACGAAGCTAAAAGCGGCGAATCTGCTCTTGGATAGGACCTTAGCCAATTAAAGAAATTACGCCGCAGTAAATTGCGGGGCATCCACAGCGGAACAATCGTCATCGGGGTCGCCGCTCCCAAACCTCTGCATGCCCACTCGATCCCGCCAACAAGCTATCGGGTATATTCTGGGAATACTAATAAAAAAGTTCCTGAGCAGGACATCGACTCAGGAACTTTACAAATACATAATCGACGTCTCAGACGTCCAGGTTTCGGACTTCTTTCGCGTGGGTAATGATGAACCGACGGCGTGGTGGAACAGCCGCCCCCATGAGCATATCGAAAGTCCGATCCGCTGCAGCTCCATCCTCAATCGTCACCTGAAGCAGTGTTCGATTTGCAGGATCCATCGTCGTCTCCCAGAGCTGATCAGGATTCATCTCTCCCAACCCCTTATAACGTTGGATCGAAGCTTTTTTTCCGTCCAGACCTAACTCCTTCAGCAGCTTGTCTCGCTCAGCCTCTGAATAGGCGTAGTTCTTCTTCTTCTTATGCGTGATGAGGTAAAGCGGAGGCTGCGCAACGAAGAGATGACCTTCCTCGATCAGCAAGGACATGTATCGGAAGAAAAATGTAAGAAGCAGGGTGCGGATATGACTCCCGTCCACATCTGCATCGGTCATGATGATCACCCGCCCATAGCGCAGCCCCTCAAGATTGAAGCTTTCCCCAACACTCGTGCCGAGCGCGGAGATGAGCGCTCTAACCTCGTTATTCGAGAGGATCTTGTCTAGCCGAGCTCGCTCCGTGTTTAGGATCTTACCCCGCAGTGGCAGGATGGCCTGGAAGTGACGATCGCGACCTTGCTTTGCCGAACCACCGGCCGAGTCACCCTCGACAATATATAGCTCACACTTATTCGGATCCTTTTCCGAGCAATCTGCGAGCTTTCCGGGAAGTGTCAGGCTTTCCAGGGCGCTCTTGCGAATTACCAGATCACGAGCTTTTTTCGCTGCATCCCGGGCACGTGCAGAGGTAAGACATTTTTGGACAATGGCTTTCGCCGCGCGGGGATTGCCTTCCAGAAACTCGCCGAACGACTCGCCCCACACCTTCTGTACGAGCGTCTGCACCTCCGCGTTCATGAGTTTGACCTTCGTTTGACTTTCAAACTGTGGATCGTGGTGCTTGATGCTTACGATCGCGGTGAGACCCTCGCGCGTGTCATCGCCGCTGAAATTCGGATCCGAGTCTTTGAGAAGATTGTTCTTGCGTGCGTAGTCGTTGATGGTGCGCGTAATTGCGGCACGGAGACCCGTAAGGTGGGTGCCGCCATCGACCGTGTTAATCGTGTTTGCAAAGGAGTAAACCGACTCTGCGAAAGCATCCGTATACTGCAGGGCGACCTCGATCCCCATCCCATCAGCCTCTTTGTCGGCATGAACCACGGGATGAAGAACCGTGCGATTAAGGTTGAGGTACGCCACGAAGGAGGTGACCCCTCCCTCGAAGTAGAACCCCATCTCGCGACCGTCGCTCTCATTCAGGAGATTGATGGTAACCCCGCGGGTCACAAAAGCCATTTCGCGGAATCGTTGTACAAGAGTCTCAAATTTATAGGTGAAGTCACCCTTGAAAATGGTTTTGTCGAACATAAATGTCGTCTTTGTACCGGTTTCTTTCTTGGGGACTTTCCCGATTACTTCCACCGGGCCCATCGGGGCACCTCGTTCATAACGCTGGTGATGGATCTGTCCATCCCGCTTCACCTCAACCTCACACCATTCCGAAAGCGCATTTACCGCTGAAACCCCGACGCCATGCAGGCCGCCAGAAACTTTGTACCCTTCCCCACCGAATTTCGCACCGGCATGGAGCACGGTCATGACTATTTCGAGCGCTGGTTTTTTCTTCTCGGGATGAATACCAACGGGGATGCCACGGCCGTCATCTTCAACGGTCACGCTCCCATCTTCGTGGAGCACGACATCGATTTGATCACACGCTCCGGCGAGCGCCTCATCGATCGAGTTATCCACGACCTCGTAGACAAGGTGGTGAAGTGCTTTAACATCTGTTCCACCGACATACATGCCAGGACGCAGTCGAACGGCTTCCAAGCCTTCCAAAACCTGAATATCTTTTGCTGCGTAGCTGCTAACCTTCCGCGCTCGCTTTGTCACAATCCCTTCTCCTTACTTCATCTTATTGAGCAGAATGGTTGGGCGGAAACGACCGAGCGGCTGCTCATTTATCAAACAAACAAGCCCTGTCTTCCTGGCTGCAAATTTCATGGTTCTGCTGATTCTCCTTCAGAAGGATCTCCATTCAATGTCTCTACTGGTTTGGTAGACAGGCTTTCTGTGAGCCAGGAATGTCGTCCTTGAAAAAAGGCGTAGCTCCCAGCGAGCAAGGTCGCGCTCAGAAAGGAATGGCCCAGCATTGCCAGCAGCATGAACCAGGAATCTTCATCTGGGAGCACCCATATTTGGGTCGTCGTCACCCACATAACCATGAATGCAATAAAAATGTAGCCCACGGCAGGGAAGAAGTTCCATCTCACCAGTCGAACGCTTTCCCTGATGGCTTTAAAAATGCCGTACCTGAAACTCACAATGCCGTGAGGGGTAAACGCCAGGTACATTCCGGCGATAAATGCAATCGGAAGTGCGACATACATTATTCCTGCCTCGCCTCCGATTAGCGCAGACGCTGTAAAAAAGATAAAAACGACTAGATAGCCAAGAACTGCGAGAATGATTAAGCGTATCCAAATTGTCCACCCACTTGAAAAATTTGTTTCAGGGGCAAGCTGTTTGGCTAAATTCCGATGATACAGACCACCCAAACCCAATCCAACCAAACCGAACACAAGCCAGAGTAATACCACGAGTGTCGGGTCTTGAAGGTCGTACGAGATGGGCAAACCGAGCGGCGTCGTCACCGGCATCCTCAGTGCCATGAGGCTTGGTAAGCCGATGAGAAAACTCGCCAGGATAGCAAACGTGATATTGAATGGCATCCCGGCAGGTACACTGCTCAGACTTGAGAATAGGTTGTATCGCTCTGCGAATACTGTCATCGATTCTCGAAGGAAGACGAGCTGTTCACTGTTCAATGACTCCACACCCGGTGTACGGTACACATCCGTCATAAACTGCGTGATGAGCGTTGATATCTTCAGGTGTGGACCAAACCAGAGATAGAGATCAAGAAGCAGTGGCGGTATGATCAAGATGGGATTTCCTGCGATCCGATCAAACCCAGCCATCAACGAAGCGAACACACCGATAGGGTGTTTTTCGCTATTCATACTCAATTTTTCCACTAGATACGATTCTACCACACCGCCTAAAAATCGCCCATTTACTCCATAAAAAGGGGGAATACCCCTCAAATCAACCTGTGTAGTTTATGGGAAAAAGCCAGAATACCCTGGAGCTTGCAAGGATGAAGGGCATGCACGGGATAGGGATCGCATCCACCTATTAAGACTTTTTCCCTGATCCCGCCCTCCCTGGCGTATTTATTCCTTTGTGCCCTTGCGCCTCTGTGCCCTCGTGCCTTTGCGCCCTCGCGCCTCTGTGCCCTTGCGCCTTTGTGCCCTTACGCCTTTATGCCCTTGCGCCTTTGTGTCTTTACGCCTTTGTGTCTTTGCGCCTCTGTGCCCTCGTGCCTCTGTGCCCTTGCACCTTTGTGCCCTCGTGCCTCTGTGCTCTTGCGCCTTTGTGCCCTCGTGCCCTCCTCTGTTTACATAGCCCGCTGATTGACCCCCGTCCATTCCACGATTAGAATCCCCGGTGAGGGAGCTCCTCGTGACGCCTACCATCGCCCTACTGACAGATTTTGGAACGCAAGATACTTATGTAAGCGCCATGAAGGGCGTAATCACGAGTTTGAACCCTCAAGTGATACTCATCGATATTACCCATCACATCCCCAGGGGTGACATCCGAAGGGCTGCATTCGAACTCTGGCGGGTGCAGGATTACTTCCCGGAGGAGACCATTTTCCTCTGTGTGGTTGACCCGGGTGTGGGTACCGTGCGACGCGGACTTGCGATTTCGTGTAAAAAAAGAACCTATGTCGGTCCTGATAACGGTCTCTTCACTTATGTCCATCTGCTTGCAGAGCGATGCACGGCGGTTGAGCTTCACAACCCTGAGCTCATGCTGAAACACGTGAGCCGCACATTTCATGGTCGAGATATCTTCGCTCCTGCTGCAGCACACCTCTCCCGTGGCATTGATCTGGATGCGTTCGGCCCACAAGTCACAGACATGGCCGATTTCGCTTTGCCCCTCCTCAGGTCACTCGACGACGTCGAGATTCTCGGCGAGGTCTTGCACGCGGATCAATTCGGGAACATCATCACTTCCATTGGAGTGCTCGAGTTCGCCATCCCTGATCTGATACATAAACCATGGCTCCCTGACGCGCCGGCGATTCGACTACCCTACGAACATGTTCGACTCCATCTTCCTATTCCAATGTCGCTCCGATTGCACCAAACCTTCGACGAAGTCCCTGTTGGTGAAGCCGTCGCCTACATCGGCAGTGCCGGTCTTCTAGAGATTGGCATCAATCAGGGGAGCGCAGATGATACACTTGGGCTGACTCCGGGTCAGCAGATATCCCTCACAGCATAAGGATGCCCTATGCCAGCATTTCTGATCGAGGGTGGTCATCCACTCAATGGAGAGGTCACCCCTGCCGGGAATAAGAACGCAGCACTACCGCTCCTAACCGCCTGCTTACTCACCAGCGAACCGGTCGTTCTCCATAACGTGCCGAATATCGGCGACGTCCAAACCATGAAAATGCTCATGGAAAGCCTGGGTGTTTCGATAGAGGTTCTCGATACACATATATGGCAGGTTCACGCCAAGGAACTCCGACTCGGGGACATCGATCCCGATCTCTGCCGACGGATTCGTGCCTCGATCCTGCTCGCGGGTCCCATGCTGGGAAGGATCGGTCGGGTGGATCTTCCTCCTCCGGGTGGAGACGTGATCGGTAGACGTCGGATCGATACACATCTACTTGCGTTGAAAGCCCTGGGAGTGGAGGTGAGTTACACCGACCGAGACATGCACCTTAAAGCCCTGGATGGACTCAAGGGAGCTGAAATTCTGCTCGATGAAGCCAGCGTGACGGCGACCGAAAACGCGATCATGGCTGCCGTGAGAGCGTCGGGCAAAACCGTCATCCGGAATGCAGCCTCCGAGCCTCACATTCAGGATCTCTGCCACTTTCTTAATCAATTGGGAGCCGAGATTGAAAATATCGGGTCGAACACACTCCATATCATGGGCGTGGATGAACTGCACGGCGGCGAGTTCACCATCGGCCCGGACTACTTGGAGGTGGTCAGCTTCATCGGCGCTGCCGCAGTAACCCGAGGGGAGATATTGGTAAAAAACGCTGCGCCAGAATACCTCGAAATGGTTCGCCTTGTCTTTTGCCGGCTCGGCGTGAAATGGGAGATTCGCGGGGACGACATATTCGTACCCCAAGGGCAATCCATGCAAATCGAACCTGATCTCGGAGGCCAGATCCCACAGATCAGCGTCATGCCCTGGCCAGCCTTTCCAACGGACCTGATGAGCATCGCCATTATCCTCGCGACGCAATCAAATGGTACGGTGCTTTTCCATGATTGGATGTATGAGACCCGGATGTTCTTCATCGACAAACTCGTTTCGATGGGTGCACGCATCGTCCTCTGTGATCCCCATCGCTCCATTGTCCAGGGTCCAAGTCCCCTCTTGGGGGAGGTACTCGAGAGTCCAGACATACGCGCTGGTCTTGCACTGACGCTCGCAGCGCTGTGCGCCAGCGGCAAATCACGCATCAACAACATTTCTCAGATCGAGCGCGGCTACGAGCGTATCGATGAAAAGTTCCTCGCCCTCGGGGCCAGGATCGAACGAGTAGACGATTGAGAACACCCTATAGCGTATCTATCATCGCCTCCTCCTTAATATTCTGGTTCGGTACGAGCCGACCGAGTCCTTCATTGACCGCCCCTAACCCATAGGGTATAATCTGCCGGCGCAATTCAAGGAGTTTATCTGGGAAGGTAAGCAGGATAAGTTATGCCAAAGCGAACATATCAACCAAAAATTCGCAGACGAGTACGCGTCCATGGATTTCGATCCCGGATGAAAACGCGTGGCGGTCGTGCGGTTTTAAAAAATAGGCGCCGGCGGGGGAGATATCGTCTGACCGTCCGGATGAATGAACACGTCAAGAAAATTAACTGGAAGGCGTAGCCGAGTCCAACCCAGCCAGTATGCTTATCATTGGCCGGCCAAGTGGATGAACCGCAGATACCGGCTCACCAGTTCGACCGATTTCAAACGGGTGCGGCGTGAAGGAAAGTCCTATGCGCACCCGCTTGCCGTTCTTGTAGCCTGCGTCAATGACCAGCGCATGACTCGTTTTGGATTTACAGCCGGACGGACAGTTGGAAACGCGGTTATACGCAACCGGGCAAAACGTCTGATGCGGGAAACCATAAGGAAACAAATAGCCATCAAGCCTGGGTGGGATGTCATCCTGATTGCCCGACCAGCACTGCCAAAAGCGGAGTGGAAGGATATTCAAGATGCCATCTCCGGCTTGCTGAGGCGAGCCGGTTTGCTTGAAGAGAATCATGACCGATCATCCTGAACACCAACATGAGGTTGAACCATCGCTGAGTGAGATCCCACTTACATTGGGTAATCTCCCGCGTATGCCCGCTCTTGCTATCATAAGCTTTTATCAGCGCTTCATCTCATCCGGATTGCCCGGAAATACCTGTCGTTTCTATCCTTCATGCTCCCATTATGGTTACCAGGCCATTGCAAAGTACGGCCTGATTAAGGGAAGCTTACTGGCAACGTGGCGTATCCTGCGATGTCAACCTTTCAGCAAAGGTGGTCACGACCCAGTACCTTAGGAGTTCAATGGCGAGAAAACAATCAACTTTCAAAAAACCACTCATGATCATCGGCTTGCTCATACTGGGGGCTGTGGTAATGTCCGCTTGTGGGTCAGGTAGTGTGCTTCAAGGCTCTAGTTGGCCCGGGATGACGCTAAAAGACGGGATCCTCTATATCGCCAATGAAGAATTCGTGTATGCCATCAGCGAGGAGAACGGTTCAGAAATCTGGCGCTATCCACAAGAATCCGAACGAAATACAACTTTCTTTGCACCTCCCGCAGTTGCATCGGAAGATTTAATTATCGTTGGGAGCTATGATACGAAAACCTATGCGCTCCAGCCTACCGGCAGATCTGCGGTCGCTCTGTGGACCTTCCAGGCAGAAATGGAAATAGAGCAAGACCGAATTATCGGTGGACCCATCGTCGATATGGAGACTGATACGGTCTACGTTCCCGGTTCGAACTGGAACCTTTATGCACTAAATCTTGAGGACGGCGGCCCCGGACCCTGGTTGAAGCCGTTCAGGGGAGAAGAAGCTTTCTGGTCCGCGCCCCTCATCGTTGGTGAGCGCATCTATGCTTCTTCCCTCGACCAACACCTTTACGCGCTCGAGCTGGACAGCGGCAGGATGATCTGGAGCAAGGATCTCGGCGGAGCCATCACGGATACCCCCACCCTCGCAGGAAAGGCCCTGCTTAGCGGAACGTTCGCGCAAAGCCTCTTCGCACTTAATTTAGAGAGTGGAAATGAAATGTGGTCGTTCCAGGCGGATGGTGGAATCTGGGGAAGCCCGGCGGTATCCGACAGCATGGCGTTCTTCGGTGATGATGCAGGATTCGCATACGCGCTCGATTTCACCAGCGGAAGCTTGTTATGGAAAGAGCAGTTGGAGGGACCTGTACGAGCGTCCCCGATTGTGATCGATGAGGTCGTTTATTTTGTGACCGAGTTTGGCGCCGTTCAAGCTCTGGACACGTCAACGGGCAATTCCCTATGGCCGGGCGTGACTACAATCGATGGCCGCCTGCTGAGCGATCCAATCGCTTCTGAAGGAGGATTGCTGGTCGGCGCCATGGAAAGCGATTGTCTAGTCTTCATCCTGGATTATGAATCTGGTTTCTCGCGATGCTTCTTCGCGACCGAGAACTAAGAGGTAGCGCATGAATATATGGGACACTTTAATACTCAGCCCGATGATCAACGCTTTGCTTTTCATCTACACGCTGCTATTCCAAAACTTCGGTTTGGCCATCATCGTATTTACTGCATTGATCCGCCTTATCACACTTCCGCTCACGTACCAGCAAATGAAGAGCACGATGGTCATGCAGGAAATCCAGAAATCAGACGCCTATAAGAAAATGCAGAAGAAATACAAGGACGATCGCCAGAAGCAGTCCGAAGCGCAGATGAAGCTGTTCAAGGAAAAGGGTTACAATCCTTTCAGCGGCTGTTTTGGCTTGATCATCCAGTTCCCCATCATCATCGGTCTTTATCAGTCCATCATCAGAACACTGGCGCAGACTCCAGTGCAGCTCTTCGATCTTACGAAATTCATGTACGCCATCATCCCAGCTGAAATCATCCCGCTCAACAGTCAGTTCCTTTACATGGACCTCGGCCAACCGGAACGCCTATATTTACCGGCTCTTGTGGGCACGCCGCTTGAGGTCCTCAATGGCGTGATCCCGCTTCTTACCATCCTTGTGGTCATCACAACATGGGCAAATTCAAAATTAACCCAGCCTGCAAGCACAGAGGGTCAGGGAGCCGCGATGGGCCAGATGATGACCCTTTACATGCCCCTGCTTTTAGGATATTTTGCCTACACGCTCGCAGCCGGGTTGGCGCTTTACTTCTTCATGTCCAACTTGCTCGGTATCCTTCAGGGATATCTGATGCGACGGGCCCGGGAAGCGAACGCGGCAAAATAGATCCTGTGGGAAAAACTTTGAGGTCATCAGAATCATGACTGAAAATAGAACCAGTATTGAGGTTATCGCAAATAACGTCGACGAAGCACTTGAAATCGCGGCGGAGGAATTGAATCTGTCTGAGGACGAATTTGAAGTCCAGGTGTTGGACGAAGGCAGCAAAGGCCTCTTCGGGATGGGAAGCCGGAAGAAGAGGTTCAAGCTCACCCTCCATGGATCCTCCACTTCGGTGGAAGATCAACCTGAAGAACCTGAAACCCCTGCCGAAGTTTCGTCAACCATTGAAGCAGAGATGGATCTCGACGAGGATGCCGAGACTATACGGATCACAAAAGAGACGGTTGTCGAGCTGCTCCAGCGAATGGATGTGGAGGCTGAGGTGAGCGCGCTCTGGGGACAGGCTGACGCTCCCGACAAGATTCGCCCTCTTTTTGTCGATATCCAGGGGGACGATTTAAGCCTCCTGATCGGACGCCGTGGGGAGACTCTTTCCGCTTTCCAATACATCACCCGCCTGATTGTTGGGAAAGAGCTAAAGCGACCGGTCGCCATACTCATTGATGTCGAAGGCTATCGCGCCAGGCGAGAACTTCAGCTACAACAACTCGCTAGAAGGATGGCAAGCCAGGCGGTTGAAACTTCACGCACGATGAGTCTCGAACCCATGCCTGCTTATGAACGCCGCATCATCCATATCGAACTGCGGGATAATGCGGATGTCGAAACGGAGAGCGTGGGTGAGGGCCATCGACGCAAGGTAACCATCATCCCCAAGTAATAGCAAAAGCATTGGCTATGTTCACCTGTCGCACTGGTTTATAATGCTCCTCATGCATTCGCAAATCGAACCAGTTCAATTCCTCGCGATTGGCCATATCACAGAAGATATCACACCGGATGGTCATGTACTCGGTGGTGGAGTTACTTATGGCGGGCTCACCGCACAAGCACTCGGTTTCTCTGTCGGCATCGTCTCATCCCATGCCCGTAGCATGGACCTCCAACCACTCCAAAATCTGCAGTGCCACGTTAAAATCGCTCAAGAAACAACCACTTTCACAAATCGGGAAACGCCGGACGGTCGTATTCAGACGGTCAGTGCCCTAGCCGACCGCCTGCTCCAAGACGATATACCCGCGGAGTGGATTCCGAGTGATATCGTCCACATAAGCCCGGTCGCGGATGAAGTCGAATACGATGTCGTCGACTTGTTCGAGCAGGCTCTTCTCAGTGTGGCAATTCAAGGATGGCTGCGTTCCTGGGACGAGACAGGTCTAATTAAACAAAAAGCGTGGCAATCGTTGGAGCTCGTACTTCCCAAGGCTGATCTGGTGTTCTTCAGCATGGAAGATCTAAACCACGATTTGCATGCCCTAGCCGAAATCGAAAAACTATGTAATACGCTCATCGTGACCGATGGATATAGGAACATTCAAATGTTCCAGGGTGGAAAACGGTTGGAAGTGGCTGTCCAAGCTGCGAAAGCCGTAGATCCAACCGGTGCAGGTGACATTTTTGCCGCCTCATTCATAGCGCACTATTACCGTTCCAGCGACATCCTTGCAGCTGCTAAATACGCCAGTCTTATCGCCGTAGACTCCATCACACGCCCTGGACTCTCAGGGGTACCAACATCTGAGCAAGTACAGGGTATGGAGATGAAGCTATGACTCGGGTATACGCTCTGGTGAACCAGAAAGGCGGCGTTGGGAAAACGACGACGGCCATCAACATGGGCGCGTATATGGCCGCGTATGGTAAGCGAGTTGCAATCGTAGATCTGGACCCGCAGGCAAATGCGACCTCCAGCCTCGGCGTAGATCATGAGGATGTGTCCCTGGGTACATACGATGTGCTTATCCGGCAGGCGCCGCCATCGGATGCGCTTCTCCACAATCGAAAACTGGGGCTCTCCATCATTCCTTCCTCAACTGCGCTCGCGGGAGCCCAGGTCGAATTGGTGGATCTACCAGAAAGAGAAAAAACACTTCAAAGATCGTTGAGCCCTATGGAGAATAATTTCGATTACATCTTGATCGACTGCCCTCCTTCGCTTGGCCTGCTTACCGTAAATGGCCTGCTTGCAGCTTCCCATGGGGTCATCATCCCCATTCAATGCGAGTACCTCGCTCTGGAAGGGCTCACCCAGCTTATGCGAACACTGCAGAGAGTTCGTTCAGCGATTTTCCCAGAGCTGTCGATACGCGGACTATTGCTTACAATGTATGACACACGCACCAATCTATCGAAGGATGTCGTCGACGAGGTACGTAAGCACTTTCCTAAACTCGTTTTCAAGACAATCATCCCGCGGAGCGTCAAGCTTGCAGAAGCGCCCTCACACGGCTTACCTATCTCCTTCTACGCACCCAAATCACCGGGAGCGCTAAGCTACAATGCATTTACAGTTGAACTGCTGAAAGGCGACGGCATGACAGTTAATAAATCCCTCATTAAGGCGGAAGCCTAAGATGAGTAGAAAGCGTGCACTTGGAAAAGGACTTGATGCGCTCATACCACCGGGCGAGGCTCCCGTATCAACGCGGGAAGGTATACTCGAAGTTTCGACTGATTCCATCCTTCCAAACCCGCGGCAGCCGCGGCGCACTCGTAATGATGCAGAGCTGCAAAATCTCGCCGATTCGATCCAGGAGCATGGCGTACTTCAGCCTCTGGTTGTACTTCCTGCGAACGCAGACGGGAGCCATGAGCTCATCGCCGGCGAGAGACGTCTCGAGGCTGCGCGCCTTGCCGGCCTGACAAGTGTTCCTGTCATCGTTCGCATCGCCGATGAACGACAGCAACTTGAGCTTGCGCTTATTGAGAACTTGCAGCGAGAAGACCTCAACCCCTTAGAAGCTGCCGAGGGTTATCGCCAACTTGCCGAAGATTTTGGTCTTTCTCACGAAGAGATCGCCGAGCAGATGGGTAAAAGCCGGACTGCTGTGAGCAATACCCTCCGACTGCTCAGATTATCAGCCGCCGTGCGACAAGCACTGCAATCAGGGAAAATCAGCGAGGGTCATGCTCGCGCATTGCTCTCACTCCCCACAGCGCAGGCACAATCTGGGGCGCTCAAGGCAATCCTCGATCGCGATTTGAGTGTGCGTCAGACCGAGGAGCTGGTCCGTCAGATGCAGGGGGAGAGAAAAAAAACCAAAAAGACCGTCAGCCGCTCGCCGGAAGAAACTGACCTCGAAGACCAGCTTCGTGCGCTGTTGGGAACACGCGTCACGCTTAAGCGAGGTCGTAAAGGTGGGAGCATGACCATCTACTTCTTCTCCGATGAAGAATTGAATGCCCTCGTAGATCGGATAAAGCAGCTCCCGGAAGCTTGAACATCCTCACGAAGGACGGTCCCTGAGCGAAGGCCATGGTCCTTGGATAAATGATAACGGCGGACCCGTGCTCCCGCCCTCCTTCGTTCTACGGTCCACACCTATCATCCAGCGTTGGTCCTGATCGTCGACCCCTTACAAGAAAGGGATAGTTGGGGATTCTTGGCTTCGGCGCGAACGCCTGTGCTCGCAGCACCACTGGACATCGCCCGGGGCTGACCTCCCGCAAGTTTGGGACCTGCCGGAAGGTTTTTTTTATATATACCTGCGGGAGGTTCGCTCAGACAAGGAGGCGCGGGCTGCGCCTGCGACCGGAAGGGGGCTTCCTGAGTCCACAGGTTTGAGACACGTTCAAACAAAGGATCTTGAGGTCTCAGCCGGATTATGTATGAGCTTCCAGGACTGAACGTAGACGCGTTTAACTCAACTTCCCGCGTGATAGGAGGATCACCCGTTTTTTTTTATTCATCGGCCATAGTCAACCTCATTCGTCTCTATCGGAACAGAGGAATGAGCCATCTTGCAGATATGACGTCCCCTGAGTGAAGAACCCCGCAGCGAGCTGCGGGGCATCTTCCAAGGAATAAGCCATAATGGGGGTTGCCACCCCCATCCCCCGCTTTCCATTCATCCCTGCAGCAAGCAACAGGGTATTCTGGCTTTTTCCCATAAACCAGATCCCTCCCGGGCTCGAGCCTATGAAAGTGGCACCTCTCTCTTGACAGCAGGATTGGACTGGAATATACTTTGCACACGTGTGCAATAAATCAACTGTGCAGCGTCTACCGGGTTCCTGCGATGGAAAAGGTTTCCATTAAAGATATTGCAAAAGCGGCTGGAGTCTCTCATTCCACGGTTTCCCGCGCCCTGCGCGAGAGCCCCCTGGTGAATGTTCACACAAAAGAACGAATCCAAGACTTGGCCCGCGAGATGGGCTACTCCCCAGACGCTCAGGCTCGCAGCCTGGTCACTGGTCGCAGTTACACGGTCGGCGTGGTGGTCACCACCATCGCCGACCCTTTTGTCGCTGAAGTGGTGCAGGGAATGGAGAGCACAGCCCATGATCATGGCTACACGGTCATCCTGTCCTGTTCCGATTCCGAGCCGGAGCGCGAGATTGCGGCGGTCGAGATGCTGCGCGCCAAGCGCGTGGATGGTGTCATCGTCACCTCATCGCGCATCGGCGCTCTTTACCTGGACCATGTGGAGCGCATTGGCGCCCCGGTGGTACTAATCAACAACCACAATGAGCAAAGCGGCCACTACACGTACACCGTAACAGTAGATAATCGTCACGGCAGTCTCTTGGCGACAGACCATCTCATTAATCAAGGCCACAGCAGGATTGCCTATATCACCGGACCAGCGAACCACAGCTCTGACACGGATCGCATGGCCGGGTATCGCCAGGCGTTGAGTGAACATGGCCTTTCCTACGATCCAACGCTTGTCATACCAGGCAATGGTAAACCGGTGGGCGGTATGCAGGCGTTACGTACGTTGATAGAGAGGAGCCAATCGCCGAGCGCTGTGTTCTGCTACAACGACATGACCGCTATTGGCTTACTGCACGCCGCTCGAGAAGCCGGTATTTCCGTTCCCGGAGACTTAGCGGTGATCGGTTTTGACGACATCCCTTTTGCTTCATTCGTCTGTCCACCATTGAGCACCATAAGCCAACCTAAAAAGGAGATGGGACGGTTGGCGATGGAAATGGTTCTGACTCTGGCAGAGTCAGACGACCCGATACGTCCGGAGTATTCCGATATCGTGGTCAAGGGCAAGTTGGAGGTACGAGAATCTACTTAATAGAGCGAGGGTATCTCGCTTTTTTTATTCGCAGCAGTGGAGGAAGGAGTTGCAAATGGATGAAGCAATCCAAATCGGTTTGATCGGTGCCGGCAGAATCGGGCGGGTACACACCGAGACGATCGCCAACCGCACCCCAGATGCAAATATCCTGGCTGTGGCGGATGTCTTCGAGCAAGCGGCTCAGAAGTGCGCTGCCGATTTCGGAATACCCTCGTTTTTTAAGGACCACCGCGAAATCTTGGAGAACTCGGACATTGAGGCTGTACTTATCTGCTCGAGCACGGACACCCATGCCCAGTTCATTGTAGAAGCGGCCGAAGCCGGGAAGCACATCTTCTGTGAAAAGCCGATCGATCACAACCTACAGAAGATTGACCGCGCTCTAGAGGCGGTCGAAAAAGCCGGCGTGAAACTCCAGATCGGCTTTAATCGGCGCTTTGATCCAAGCTTCAAACGAGTCCGAGATGCCGTTTCCGCCGGTGAAATCGGCACACCCCACCTTGTGCGCATCACCAGTCGCGACCCCGAGCCGCCTCCGATTGATTACATCAAGGTCTCCGGTGGTATTTTTCTGGACATGACCATTCATGATTTTGACATGGCGCGCTACCTGATCAGCAGCGAAGTGGACGAGGTCTATGCAACCGGAGGCGTGATGGTCGATCCGGCAATTGGCAAGGCGGGTGACATCGATACGGCCGTCATCGTTCTGCGCTATGCAAACGGAGCGATTGGAGTTATCGACAACAGCCGCAAGGCCATATATGGCTACGATCAACGTGTGGAGGTCTTCGGATCAGGCGGAGGCATCTTGGTTTCCAACCAAACCCCCGATCTGGCGGTGCTCAGCGACGCTGATGGGGTCCATGCCTCCAAACCGCTCCATTTCTTTATTGAACGCTACACGGAGTCTTATGTGGCGGAGATGCAGGAGTTCATCGCCAGCGTGAAGGAGGACAAGACACCCTCGGTAACCGGCTTGGATGGCCGCATCCCTGTGGTCATGGGGCTAGCAGCCTGGAAATCATACCGGGAGAACCGCCCGGTCGAGCTTAACGAAATCACGTCGATTTGAGGGCAAGCCGGTTTCTCCGATTTTCGTGGGAAAGAGCTCACTGGTTGTGCGTGAATCGATGGGGCTTAGAAAAACCGAATACACATGCTAAATAGGAAGAAATGAGTCGGGATCGAAATTGTTTTGGTTGAAGTTCCCCAAGTTGGGGAGGCAGGGTTTACAGCAGAACATGAAAACGAGGAGGAAGTATGACATATAGCGGCAGCCGGAGGGTCTTTCCCAAGCGACCGGCAGGACCTCGATTTCGAGGACAACTTTCTTGGTCGTCTGAAGCAAGGGGGGTTGGAAGTTCCGCGTGAGCAGATCGACGCGATCCCAGCCGAGAATAGCGTTCCCGCTCCTATGGTGGCGTCTAGGTCAAGCTCCAACATCCAGACCACGGTGCGCAAGCTTCGCGCAATGTGCAACAGGCAGCCAACATAGCCAAACGATTTAGTAAAGGAGTAAATACGATGAAGGGCAAAATGCAAGGTGTGACTCTGGTAGCGGATTGGGACCCAAAGCCCGGTTTCAAGTTAGGTCCAAAAGACGTTGACGGTCGCCAAACGTATTTAGGCAGCCAGGTGTGGAGAAATCCCCGGATCGAGATAAGGGAATACGACATTCCAACCCCCGGCCCGAATGAAGTGCTCCTGCAGGTCAAAGCCTGCGGCATATGCGGATCGGACGTCCACATGGCACAAGATGATGAAGATGGTTACATTTATTATCCTGGGCTAACGGGATTTCCCTCCATTCTTGGGCACGAATTCTCTGGGGTCGTCGCAGAAGCCGGCAAGGATGCTTTCGATAAGAGCACAAACAAGCCATTCAAGGGCGGCGAACGCGTCACCTCCGAGGAGATGTTGTGGTGCGCCCAGTGTAAGCCATGTGCAGATGGGTATCCCAACCATTGTGAACGTTTAGATGAAGTTGGGTTTAATGTCTATGGTGCATTTGCCCAGTACATGATCTTGCCTGCCAGGACCCTCTGGAGCCTGGAGCCATTGGCTGACATTTATAAGGGTGATGATATCTTCCTAGCCGGCAGTTTGACCGAGCCTACCAGCGTGGCTTTTAACGCCGTCATCGAGCGGGGCGGCGGCATCCGTCCCGGTGATCGAGTCGTTATCCTGGGCGGCGGGCCAATTGGCGTGGCTGCCTGTGCGGTGCTAAAGAAAGCAGGGGCTTCGAAGGTAATCATTTCCGAGCCACAAAAAGAGCGCGCCGAACTGGCTTTAACATTGGGAGCCGATTATGCCATCAACCCGCTGGAGGAAAACTTTGTCGATCGGGTGTTGGAACTTACGGATGGAATGGGAGCTGACCTCTTTATGGAAGCGACTGGGTTGCCGGAGGTCGTTTTCCCGGACATCGAACGTGTGATCTGGGAAGGTCGTACGCTGAACAGCACCGTTGTCGTGACAGCCCGGGCAGAGGCCAAGATGCCTGTCACCGGTGAAGTCCTGCAAGTCCGGCGAGCGGAAATTGTCGGCGCCCAGGGACATTCCGGGCATGGCACCTTCCCAAGAGTCATCGCATGCATGGCCGATGGCATGGATATGACCCCCATGATCACCAAGAAGATCACCCTGGAAGAAGTGCCTGAAAACATCATTGAGTTACAGACTAACCGGAAGGAATCCAAGATCACGTGCCTGGTTAAATAGCGCTCTGTTGACCATCAGGCAGTGTCCTGTGACATGAGAGGTGAGATCGCACCAGGTATGAGAAACAGGTTGTT
>SDBS01001544.1_pt1 | contig 23420 bp, 21 predicted proteins | sample 2277091 | NCBI WGS metagenome assembly SDBS01 (sample SAMN10404972, study PRJNA504765) | marine sediment metagenome | isolation source: marine sediment core GS10_PC15, 163 cmbsf | place: Arctic Ocean: Southern Knipovich Ridge | collected 2010
TTTTTTAAATTGATTAGTTTTATTTAAAAAATATTTTTTTACAAAATAATAAGGGTCACTACTTGGATTTTTTAATTTATTAAAACTTTTAATGTAAATCGGTATTTCTATTGGATAGTTCGGAGCTAATTTATAAAAAAGCCATGCGCTGTCAGTAAAATTATAATCAGGCCAGCCCGTTTCTATTAATGAGTCGCTATTATCTTCAATAAACAAAGCAAAATTCTTATATAAGCCAGATAATTCTTTTGTTGTAAAATATGGAATAATCCCGTTGCCTTGTTGATAAATTAGGTGTTCGTTAGCATAAAATCTGTTAACATCGCCTAAATATTTTTCTTCAAAAAGATCTAATGCCCTAAAAGGTGAGAGATATTTTAGTGATTCTTCAAAATTTGGAGAGAAAAATATATTTGAATCAGGTCCAAAAGTATCGTTGGCAGATAAAATATAATTTTTATCTAAATATCTTTTTCTTTTTGGAGTGATTAATGTTTTTTTTAAGATAAAGCAAATTTTATCGACAAAATTTGTTTTATCGTTTTTTTTTCATTTAATGCAAAGTCTGGGTTATTAGAATAATATTTTTCGTAAATATTATCGGCCTTCTCTTTAATTATTTCTTCAATTTTTTTTTCATATTCACTACCTTTTTTATAAATATTATAAGTCATTAAAATTGAATTTCAAAATAAATAAGTTCATTACTTGTATATTATCTCAATACTAACCTGATCCCTGATATCCCTTGATTTATCGCAACTTACTTTTTGCTATTTTCTGTTATCTCTAGCAACCTGCAACTGTATTTACGATTTATCGGTAAATACCAAGAACTACAAACTGGAAAGTTTGAAATATATTTTAAAAAAAGAAGGGTTTTAAAACATTTTGTCGTATTATTTATATTAGAGTAGTGTTGAAAATTCAGCTTAATAATAATTAAAAATAAAAGGTGAAGTTATTATTAAAAAAAACATCCTTCTTTCAGTAATCATTGCAAACTATGTTTTTATCATTGTATTTTCTCTATTTTTATCAGCCTCTTCTCAAACAATCAGTGTAAAAAATTATATTGAAGATAAGTTTCCCTCAGTATTTAGTTTCTATCTTTCTTCTCTCGAAGATCTTGACTCATATGAAAAAGAATTTATTGATTTATTAGAGAAATTACCAGAAGAAGTACAGGAATATTATGCCAAAGAAGTCTATAAAGATGGTTTTTCCCTGGAACTTTTAGAAAATGCTAAAGAGGGTAAAACAATTGAATCTCCTGCAAGTATTCCTAATCTTACCTTCCTTCGCTAACAAAATAGATAAATCAATCGAAAACTTGCCTTCTCTTATCAAAAAAATAGAACCTTCTACTGTTATTATTTTTGCTTATGATGGTACAAAAGAATTTCTTAGGCAGGGTAGTGGTTTTTTTATAAGCCAAAATGGGGATATTATTACAAGTTATCATGTATTGGAAAAAGCAAGATTTGCTGAGGTAAAGACAGCGGATGGGAAAATATATTCAGTAACTACTATTGTAGCGATGGATGAAGAAAGTGATATTGTTCGTATTTCTATAGATATAAATTCTGTATATGTGTGCTCTTTGCCTTTATGTTCAAAATCGCCAAAGGTTGCAGAAAGAATAATAGTATATGGTAGTCCAATGGGATTGGAAAAAACAGTAAGCGATGGGATTATCTCTGCAATAAGGGAAGTTCCCGGTTATGGTAAACTTATCCAAATTACTACTCCCATCTCGCCTGGCTCAAGCGGTAGCCCGGTCTTAAATATGCAGGGAGAAGTTATAGGAATAGCTACTTTTCAATTCATAGAAGGGCAGAACTTAAATTTTGCTATTCCCAGTGAGAAAATAGCCAATCTTAAAGCAATAAGAGAAAAGAAAACCATTACTACTGAAGAATTATTTTGGGGTCTCGGATGGGGAGAGAATATAGAATCAAATAATATTCCTCAAGAAGCTTACGATAAAGCATTATATTTTATAGTCAAGAAAGAGTATGAGAAGGCATTGCCTTATTTGGAGATAGCAATTAAAACAGATATATTATCATTAAAAGATAATGTGTATTCTCACATTGGATTCTGTAATGGAAAACTAGGTAATTATCTTAAGGCTATAGAAGCTTATAAACAAGTAATCCATATTAATCCTATATGATGCTATGAATTATTATAATTTAGGTGAGTATTATGATCATCTTGGTCTTTATAAAGATGCCATAGAGGCTTATAAACAAGCAATTCGTATTGATCCTGACCGTGTTATTTGTGCTATTTTTCGCTTCAATTTAGGTGTATCTTATTTTCTAATCGGAGATATTAATTCAGCTCTAGATGAATATAAAATTCTTAAAGGATTAGATATTAATTTAGCTAATGAGTTATTTAATTTTATCAATAAATAAAAAATGATATCGAAAATAATAAAAATATATTTAAAACGAATATTTTTTAATCCCTTTTATCTTTACTTTCACCAAAACAGATCAGACAAAAATACACAAATTGCAGATTATTGTTGTTGGGCTATCTGTAAAAAATGGACGGATGGGGAGATAAGACCATGCAATGCAGTTAATAAAGGAAATAAAATAAAAAGTGAATTTGATATTTTCAAAACCGGGAAAATTATTTATTGTAAATAGCTTGTGGGTTTTCGTAAATTCGATAATTAAATTTACGAAAAATGGAGGAAACGAATATAAGTACGGATGTTTCTTCGGAACTAAAGTTTCCTTACATAAAAAAATGACCACCCTACCTATCTTTCGAAGAGACCCCTGGTCTCTTATTAGCAGGGTGGGACCTTTAAATCTAATTTTGTAATAATATAAATGTTACAAATTATCAAGTAAAATATAAGTACTTTTAGCTAATTAATTGTATAATAGATATTTTTTACACAGTGGGTTAAATCGAAACAAAGCGCATCGTATAACGGAGCTTTTATAATGCAAATAAATGAATATTTAAAACAAGTAAAAAGTAGATTTTCAACTGGTATTTCTACCGAACATAGCTACCGGGCAGATTTACAAAATCTATTAAATAAGATGATTAAAGGAATTACTGTAACAAATGAACCTAAACGTCAAAAATGTGGCGCTCCTGACTATATCATTCAAAAAAAAGAAGTTCCGCTCGGATACATTGAAGCAAAAGACATTGGTATTGATCTAAATAAAATCGAAAAGTCTGGTCAGATGAAAAGATATTTGAGCAGTTTGGATAATTTGATATTAACAGATTATTTGGAATTTCGTTTTTATAAATATGGTCAAAAGGTAAAAGAGATAAAAATAGCCTCAATCGGAAATGGTAAATTCAAAGTCCATACTGATTCGTTTGAGTCTTTTAATACTCATATACTAGACTTTTGTGAATTCAAAGGGCAGACCATTAAATCCGCGCAAAAACTTGCTAAAATGATGGCTCAAAAAGCAAGAATGATGAAAGAAGTATTATTCAATGTAGTAAATGCAGCAAAAGAAGAAGACGAGAACAATACCTTGCAAGACCAATTAAAAGCATTCCGTCAAATACTTATACATGATTTAGATGAAAAAACATTTTCTGATATATATGCTCAGACGATCACATATGGTTTATTTGCGGCCAGGCTTCATGATGAAACACTGGAAGATTTTTCGCGACAGGAAGCACGAGACCTTATACCAAAATCTAATCCTTTTTTAAGAAATCTTTTTGATTATATCTCTGGTGCTCAATTAGATGACCGAGTGGTCTGGATTGTCGATGATTTAGCTGATATTTTAAGGGCTGCCGATTTAAAATCCATCCTTGCCGATTTTGGAAAAACCACAGGACAAAACGACCCATTTCTTCATTTTTACGAGACTTTTCTCGCGGAATATGACCCCAAACTAAGAAAATCAAGAGGTGTTTATTATACTCCGGAACCGGTTGTAAATTTTATTGTAAGAGCAGTTGATGATATCTTAGAAAAAGAATTTAATTTACCACAAGGATTAGCTGATATAAGCAAAGTAAAAATCAAAAAAGCTGTGGAAGGCACCGCTGTTTCCAAAGGCAAAAATAAAGGTACAGATATATTTGAGGAAGTTGAAGTTCATAAGGTTCAGATTCTTGACCCTGCAACAGGTACAGGAACTTTTTTATCTGAAACAATGAAACAAATTTACCAAAAGTTTAAAGGGCAGGAAGGTCTCTGGCCGAGTTATGTTGAAGATCACCTCATCCCCCGAATCAATGGTTTTGAAATCCTGATGGCTTCCTATACTATGTGTCATTTGAAGATTGAAATGCTTTTAAGGGAAACAGGATATAAACCAAAAGATGAAAAAAATCAGAAACGATTAAAAGTCTTTTTAACAAATAGTCTTGAAGAAGCTCATCCTAATACAGGTACTCTCTTTGCAAGCTGGCTTTCAAAAGAAGCTACGGAAGCAAACCATGTGAAAAGAGATACTCCGGTAATGGTAGTTATGGGAAATCCACCGTATGCTAATTTCGGGCAGATGAATCAGGGGGAATGGATTCACAGCCTAATTGCTGATTATAAAAAGAATTTGAACGAGAAGAAAATAAATCTTGATGATGATTATATAAAGTTTATCCGGTATGGTCAGTATTTCATAGAAAAAAATGGCGAAGGCATTCTAGCCTATATCTCAAATAATAGTTTTATAGATGGGGTAACTCATCGACAAATGAGAAATCATTTGCTTAAAACGTTTGATAAAATTTATATTTTAAATTTGCATGGGAGTACCATGAAAAATGAAGTAGCACCAGATGGGAGCAAAGACGAAAATGTTTTCGACATACAACAGGGCGTTTCAATAAACTTATTTATAAAGATAAACAAGAAAGAAAAAATGGGTGAAGTATTTTATGCTGATTTTTATGGGATTAGATACGAAAAATATGAATCTTTATTAAGAAATAGCATTAAAACGGTTTCATGGAAAAAATTAGACTATAGAGAACCGTATTATTTTTTTGTACCAAAAGATTTTTTACTCTATGATGTCTACCAAAAATTTTTTTCTATAAATGAATTATTTCAAAAAGTAAATAATGGCATTAAAACAGATAGAGATTCTTTGTTTATTGGTTTTGATAAGAATGTTTTATCCAAGAGAATGCAAATTTTATTAAGCGATAATATTCCACCAAGTTTTATTAGGGAATATCGAGTTATCGATTCAGGAAGTTATAAAATTACTCAGAAAATCCGTGGGTTAAAATATAATTCAAAATATATTTCACCAATTCAATACAGACCTTTTGACTATAGATTTACATATTATGACCCTAAGATAATTAGTCGACCAGCTCAAAAGGTAATGCCAAGTATTCTTAAGGGGAGTATTGCTTTATTAAGTTGTCGTCAACAAAGTACTTTTGATTTTCAACATATTTTAGTTACAAATATAATATCGGAGGTGTGCACTGTAAGTTTACAAACCAAAGAAACAACATATGTATTTCCGTTGTATACATATTTAGATTCGAGCGAACAAATAACTATTGATAATAACAATTCTCGCTTTCCTAATTTGAATTTTGAAATAGTAAACAAGATAACAGAAAATCTAAAACTAAAATTTACATTTGAAAAGATAGAAAATATAAATACCTTTGCTCCCATTGATATTTTCGATTACATCTACGCAATTTTACATTCACCTTCATTTAGAGAAAAATACAAAGAATTTTTAAAAATTGATTTTCCTCGTATTCCGTATCCGGAAAATAAAGAAACTTTTTGGCATTTAGTGAAACTCGGAGGTGAATTAAGAACAATTCATCTATTAGAAAATCCAATCGTTGAAAAGTATATTACCTCCTATCCTATTTCCGGTAGTAATATTGTTGAAAAACCAGAATACAAAGACGGAAAAGTGTTTATTAACAAAAAGCAGTATTTTGATAATGTGCCCGAAATAGCATGGAAATTTTATATTGGTGGTTACCAGCCTGCTCAAAAATGGCTAAAATATCGAAAAGGAAAGGATCTGTCCGTTGAGGATATTTTTCATTATCAAAAAATAATTGCGGCACTAACTGAAACAGATAGAATAATGAAAGAAATTGATAAAGCTGCAGGGTTTTAATAAAGGAAGCTATCTCCACGTGTCTCATGCTCCGATGTGGAGAAGGAGTAGGAAAGTATTTAATGAATAAATCAAATCAATCTAATAGTAACTTTCTTAGTAAATTTATAAGAGAAGAAAAATATTTACAGAATCCTCCTTTAGAAACCAATGAATTTAAAAATAATTGCAAGGAAAGAGGAATTATAACAGTCGAGAGAGAGTTAGAATTTTTTGAAAAGGAAAAGTTGCTTTTTCCAATATTTCGTATTGACCTTCCTATTATTAATAAAGATGAAAAAGAAATTGATGGATTTAAAACCAATGTTTATTCTTCTTATGGTTTTGTAGTAGGTTATAAAAAATTATTATCAAATTGGCTGGAAGAAGGAAATTTATATGATCCCTCAATAAAATCTTTTAAATGTTGGAAGAATTATAAAGATGATATTGGTAGGAAAAAGACTGTCAGCTTTTATTCTTCCTATCAAATATATTGGTTATCTATGTTAAAAAAGACACTTTCATTTAATATTAACTTTATTGGAGATGATATAAAAGTAAGTTCTTTTTTGCCTAATATTTATACTTTTGAAAATAATGCAACCTTTTCTATAATCGGGTTAAATAAATTTTATAACAGACTAAAGGAAATATCCAAAAAGAAACCTTTTCAAGAATATTTTAATTTCAAGGAAAAGAAAGAAAAATTAAAAAAAGAATATAAAATATTCAATCTATTTCTAAAATTTTTAATTACCATTCAGAATATTTATTACCCTTATGCTAGATCGGGCTCAAAGACCATAAGAATTAGCGGAGAGCAAAGTAAATGGTTTAAAATGAAAAAAGAATTTAATTTAGATAATGAATTAATATATCTAGGCTTGAAAATTGAAGATGTTGCAAGATGGTATTGGATTTTATCAAATATATCTCAAAAATTGCTCGGTGCTTCCGGATCAGATTGGGTACAATTATGGAAAAATATTTCTTGGGACAAAAAAGAAAAATTAAAAGGCAATAATAGGCTGGGAATTGATTATTTGCAATGGGCAGTAATGCTTAAAAGAGTTATTGAAGAGTATTTAGCTAGGGAAATTCCTGATATAGATGAAATAATTAATTTTGGTCCCGAGGATGTTCTTACAATAAAAACTAATATCTGGAATTGTCAGCCAGATTCCTTGAGATCTATTAGAAATGGTAGACTTTTAGATATAGATCTTGAAGATGATAAAATATTAAATTCTATTTTTAGTAAAATTTTAAAACCAATTGTAAATAAAGCAGAAATAGAAGAAGAATTCTCTGAATTTAAAGAGAAGGGATTCTGTATTGATTGGCATGACAAAACAATTTGTTTTAACGAAAATGTAAATAATTTTTATCATAATAAGTATAAGAGGTTGTTTTATCTTTCAAATTCTTTTAGATTAGATTACCAATCAAGAGTAATCGTATTTGTAGAAGGAAAAACCGAGGAAAATATTCTGCCTAAAATATTTAAATGGTATTATGGTGAAATGCCAGATAGTTTGGGAATTGAATTTATTGATTTTAAAGGTGTAGATCAATTATTATCAACTTCAAAGAATGCAGAAAAATTAAAGAAATTATTAAACGATATACAAAAAGATACAAGGCAAAAAGTTATATCAGATAGAAATAGAAGCAAGCTATATAAACTTATAAAAAATTTAAAAAATATTGATATAGTTGTTTCAAATTGGACCTCTTTTCTTAGCTACAATTTAGAAAAATGGCAAATTATTCCATTTTTTCTTTCGGATAACGAGGGAAACGTTAAACACTTTTTAGAAGCTGGGAAACCCATTAGATTTAAAGAAGAAGATTATAATGTTCCCCAAGAATGGTATTTTTTGTGGGGAGTCGATAATCACGATGCCCCTTTTATGGGGAATAGTTTTGAACTGGCAAACTTTGATGATCATGAAATTGCTACTGCAGTTAATGAAATATTAAAAAGTGATATCAAAGAGGAAGAAGTTCAAGAATTAAGAATAAGTAAGAGAGGAATAAATGTATTAGATCCGGGGGTTGAAGAGAATAAAATTGAGATTAATGAAAAACTATTTGATAATATGTTTAATAGTTACAAAAAAGACAAGGATGACTTTTTATTCAAAAGACCTATTTTTAATGTAATTAAAAAAATAATTAATTTAACCGTAAGAAATTATCCTCCCAGCGATAGAAGAATTGAATTAGAAAATAAAAATTATATTGAAAATTTATTAAATCGCTCTTAATAATGTTGCACTAGAAAACGAGTTATGTGTGGCTATGGCCTGAAACTTTCATGAAGATAAATAGCGTAGATTATCTTTATTTATACCGAAATATATTTTCCCATTGAATTGGATAGGGATAAATTAATAAAAGGGGTAACCAGTGCAAATAATAGCTTTAATTAATCAAAAAGGCGGAGTTGGCAAGACTACTTGCGCAATTAACATAGGATCGGGCTTAAATAGGCTTGGGAAGTACGTCTTGTTGATAGATTTAGATCCGCACGCAATTTTAGTTTACCATTTCCAACAGCTTGGGTGTGCCCACCCACAAGCTTAATAATATGTCAGGGGATGTGTCAGGGGACGATTTTTTGACACATTAAAGATATAAAACAATAAATAGGGGCACATCCTATTTTCTTAAATAGGGAAGGCGTACCAAGTCAATAGGTCGGTAACTTTTTGGTTGCCCTGGAAGAAAAGAGAAGAGAAATAATTAAAGAGTGGATTGATTCCGGAAGGATTGAAGACATACAGAAATTAAAAAACACTACCGGGAATTAGGAAAAGGTTATTAAAAATAAAAAAAGTTTTAATTATAGACCCGATTTTTCCCACTTTTTGAATATTGTATTATTATAAAGAAAAAGAATAGGCTTACTTTTACATTCCGATCATGTTATTTTGCCCGGTGTAATCTCATTTCATCGGAGTCATTTCTGCTCTCCTCCTTCGCTTCTTTTCTTTTATATTTTTAACCAACTAACCAGCAAACTAAATAACCAGAGCACGAGTAAATAGCTGATAGTTTTACTTCAGTTACTACCTTTATGATTAAAAACTATTTACCGTTCAATAAAATATGAATTTTATAAAAATCTTCCTATTTAAAAATCTTTAAAATTTAATAAAAAAAAGTTGCAAATTCCAATAAAACGATTTATAATACATTTATAATACATTCATAATACATTTATAATACATTTATAATATATTTGAAAAATAAAATGGGAAATAAAATGGGAAATAAAAGAGACCATATTTATGAAAAATTAAAAAATGATATAGTCTATTTAAAACTTAAACCAAAAGAAAAAATAAACATTAATTCCATTGCAAAAGAATATAAAGTAAGCAATAGCCCTATTAGGGAAGCCCTAATTATTTTGGAATCAGAAGGGCTGGTGATTTCTAATTCTTATTCTGGTTTTTTTGTTTCAGATATTAGTTTTAGAGAAATTAAAAATTTGTTTGAATTTAGAATGTTTTTACTTAGTTTCGTTGCGCAACTTGCTGCTAAGAGGATTAAAGAAAAAGAAATTGAGAATTTAGAATTAATCTTGGAAAAAATTAAAAAAACAAAAAGTAAAAGTAATATAATTGAATTAGAAACCCATTTTCATCGTATCCTCAATAATTCAACTAAAAACCAACCGTTAGTTAATACTCTAAGATATTTAGAAGATCAAGTGAGCCGGCTTTGGTTTTTTACTTACCAGAAAAATAAATATTACTTAAGAATACCGAATGATTTTCACCAGATGATTTTGGCCTTGAAGCAAAAAGATGGAGATACGCTAACAAAGTTACTTCAAGGCCATGCTGAAAGTTTTATTGAAACCGTTAAGAGTTCTTTATATTAATAATATAATTTATTCAACATCATTATGAAGTTAATTACGCAGAGTTATAAACTTCAAGAATTAAAATGACCAGATATAGCGGCATATCTAAAAAAGGATGATTCTATAATCATTCCAACATGAAGTATCGAACAAGATGGACCCTGGTTGCCTTTAGGAACTGATAGTTATAGTGCTATTGATTTAGCCGAAGATGCGGGAAAAGAAGCAGGTGTTATGGTAGCGACTCCCATATGGTATGGCTGGTCTTCTCATTATGCGGCTTTTCCTGGAACGGTCAATGTGAGACCGGAAGTATTAATTAATTACTTGTTCGATATCATTGAATCTTTAAATAAGCATGGTTTTAAGGAATTTTTATTAATTAATGGTCATGGGGCAATGAACATGATTTAGATGCAAATTTCGGCTGAACGCTCAGAAAGAAAACTTGGTGTAAAAGTTGTAATTTTTGATCCAGCATATATGAGCAAGGAGTTTATTCATAAATTAGGATTTGGTTTTTTGGGTCATGCCGACGAGATTGAGGGCTCTCATATGTTATATAAATACCCAGATTTAATTGATATTAGTAAAAGTCATGAGAATGTAGTAAGTAAAAAGGATTTGGGTCACCCCGACCTAAGAGACATGAGAGATCCTTTAATATGTGTAATGTCTTCAGAAGAAAGAAAAATAAAAGGTATTCTAAAAGCCCTGTAAGATAAGGGTTTCAGAGTTTTTTGAAAGGCACAAAAATAATAAATGGATGGAGAAATAAAAAAATGTATAATATTAAACCAAAAGAAATTAAACCAAAAGAAATAAGAAGGATGATAAGAGAAGGAAAGTTGGATGGGAAGGGAATTGGTTCAGCTGGATTAGGGTTGGGATATGTTATTTGTAATTTAGTTGTTTTATCAAAAGATATAGCTTTAGATTTTATGATTTTTTGTCAAAGGAATCCTCAACCCTGCTACATTCATGAGGTAACAGATATTGGAAATCCAGAACCTCGTTTTTCTGCACCGGGTGCTGATTTAAGAACAGATATAACTAAATATTGTATTTATGAAAAAGGTAAACTGAAAGAAGAAGTTACAGATATAACTGAATATTGGCGGGACGATTTTATTGCTTTTTTAATTGCAGGCAGCGATACCTGGGAAAAAGTCTTACTTGCAGCAAACATACCCTTAAGGCATCGTGAAGAGGGTAAAAAGGCTGCAATATATATTTCTAGCATTCAATGTGAACCAAGCAATCTTTTCCGTGGCCCTATGGCGGTTAGTATGCGCTCAATTCCTGAAAATAAAATTCCAAGAACAATTCAAATTTGCTCCCGTTTTCCTACAGCACATGGTATTCCCATACATATTGGTTCTCCCGAAAAAATAGGAATTAAAAATATTAACAAGCCTGACTTTGGCGATCCGGTAGAAATTAAATCAGGTGAAATTCCTGTATTTTGGGCATGCGGGGTTACTGCTCAGTCAGTAGCAATGATATCAAAACCTAAAATAATGATTACACATGCACCTGCGCAACCCTTTATAACTGATATTAGGGATGAGGAGCTTGCAATAATTTAACAATAATTTAACTTGACTTTTTGTTTTCAGTTTGAATTAATTTAAAAAGTTTTAACATGTATGTTACCAATACTACTTGGAGACTTACCGGCACAGCGAATTTTTATGAAAAACGTGGTAACTATAATGACTACATCAATGAAACCAGGCATGACACGAACATTGGATTATTCAAAATAAAATCCTTTTAGGCGAACGAAGCATTCTTTCAGATTATGATGCTGGTGTGCAACATATTCCTACTTTTTTAAGATGGGCAGGGTTTCAGCGAGTGAATACGGGCAGTGGATAATGATGTTTCGGTTAAAAAAGGCAAAATTTCATTGAAAGGTGGTGGAAAATATGGTGAAATTTGAATGTAGTTTTACAGATTCACCATAAAAATTGGGTGAATATTGAAAAAATTTGTGTAAATATTTCATGCGCAGATTTCTGAATGTAGTTTCTTGGTTATTTATTATTAAAGGGAGGCAAATTAAAAATGTTAAAAATAAAAAAATCCATATTAATGATATCGGTTTTTATTCTGATTGTTATTTGTTATAGTCAGAGTGGGGTTTTTGCAAACGATAAGATTGAGATTTCTTTTAGTGCTGGCGGTTTAGGGCCAGAAGCTTTGCAGCGAATAGGTGCTGAGGCTCTCAAAAAATGTTTTGAAGAAAAGGTGGGAGATAAAGCATATATGGTATTGTATACTGATTTGGCACTTGGAACGGACAGTGAAGTGCAGGAAATGCTCCGGATGGGGTCCGTAGATATGATGATAACGGCTTCAAATATTCCTGAAATAGCACCAATAATGGGGATATTTGACATGCCATTTTTATTTACCAACAGGGAAGACACATATACTATTTTAGATGGACCTATTGGGGAAAGATTAGGTAAATCTCTTGAAAAAATAGGTATAATCCACCTCGCTTATGGAGAATTGGGCTTTCGATGTATTACTAACAACGTGCGCCCAATTAAGAGCCCTGAAGATTTGAAAGGGATTCTATTAAGAACTCCACGAAATAAAACACGTATTGATGCGTTTAATATGTTAGGGGCTTCTGCAACTCCTATACCCTACGGTGATCTATATATGGCCTTACAACAGGGGGTAGTTGATGGTCAGGAAAATCCTATAACAAGCATATATGCGGCAAAATTTTATGAGGTTCAAAAGTACCTATCTCTGACAAATCATGTTTTTACCCCCCTACATGTATTAGTTAACGCTGATTTTTATAATAATCTCCCTAATGATGTAAGAGAAGCTCTAAGTGAAGCAAGTTTAAAAGGAATGGAAGCTACTCGAGAGCAAGGTAAAATAAATGATGAAGAAATATTAGTAAAATTAAAGGAAAATGGTTTGATAGTTAATGAAGTTGACGCAAAAGCTTTTGTCGAGAAAGCAAAACAAATTTGGGAGAAATATGAAGACCAATACGGAGAAATTATCTCGGTAATTATAGAAAACAACTAGTGGGGAGATGGAGAGGAAGGGGAAATTTCTAGATTCCGATTGGTCTGAAGAAGAAATTACATGATATCTTTTAAAGTAAGGAGGAGGGGTCTGACCCCTCCTCCTTACTCCCTTTTCGAATAGATTTTTATAAAGAAGACAAGGTTGTAATGTAGGGTGAAATATGAATGATAACAAGAATAATAATATTACTAATAAAATTATTGAGGCAATAATTGCTTTTTTAATGGGCAGTATTATAGTTATAATCTTTTTACAAGTATTTTTTCGTTATGTATTAAAAAATCCTTTGGGTTGGACCGGTGAAGCTGCGTGTTATCTGTTTGTTTGGATGATTTTTATCGGTACTTATCGTCTTTTAAGAGACAGAGAACATATGTGTATAGATATTCTTTTTAAGAAATTAGGAACAAATTGGCAAAAAATTTGCTCTATAGTATATTACTTATTATTAATCCCTCTAGCTAGTATTTTAATGATTTATGGTTTTAGTTTTGCAAAAAAATTTATATTCAACTATTCACCCGCTCTACAATTACCACTTGGATGGATATATAGTATTTTGCCTATAACAGGTTTCCTTTTTTTAATTTTAGCTATAGAAAATATTTTAAAGATTATTATTACATTTAGGAGTAAGAAAAATTAAATGGATTTAGCTATTCTTTTTATTATACTTTTTGTGACTTTGGCAATAAGAGTTCCTATTGCTTTTGCTCTTGCCATTTCTAGTTTGGCTTTTTTTTGGATTACAGGGGCTCCAATTAATATAATACCCCAGAGATTTTTTTCTGGACTTAATAATTTTACTCTTCTTGCTCTTCCTTTGTTTATTAGTCTGGGCTACCTTATGGAAGAAAGTGGTATTTCAAATCGGTTGATTAACTTTTGTTGCGCAATTGTAGGACATATAAAAGGCGGGCTAGGTTTGGTAAATGTTTTAGCTAGTATGTTTTTTGCTGGAATGTCAGGTTCAGCTGTTGCTGATACAGCAGCTATCGGTTCAATAATTATACCAGGCATGATCAAGCGTGGCTATCCTCGGGATTTTTCTGCTGCTGTTACTGCATCTTCAGCTAGCATTGGGATAATTATACCTCCCAGTATTCCTATGATTTTTTTTAGTCTTGTATCGGGGACATCTGTAGCTGCCCTGTTTGCGGCAGGTTATATTCCAGGCCTACTTGTCGGAATATTACAAATGTCAGTTGTTTATCATTTTGCAAAAAAATATAATTATCCAATAGAAAATAAATTTTCATGGAGAAATTTTCTAGTTACCTTAAAAGCTATCGTATTGCCTTTATTAATACCCATAATAATATTAGCTGGAATAGTATTTGGAGTTGTAACTCCCACTGAAGCAGGCCTTCTGGCTTTTATTGTGGCATTGTTGGCTTCATTTTTATACAGGACTATAACTTTAAGGGGTTTATATAGAATATTAGTATCTGCAGGTTTATCGTGTTCGCTTGTTTCCATTATAATAGCGGGTTCATCTCTATTTTCATGGGTTCTAACACGTCAACGTATTCCACAAATGATAACTGCTAATATAATGGCATTTTCAGATAATAATATAGTCATTTTGTTGCTTATATCTATAATGTTAATTATGTTAGGTACTATTTTTCATGCGATTCCTATGATTTTAATAATGGCTCCTATGTTGATGCCTATAATTACAAAATTAAATATTTCACCTGTTCATTTTGGAATGATATTTATTTTAGCAGTTGCGATTGGTCAACAAACACCCCCGACAGCTTCTGCTCTTTATATAACTAGCACAATAGCTAAAATTGATATACTTTCAATAGTACGTGCTAATGTGTGGTTTGTCTTATGTATAGCTTTTATTCTTTATTTAGTGCTTTTTTTCCCAGTTGTTGTCCTGTATATTCCTCGTATATTAGGGTTTATATAGATTAGGTATAAATGTCAAGTACTTTTGTCACTGCTGTTATCTAAAAAATAAAAGTGCACACTTTTTTATAAAATGGTTTGTTTTAATTATTATTTTGGCAATAAGTAAATATAATATTTACAATATTTGAAATAGTAGTTCAGGGTAATTCAGAAAAAGTCAAATTGATATTTACTATTCTAAATAAAAAATTTCCCTATTTCCTTACTAATATTAAAATAATTTATATAATTTGATTTTTATGAAATTCTAATAAGTAAATTTTTTTATTTATTTTTTATATGAATAAAAAGCATTTTTAAAGGAGAGATTATGATAATTAATTTAAGAAGCGACACACAAACTTTGCCTACTTCCGAAATGCTTGCCGATATGAGTAGTTGCAAATTAGGAGATGATGTTTATAAAGAAGATCCAACTGTAAACAAACTTGAATTAATTGCTGCAGAAAAATTAGGCAAAGAAGCTGCATTATTTGTTGCAAGTGGCACTATGGGAAATTTATGCGCTTTAATGTCACATACTCATCCTGGAGAAGAAGTAATTTTAGAAGGTAATTCCCATATATATTATTATGAAGTAGGTGGTTATTCATCTATTTGTGGTCTATCTCCAAGATTAATATTTACTGAAAATGGTATTATGAATCTTGAACAATTAAAAAGTAGTTTACGAGCCGATAATATCCATTATCCAAAAACTAGTTTGTTATGCATTGAAAATACCCACAATAGAGGAGGTGGTACGGTATATTCACTTGAATTAATGAACCAACTTTGTGATTTTGCTCATGCTCATAATTTAAAAGTACATGTAGACGGAGCACGAATATTCAATGCAGCAATTGCTCAGAAAGTTAGAGCTAGAAAATTGGTAGAAAAAGCCGATTCAGTCATGTTTTGCCTTTCAAAGGGGTTAAGTGCTCCAGTTGGATCGATTTTGGCAGGTTCAAAGTTATTTATTAAAGAAGCAAGAAAAAAAAGAAAAATGCTCGGTGGGGGCATGAGGCAAGCTGGTGTTTTAGCAGCGGCTGGGATTATTGCATTACAGAAGATGGTGAGTCGTTTAGAAGAGGATCATCAGAATGCTAAATATCTTGCTGAAGAAATTTGTAATATTAATGGGTTAGAAGTTAATTTGAAAAATGTACAAACAAACATGGTATATGTAGATATGAAAAATCTAAAAGTTAATCTAAATAAATTTTTAGGAGAATTAAAAAAAAGTGGTATATTAGTTTCTTCAAGGCCACCTACAAAGTTTAGAATAGTAACTCATAGAAATGTAAGTTTTAACGACATACAAAAAGCTATAAAAATAATAAATAGCTTAGCAAAAAATTTTTTATAAGAAAATATTCAATTAAAGGAAGTAATTTACATGAGTATAATGAAATTAGAAGAATTAAAATGGATTGATATAGAAAAGTATTTGAAAAATGATGATAGAATAATTTTACCGATAGGTAGCACAGAGGAACATGGAAAATGGCTTCCATTGGGAACTGATACCTTTGCTGCTGTTGTATTAGCAGAGGATGCAAGTAAAAAAACTGGAGTCTTAGTTGCTCCTCCATTATTTTTTGGGTGGTCTCCACATCACATGGCCTTACCAGGTACAATTAGTATTAGAGCTGAAATATTAATAGAGTTATTGTATGATATTTTTTATTCTTTAGCAAAACATGGCTTTAAAAAATTTGTATGTCTGAATGGTCATCGAATAGTAAATTTATCATGGATAAGAATCGCTGCAGAGAGAGCTCAAAGAAGATTAGGAGTAAAAGTTGTTATTTTTGACCCTGCCTATATGAGCAAAGAGATCATCGATAAGTTAGGATTTGGAAAGATTGGCCATGCGGAGGAAATAGAAGGATCACACATCTTATATAAATTTCCTAATTTAGTTGATGTAGAATCAGGTGTTGATTATATTCCAGAGGAAAGAGAATTATATTACGAAGACTTAAGAGATACTAGAGATACTCTTTGTCATATTCCAAGTACTGAAAGTGCTGTAAAAAAACTTTCTAAAATATCAGGAGGTAATACTGGAAAACCTTCAATTTCATCTGCAAAAAAGGGGAAAATGTATCATGAGCATTTATTAATGAGACTTATTGAGGTTTTAAATATTTTAAATAGATGATTGAAGGTAAAAAGAAATAAGAAGGGGGGGGGGAAATGGTATCATATTGATTTTGGATGCTTCAAATATTATGGGTTTTATAACTGGAGGATACTTCCCTCAACCATTTGATTCCAACGTTGATATAATTGTTAGTTATACATATAAGACATTAGCTGGTCCTCAAGGAGGATTGTTGTACCAATGAATAAAGAAGCCTATATAGGCATTGATCTTGGAACAAGTAGTATAAAGGCAATAGCAGTTGACAAGCTTGGGTTCTGTATAGCTACTACTAGACGTCCTTTACAAATTATCAGTAATGAAAATGGACAAGCTGAACAAAATCCTTATACATGGAAGACATTAGTAGGCGAATGTTTGCGCGATCTTGTTACAAAATTAAGTGTAAAGCGTTATAAACCTATAGCTGTAGCTGCAACGGGTCAGATGAATGGCCCTGTATTACTAGATAAAAATGATAACCCAATTGGTCTAGTGCCCTTATGGAACGATACACGTTGTACACTTCAGTGTGAAAGAATCCAATCAAGGGTTCCGAAAGATAAGATGTTGGACATATCAGGGCATGTTGCTGTGACAGGCTATACTGCCCCGAAATTGATGTGGATAGCAGAAAATGAACCAGAGGTTCTGAGAAATGCTTCTAAGTTGATTTTTCCTAAGGACTATATTACAAAATTACTAACAGGGGTTATTATTACTGATTATTCAGATGCTTCCAACAGTTTGCTACTGGATATTAACCGAGGTATTTGGGATCGAGGAATCATTCGTGAATTACATCTTGATTCGCTAAGTTTTCCTTTAATTGTAAATGGGACTGAAATTGTAGGATGTGTTTCAAAGGATGGAGCAGTCTGGTCGGGTTTACAAGAAGGGACACCAGTAGCTGCAGGTGTAGGTGATTCAATTGCTGCGGCGTTGGGATCAGGAATTTATGGACCCTCAAAGTTACAAATAGTAGTTGGAACAGCTGGAAATGTAAATTGTGTATTGTCCAAAATCGTCATCGATCAGGGTGGACGTGTTCATACTGGTTTTTATGTTGATAACAATCATTGGATATGCACTGGGGTACTTCAATCATCTGGAGAATCTTTACATTGGTGGTCTGAAGTTACTGGAAAATTTATTGATGAATTGATCCGTGAAGTTAAACTCGATAAACCCACAAAGGTTTTATTTGCACCATATCTTTCAGGTGAACGTACTCCTCATCTGGATCCCCACATACGTGGTGCATTCGTTTCGCTAGATAGAAATACTACACGAGCGGATATGACAAAGGCTATTATGGAGGGTGTAGCATTCTCTTTACGTGATGTTATTGAGGTCTTTTATACTATGGGAATACAACCACAGAGAGCCTCAATAACAGGAGGTGCAGTTAAAAGCGATATTTTATGCCAAATTATTACCAATGCAGTTAATCTTCCTCTGGAGAGGATTACAGCAGATGTTACTGCAAGAGGTGCAGCAGTTCTCGCTGGATGTGCAGCTGGTTTGTTCTATAAATGGCAGGATGCTGCTAAAATTTGGCATTTGAGATATGATCTTTTCTCACCTGATCAAGTTAATATTTATCAACAAGTATACGTTCATTTTCGAGAACTTTATCCGCATATGGCAGAACTCAAATTTAGTGAAAAATAGTAATTAGTTATAACAGGTCTGAAGTAGTAAGGAATCACCACGTAAAACAAAAGGTCTGTCAGATAAGAAAGAAACATCCTTACTTTGATAAAGAGAAGATAAAAATAATACTAAAAAGAGAATACAGTATAAATATTTCAGCTTCCTTTGTAGGCAGAATTCTGACTCAATATATATCTATCCCCCCCAAGGTTAAAATACAAACCAAAAGGGTAAGACTTTTAAGAAGAAGAGGATCAAGTTAGCCCAGGTAAAAAATATATGAAAGTGGGTAAAATTATTAAAGAGCTTGGTAAGTATAAATTAATTATCTTATTAGAGTAAAACCATATTAATATTCTTATACTTTTTAAAAAATAATAGGGGGAATAATTTGTAAAAATTATTATTTAATTATTTAAAGATAAGTTTCAAAGGATCTGTCTTTCTTTTCGCAAATTAAAATCAAATAATTTTTTAAGGTAATAAGAAAAGTCCCCACAAGTTCTTGACACCAACGATATTTTTACCAGCTGGTCTAATCCTAAGAAAAATGCTTATAACGAAAGGGTCTTTGTGCCCTACAGGAAAACCTAGCCCATAGATTTCGATAATCCCTTTGATTCCCAAAGAGTATTAGATAATTGGGCAGATAACTATAACCATGATTTTTTTTGTAAGGCTTTAGATTATCATACGCTAGTTGAATATTATCAAAAATATATTAAAAACAAAGAGCTGATATTAACCAAAAATTATGTTTTTTATTAGAGGAACATTACAAATACTTAAAGGTCAGTAGAATGTAAAAACTACTTGAAATTAGTACAATTAATAAATATACAAAATAAGAGGAGGAATGTAAATGCAATATATTGATTTTCGTAGCGACACATCTACCTTACCGACCAAAGAAATGATTATAGCAATTTCTAATGCCAAACTTGTAATTGATGGATATGGCGAAGATCCTACAGTAAATGAATTAGGAAAAAAGTCTGCAATTTTACTTGGGAAAGAAGTGTGGGCAATCTAATTGCTTTAATGGCTCATTGCAATCGTGGCGAAGAAGTTATTACTGAAGCGACTTTCCATGTTTTAACAGGTGAAATGGGTGGTATTAGTTCTGTTGCGCAACTAATACCACGTACTATTGAGGGTATTCGAGGTGTAATACTCCCAGAGCAAGTTGAAAAGCTTATTCGTCTTAAATCTAAAACTACACCTGTGAGGTTTAATCATGAGAGAATATGAGGATTTATTTTTAGGAATTGATATTGGAACAGAATCTATTAGGTGTGGTTTATTTGATATTTGGGGGAATTGTATTAATCTGTCAACTGAAGAAATAAAAACAATTATACCAAAATTAGGTTGGGCAGAACAAAATCCAAAACAAATATTTTCTAAATTAATAAGTGTGATTAATTCCTGTATGAGAATTAAAAATGTAGATAGAAAAAAAATAAAAGCAATCGCTGTTGATGGAACATCGGTTTCTTTAATACCTATTAACAAGAATGGAGAGCCAATAGATAATGTGATCCTGTGGATGGATACTAGGGCATGGGAAGAAGCAAATTATATTAATCAAAAAGGAAATAAAGTATTATATTACGTTGGTGGTAAAGACTCTCCTGAATGGATGATTCCAAAAGCTTTATGGCTAAAAAAGAATAAACCTAATATTTATAATTCTGCAAAATATATAGTTGAACTTAGTGATTGGATTAATTATAAATTAACTCGAAAATGGGCCCTATCTAAATGTAATTTAAGTTGTGAATGGAATTATGTAAGTGAAATTGGAGGATGGTCAAAAAAATTTCTTTCTGAAATCGGAATGAAAGATTTAACTGAAAAATGGCCAAATAATATTTTAAATATGGGTGACCCAATAGGAGAAATAAATATAGAAATTGGGAATATTTTAGGATTAAATTCAAAAACTTTAGTAGTACAAAGTGGTATGGATACATACGCTGCCTCTTTAGGGGTTAATGTACTGAAATCAGGGAATATGGCAATGGTTTTAGGTAGCTCATCTTGTTATTTAACGGTTTCTAAGTTAAAAAAATCAATGACAGGAATTTTTGGTCCTATACCCGATGCAATATTACCGAATATGTGGCATTACCAAGGAGGACAGACCTCTGCCGGTTCAATTGTTCGTTGGTTCGTTGAAACAATCGTGAAGGGAAATGGAAGGAGAAAAATTGGGAATTCTGAATATTCTAAATTAGACCAAATTGCAAAGAAGGTTCCAGTTGGTTCGGATGGGCTTATTTTTTTAGATACATGGCAAGGCGAGAGAACACCAGTGATGAATCCATTTTCAAGAGGAGCAATGATAGGGATTTCTTTATTTCATAAAGAATCACATCTATTTAGAGGAATTTTAGAAAGCGTTGCTTATGGAGCTAAACAAATAATTGATAATTTTGAACGAAATGGTTTTAAAGTTAGTCGGTTACAAGCGTGTGGCGGAGGTATTAATAGTGATATTTGGATGCAGATTTATTCTGATGTGGTTGGGAAACCAATTGATGTTTCTAATAACCCTAATGCAAGTGCCTTAGGAAGTGCAATTTGTGCTGCAAAAGGTTATGGGATTTACAATAACCTAGAAGAGGCTTCAAAAAATATGACAAAAACGAGAAAAACATTTTCCCCTGATTTCGAAAAAAATAAAAATTATAAATATTATTATAATAAATATTTATTATTGAAGAACGAACTAAGACCTTATTTTAATTCACTTGCAAAACATAAATTACGATAAAAACAGTTATTTAACAAGTAATATTAAGAATATTAATAGAAGGAATAGTACCTATATTTATCGTTTTTCTTGAATTGTTGATGTTTTGTAAATGTTAGAAATTATTTTAATTTATAGATATTCTGCAATTCTTCAATGTTTTGGTTCCAATAACTTTTTATCTGGAGAGCCAATCATTATCAACCTTCTGGTAAGAACCAGGGGGCTTTTTGTTTTTTGATAATAAAAAGGGATAGACTAAAAGCTGATTAACTCAATAGCTTACATGATTTAACGGGAAAGAGGAACACATTGGAGAGAAATCTTTCTTTAGAGGGAGGGCCAAAAAGGGGAAAGGCATTATCCATTTTAGCTGCATAGTGTTTTTCAAAACAGGTGATAAATTGATCGAGTCTAGCCATCACTTCCTCCTGGTAACACGACGCTACCCGGGTGAAATACTTTAAGGAATGCTTCCCTCTTAAAGAGAAGCCTAAGAAGTTGATCGATCCGGTCCTGCCCTGGATAAACTTCCCGATAAAATCTATCTCTAATAATGAATCTTGGGCAATAGAGTTTAAGATGGTATGTTCGGGATAGAGCAAATAACGAGAAGCCCCTTTATTCTTACCCTTCTTGGGAAGGAGATACTGCATTGAGTTGAACCTTAATTTATAAAGTAAAGATTGGCGGAAAAAATTACTATTGTAACTATTTCTTTTTAAGAGATAAACTTTATTTAAGTGGATACATGTTTGCAGGAGAACATACTAATAAAATGACTACATTCGTGATTACGAAGAAATAAAGGGAATTTTGACTAAAAAATATGGAAAATCTGACAAAAAAAGGTTATTAGACTTGCACGGTAGAGAAGAAATATACTGGTGGAGATTTGCGATTAGTATAGGAGATTTATCCTATCGTTCAATTTGGGAAACTCTTACTACAGAAATAGAATTGATATCAGATGGTGATAATTATAAAGTTAATTTAAGAATTAGATATTACAGTAAAGAATTAAAAGAATAGGCTGATAAAATTTTAGAAGAAAAAGCTAAAAACAATTTTTAGTTAAATATTTTCTAAAAACTAAATAATTGAAAGCCAGAAGGAAATATCAGGAAGTATATCAAGCCAGGAAGAAATTAGAAAAAGAAGGATTTAGTTGGTCAGAAAAATCTTGAGTTACTTATAAGAAATAAGATAAAAATTATTTTTATTTTCTCATGATTTTTTCTTTTTTTAATGTTATAATTATAAGCACAAAAGGGAGTGCGATTTGCCAAAATTACGCTCCCTTTTTTATGACTATACCGAAAGACCTAACACAAGTTTTCCTTTCGGTTTTTTTATTTTATTGGATTTAATTATTTTTTCAGAAGTTATAAAAATACTGCAAAAATCAATAGGTCATGCTCAGTTTAAAACTACTCAGGCCTGGAGGGTGATTTACAGGTTAAACCCTTAATTCATACCACGCCAAAAAGGGTTTAAATTATATTTAAAAGTATAAACGAGTACATAAAATATGATTATAGTCTAATACCGATTAATAGCGAAAAGGAACCTTATATTTATTGGAAATCTTTCCAATACAAAAAGGCAAAGACAGAAGATGTTTTTGATTGGTATTACAAATTTACTGATGTAAATATTGGTATAGTTACCGGTGACATAAGTAAGTTAGCAGTTATTGATGTTGATGATCCTAATCTTTTGCCGGAGCTAAAAGAACATTTACCAGAACTAAAAGAAACAACCAGGGTTAGAACAAGAAGGGGCTATCATTACTATTTTTCTCTCAATGGCGAACAGGTTAAAAGCACCAGTAGCTTATTCGGCAAAAGACTCGAATTAAAAAGTAACGGAAATTATGTTGTAGCTCCCCCATCAATAATAAAAGCC
>SDBS01001545.1_pt1 | contig 23413 bp, 20 predicted proteins | sample 2277091 | NCBI WGS metagenome assembly SDBS01 (sample SAMN10404972, study PRJNA504765) | marine sediment metagenome | isolation source: marine sediment core GS10_PC15, 163 cmbsf | place: Arctic Ocean: Southern Knipovich Ridge | collected 2010
TGACGAACTAGCGTAGTTGCTTGGGCCGAACCCTTGAGCTTCAGCCGAATTTGCAGAGTCAAATAGAATTAGATTTTCGGTTTTTATTTTATTAATCCAGTGACTATTCGCACTATGGTACTTCTTGTTCTTTACCCCTCCCTCGTGCCACTGTGAACTAGCTATATATGGAGGACAATTTTCATGTTCACAATAGATACAACATAATCTTAGAGGCTTGAGGTTTCTTATATTAAATTCAGGCTTTATGTATTTTATCTCAGTGCTCTGGTTGGATACGCTTGATGGATTAGGGCACTTCAGTCCCGAATCTTTTTTATATAATGTATATTGCTGTCTTGTCAGCGTAGAAATATCTTCAGTTATAGTTGTTTTGTTACATCCCAGAAGAAGCGAAATCAGGGCCATTCTAACAGGCACACCAAAGGCAGCCTGTTTAAAATACATGCTTCTGGGATCAGCATCTACTTCATAGGCTAGCTCATCTACCCGGGGTAAAGGATGCAATACGAGAGTTTGTTTAAATCTTTTCCCCTTAAGTAGCTTTTTATCTACCACAGGATAATTATTTCCTGCCCGCTCATCTTCTAAGCTTACTGAATACCTTTCCTTTTGAAGCCTGGTGACATAAAGTGCGTCGACATTTGCCTCTGTCTCTATTTGAATGTTTACATCAGGCATCATGGCCAATTGATGAGGGCTACCAGGGGTGATATATATAGAGTTCAGAGGGAAAACCCCTTTTTGGGTTTCTTGCTTTAAATCTTCACTTCTTTTAAGGGTACCGTTATATTTTGTTACTAATTTTCTAAGCACGTGCTCCGGCACCTCAAGTCCCGGATAAGATTGGAAAAGAATATTTGCTCCAAATCTAGCTAATGCGTATGCTAGAGAATGAATAGTACGCCCATATTTGAGGTCACCACATAGTGCAATTCTCAATCCTTCAATGCTTCGTCGCTCGCTCTTTATAGTATAAAGATCGCATAATGTCTGGGTGGGATGTTCATGACCACCATCGCCTGCATTTATTACTGGGACATCAGCGTAGTCAGCAACCACTTTGGCCGCGCCCTCCCATGGGTGTCTGATCACAATTATGTCAGCGTAGCTACCTAGTACGCGGGCCATATCAGCGATACTCTCGCCTTTGGCTAGAGATGTGGAACCTATGTCTACTGCACTTATTACGTGTCCTCCTAGCCTGTGCATAGCAGTTTCAAAAGATAGGCGAGTTCTGGTACTAGGCTCAAAAAACAGGCTAGCCATGATTTTGCCTTTACAGAGTGAACTTTGTGTTTCTATTGACTCGTTCATTACAGTGGCAAGTGAAAATAGTTCTTCTATTTCAGCGTTGGAAAAATCATCCAACGTTACCATGTCTCTATTTATCAGGCTCATAAATAATTGCTCCTCTATAATCCTAAGAGTGTTCTCTACGTGTCATACAGATTACAATGTCTAAGTTGTCTATTTCTGCTAGTTTTACCTGTATTCTTTCTTCCCTGGAGCTCGGAATGTTTTTTCCGACGTAATCAGCCTTGATAGGGATTTCTCTATGACCACGATCGACTAGCACCGCTAACTGGATACATTTTGGGCGACCAAGGTGAACCAGAGCATCCATTGATGCCCGGACGCTCCTGCCTGTTGAAAGAACGTCGTCTACCAGTATAACTATTTTACCAGTAATATTACTAGTAAAATACTTTGCTGATTCCTTATTTGGTGGATTTGTACAGTAGTCGATATCATCACGATAACTTCGGAAGTCCAGGGAACCAACTGGAACAAGCAATCCTTCAAAATCGTGAATCAATAAAGATAGACGGTGGGCCAATGGCACCCCACGTGTGAGCAGGCCCATAAGAACGATGTCTTTTGCGTCTCTATTTTTTTCTACAATTTCATGTGCAATACGAGTTAACGCCTTGCTTATTTCCAGAGAGGATAAAATAATATTTTCAGCCAAAAAAAACCTCCCGCCAGCTAACCAGCAAGAGGTTATTACGAGTACAAAATATCAAACTCACTTTACTTACCAGCCTCACCGGACTGATTTAAAGGCTCTAATTACCGTATGAAATTACTATACAGGGGTGATTATTATTCAGTTATAAAAATCAGATTTCTATTAATAACTGAAAACGCATGAAACCAGAAAGTAGTATGACTTTGCGCTATTAAACTATTTCTAGTCTAACTCTGGTTTCTTCTTTTGCGGCTTTGACTCTAAGTAGAGTGCGCATCGCTTGAGCTACACGGCCTTCTCTTCCGATGACACGTCCCTTATCTCCAGCGGCAACTTCGAGTTTAATTAATAATCCTTCGTCGCTTGTTTCTTCCGTTATCGTTACCTGATCAGGCTCCACTACAATAGCTTTAACGATATATTCAAGTAGCTCTTTCATCTTTCTCCTTTGTGAGTGATTATTACTCTGAAATTTGCTGCTTGAATTTATCGATGATGCCAAGTTTTCGCAGCAAGTTACGAACCGTTTCAGTAGGCTGGGCTCCGCAGCCGAGCCACTTTAGTGCTTTCTCTTCATTAATGTCAAAACTTGCGGGTTCAGTTAAAGGATTGTAATGACCTATTACCTCAATGAAAGCACCATCCCGGGGAGACAAGCTATCTGCTACAACAACTCGATATATTGGTTTCTTTTTAGCGCCACCTCTTCGCAATCTAATCTTAACCATAATTTATGCTACACATTATCCAATAAATTCCAACCATTGTCAATAATACGAGTTAGTAGAACTACGATTATGTGCAGGTAACTAATTGACGTTCTTCGTATTCGCGTAGAACAAAAAATATGAAAATAGTGCGATAATCTATTGACATTGTCCTTATCGTAATTTAAAATCTTTCAAGTTATGTGGGAAGCGGTTGTGAACGTAAGGGATATGAACAAATACTTCTCGTTTGAGTGGCAGCATGTAATAATGCAGGGGGGGCTAAATCGGCCCCCTGATTTTTAAATATCAACTGGATATGTCTTATTCGCCGCGTTAATTTCCTGGTACCTGTTTCAAATATGTAATAGGGTTTTGCTATGTATTAATACAAAAAGAACAAATTACGTAGGAAAAAGGGAGGATAGTAATGGCAAGAGAGAGATGGGGCAAGCGGAGTTATTTTATATTCGCAGCTCTGGGGTCAGCAATCGGCTTAGGCAATTTGTGGCGGTTTCCCAGTTTAGCATACTCCAATGGTGGTGGAGCTTTCCTTATAGCATGGATGGTTGGGTTACTAGTAATGGGTATACCATGGATGATAATGGAATATGGTATGGGAAAGCATTTTCAGAGTGGTGCGCCAGGTGTTTATGCTGGAATTGGCAAAAAATGGGAATGGCTTGGTTGGTGGCCGGTGTGGTGCGCCTTTGGAATTGTTACATACTACACTGTGGTTATGGCATGGACATTGCGTTTCGTTGGTGCTTCTGCCACGATGGCCTGGGGTGTTGGGCAGGCTGGAGTAGAGGGTGCACAGAGCTTTTTCTGGAATGATATATTACAGCTTTCTGGAGGGCCAGGAGAACTTGGTACTCCAATACCAGCTTTAGTGTTAGCCTTGGTTGTTGTGTGGGTAATAATATTCCTGGTGATATTCAAAGGAACAAAGGTAATAGGTCCCGTTTCACAATATGTGATGATTGTTGCATGGATTTTCCTGGGAATCTTGGTGATAAGGGGAGTTACCCTGGCTGGAGCCGGTCAAGGACTGAACTACTATCTGAGTACGGATTTGAGTAAACTGGCAAGTGGAGAAGTTTGGTTTGCCGCCTTTAGCCAGATAGCTTTTACTCTTTCACTGGGTATGGCAGGAATGTACGCATATGGAAGTTTCATATCCAAAAAAGGTGATGTGACTAACAATGCGTATATAACTTCCTTTGGAAATTGTGCAACAAGCTTTCTGGCTGGATTTGCTGTATTCAGCATAGTCGGTTTTCTTATGAAAAGCTTATCGGTACCAGTTGGAGAAGTTAGTGCTTCAAGCGTTGGTCTTGCATTTGTAACATGGCCTACGGCAATATCAATGCTACCTGGTATGAATAGCTTTTTTGGTGTTATCTTTTTTATATGCCTGTTCTTCTTGGGCTTGACCTCAGCATACTTTCTGGCATATGGAGGAGTTATTGCTCCGCTTATGGATAAATTTGGATGGAGCAGAACAAAAACCAGCCTTGGGGTTTGTATAGTAGCTTTCGCTGTAGGTATTGTATTTACTACAAATGGTGGACTGTATTGGGGGGCTGATTTACTGGACAGGGCGGTTGCTTTTTATGGTTTGTTATTGACAGGGGCAATCGGTTGTCTTGTTGTTGGCTGGAAATTTCCTGTTAGCCGTCTGCGAAAGTATGTCAATGAGACATCAGACTTTAAAATTGGTGCATGGTTTGATTGGATGATTAAAGTCGTTGTCCCAGTTGGACTGCTATTTGTGGTAATTTATGGTGGCTTTATAAAAGATATAGGTGAGTCGTATGGAGGTTATCCACGCTGGGCGAGCTCGTTTATATGGGTAGTGCTGGTGGTAACCCTGATTCTTAGTTTTGTACTTGCGAAACTAAAAACAAAGGGTTCTACTAAAGAATAGGAGGTGAAAAAATAATGACTACTGGTGCAATAATTACAGCCGTCATAATGGCGTTGGTGTTTGCCGTTGGATTAATATGGTGTTTCAGGAAATGGAGTAACAGCGGCAGTCAATGGGATGACTAAACTAAGCTTACTCCAAAGTGAAGGGTAGTTTTTGGCTGGCTAATAATTCCAGCAAAGACTGGGGAGAAGCTATAGTAATAAATATGGGGATAACTTGCAGGTTATCCCCATATTTATTATCAATTGCTTAAAACTATTGTAGTATGATTATTCCACGTATTACGTGAATTGATAATACACTTCGCCTATCAAATTTCTTTAAATGTCATGGCTAATTTTGTGTATACGAAATGAAAAAGTTCCCCCGGGAGCGATAACTTCAACTATTTGACCTTTCTCTTTATTAAGCAATGACTTACCTATAGGGGATACTGTAGAACATTTACCCATTGCAATATTTGATTCTTTGGAGTCTACCAGAATGTAACAAACCTGTTGGCCAGATGATAAATCCTCAAGTAATACAGTGTCACCGATTTTCACTTTCGAACCTGATTTAGAAGACTTTATAATCGTTGCTGTTTTAAGAATAGACTCAATTTCTTGAATTCTCCCTTCAATGAGTGACTTACGGTCACGAGCCGCATGAAGAGGAGCATTCTCTCTGAAATCCTTGTCAGCAGCTGCTTTACGTAATTCCACAGTCACTTCGATACGTTGTGTTAATAATTCTTCCAGTTCCGTATTCAGCTTTAAATAACCCTCAGGTGTTAGATTACTAATATTTTGAGGACGTTTCCGGTTGCTAGTTATTGTACTTCTAGCTGCCTTTCTCCCTTTGAGATGACTACTTAAATTTGTTGCGGTAAACCCCTTAGTATAGAGATATTTCAGGAAAGGCTTTACGTATTTTATTGCTGTGACAGCAGTCTGATCGCTGTAGCTGGATGTGATGAAAGGAGTTAGCTCGCTAGCAGATATTTCTGAACCGATCCAACGGATGAATTTATATACTTGTTCATGCGTCTCTACTCTGTTGTTTGTTGGTGTAGCATTTAAATAATCTTTTACAATTTTGGACAGAAGCGTATCATTATTTGTAATGTCATTCACTGTTGATAAGTTTAATACGAAAAGGTGTAGTCAATCAAACTGACGTGGTAATATGGCATACCAATTTATCTTGAATAATTTCACTTGTATTAGATATGACATGTGAAAATTCCATTAGAGGCTTTTTCTGAATAGTATCACGATATTGCAGGCCCTCTAAATTGTCTTGAACCCAGTCCACCTACTCAGATTGTCTAACTTCGGATATCGTAAAATACAGATTAGATTAATCCTGGTTGTATTTTGTTAATTACAAGGATTATATTTCCACGTTCCTGTCTACATACTATCAGGAGCGCTTATGCCCATGAGCTTAAGGGATTTGGCAATAACAATTTGAGTTGCCCGAACCAGTTTAAGGCGAGCTTCAGATAAAGCACCGTCTTCAGAAATCACTCGACATTGCTTATAAAAACTGTGAAAAGAAGTAGATAACTCATGTATATAGTGCGGTAGATGTTGAGGTTCTAGTGTAGTTGCGATTTTTTCTATTATCTCGGGCATGTGTATTAATTGCCTGATTAATGTTAATTCAGCTTCGGTAGTTAATAACGATATATCTCCTCTTGAATAATCGATACCTCGTTGTTTGGCCAGCTTGATAATACTTGCAATACGTGCGTAAGCGTATTGTACATAGTAGACAGGATTGCTGGAAGATTGTTCTTTTGCCAGGACCATGTCAAAGTCCATTTGGCTATTTGCAGAACGCGCAAGAAAGAAATATCGACAAGCATCTGAACCAACCTCTTCAATGAGTTCTCTGAGAGTAATGATATCACCACTCCGTTTGGATATTTTTATTGTTTCTTTCCCGCGCCGTAAAGTTACCAGCTGGCAAATTACCACCTTGAGTTTATCAGGGTCTTTTCCAAAAGCCTTAACAGCAGCCTTCATCCGCGGAACGTGACCCTGATGGTCTGCTCCCCATATATCAATTACAATATCGAAATTACGTTTAACTAACTTGTTATAATGGTAAGCAATATCCGAAGCAAAATATGTAGGAGTGCCATCACTTCGCACAAGTACATTATCTTTATCTTCTCCCAGAGCAGTTGACTCAAACCATGTAGCATTATCTTTATTAACTATATATCCTGATTTTTTTAGCAGTGCCATAATTTCATCATATTCACTGTTTTGGTAAAGACTCTTTTCGCTAAACCAGTTATCAAAATCAACATTTACCGATATTAAATCTTGTTTAATATCATTCACAACTGCATTAAGCCCAATTTCACCAATTTCTGAAACTGCAATTCCAGGTGACTTGGTCAAGAAAACATCTCCATTGTCAGAAATAATTTTCTTTGCCATGTCAATAACATAATCACCTGAATACCCATTGACCGGCATCTCAGCATCTCGTCCTAGACATTCACAGTAGCGAGTGTATAGGGAACGGCTAAAAGTATCTATTTGTGTTCCAGTATCATTCAGGTAGTATTCTTTCTCTACCGAGTATCCTGCTGCGGAAAGTACATTAGAGAGAGCACTACCCAAAACAGCGCCACGGCCATGCCCCACATGAAGAGGTCCTGTAGGATTAACACTGACGAACTCAACCTGGACAGAAATACCTTTACCGAGGTCAAGGTCACCGAACAATTGACCACACTTTATAATTGTATCCACTTGTTTTACCAACCAATCATCACTCAATGTAAAATTGATAAAACCGGGAGGAGCTATACTAACCTTGGATATTTCAGGACATAAAGACATCTGATTGATTATTTTTTCAGCAATGGAGATGGGAGAGGATTTTAATATGCCAGCCATTTTCATAGAGATGCCCGAAGCAAAATCTCCGTGTGCAGTATTCTGAGGATGTTCTATCGTTAAATTTGTAATGGGCATGTCATCGCAGTTTTCATTTTTTTGTAATCGAATAACTGCTTGTTTCAAACAATCTGCAATTTTATCCTTGATCATTGGCATATTCCGCTTCATATCTGTTGACACATTAACTCCAGTCGGTATTTTGATAGATTTTTTGAGACATGAGTATTTTAAGGGTATGGTGCTCTGTTTTATTTAGATTATGGTCATCCTTAAGGATGTTTATTGCTTCATATCTTGCTTTCTCCAACAAATTGAGGTCAGTAATGTTTGCTATCTTAAGAGGAGGTAACCCGCTTTGGAGCGTACCAAAAAAATCCCCCGGACCTCTTATTTCCAAGTCTTTTTCAGCAAGAACAAAGCCGTCATGAATGTTCTCCATAAATTTAAGCCGGGATGTTATTAAAATATTTTCCGATACCAGTATACAATAACTTTGTGCGTTGCTTCGTCCTACACGTCCTCTAAGTTGGTGCAATTGTGACAATCCAAAGCGGTCAGCATTCTGCACAAGCATTACAGTGGCGTTTGGGATATCTATCCCTACTTCAATAACAGTTGTTGCTACAAGTATATCTATTTCTCCTGCGTGGAATTTAAGCATTATGCTTTCTTTCTCTGTGGTTGGTAATCGACCATGAAGCAATCCCAGTTTAAAATCAGGGAATACCCTGCAGCAAAGATAATTATATTCTGCTATAGCAGCCTTAACCTCTAACACCTCTGATTCCTCAATTAAAGGACAGACAATGAAAGCTTGTTTAGCACAGGTAATTTGTTTACGTATGAGACTATAGGCTTTTTGAACGGCTTTTTGCTCAAGGCATATTGTCTTGACTTTTTTCCGACCGGGGGGTAGTTCATTAATAATTGACAGATCCAAATCTCCATAAATAGTTAACGCCATAGTGCGCGGTATAGGAGTGGCAGTCATTATCAGTATATGCGGATTAAACCCTTTTTGCCTTAAGGCGGAGCGCTGCAATACCCCAAAACGCTGTTGTTCATCTATAACTGCAAGGCCTAACTTTTGGAACCTAACTCCTTCCTGTATTAATGCATGTGTTCCAATGATAATATCGATCTCACCGTTTTCTATTTTAATCTGCAAGTTCTTTTTATCGTCCAATTTGAGGCTTCCAATTAATAGTGCAACAGTGATTGTATGATCGAGAAGTTTCATTTTATAAGTAATACTATTAGGTGTATTGCTCTCTTGATATCCATTATCTGAGAAATAGCTACAAATATTATTGAAATGCTGTTCTGCCAGAACTTCGGTTGGTGCCATAAGAGCTGCCTGATAATTGTTATTTATAGCTACAAGAAGAGCGAAAACCGCTATTACGGTCTTGCCGCTACCAACCTCGCCCTGAAGTAGTCGTAACATTGGTATTGGTCGTTTTAGGTCGGTGATAATTTCTTCTAATACTTGTTCCTGCGCTTTAGTTAAAGTAAAAGGTAAACTATAAATAAATGAGCTAATAAATTCAGCCAAGATAACAAATTCATTGCCTAATTGGTTCTCCTGCCAATTTTGTTTTCGTGAAAGTACATTAAGTTGTAGCAGAAACAATTCGTCAAAAGCCAGTCTTTTCCTGGCATTTTCCGCCATTAGCTGGCTCGATGGAAAGTGGATTTGAGTGATTGCATCTGCCAGATCCAACATTTTATTTTGAGTTTTTATAGTACTTGGTAAAAATTCATCTATTTGCCATGACCAACCATCAATAACTATTTTGGTCCATTTCCTTATTTGCCTTGGGTAAAGACCTCGCGTTAGTGGATAAATTGGGACTATACGTCCTGTATGAATCAGCTCATTATCTTCCAGAAACTCCCACTCTGGAGAGGTGAACACCATTTTAGACTTGAATGAATTGACTGCTCCACTGATAACAATTTCCTTACCAGGTAAGAACCTGGTTACGAGGTAAGGCTGGTTAAACCAGACTATTCTGATATTTCCTGTACTATCCTCTACAATCGTCTCAGTACTCCTGCGATTGCCAAGCGTGACGACCCGAGACTGCAATATTCTGGCGATAATAGTTTGGTCATCTCCTTGATGGAGTTCAGCTATGGTTTTTCTACTGCTGTAATCAATATAGCGTCTTGGAATGAAATAGAGCAGATCATGTATGGTTACAATACCCAATATGGCGAATATTCCAGCTATCCGAGACGTTATACCTTTGACAACGGTAATTGGAGAATCTAATTTCTCCATTCTCTTACTTTTCAAGTCAGTTGAAATTGTTATCTGCTTTTTCTCAGGTATTTTTGTCTCTGCACATATATTGTTTTTGGACTCATGTAATTTGTCCAACCACGCCAGCGCATTGTCTACCCATAGCTTTCTCTCCGATAAAGTACAAGCAGCGTAGTTGAGGTGAGTTAAGTTAAGCTGGTCAAAACCTATTAATATTTTTGGATTATTTAAACTTTGCCTGATTGGTAATGCTTTCTGACTGAGATATCTATCGAGCCCCCCAATAACTGCTATGTTGCCATAGTTGTTCTTGAATTCTAAAACAAGAATGGAATGAAACGACTCAATATCTAGCATTATATTAAAATCCAGCGACGAATAAATAGATATTATATGTAGAAATCAATAGACGCTAATCCTTGTAGTGCATTAAAACATTTTACTTAATCAATAAGATTTAGTTAAATTAATATAAAATAAGCCCTAATAGTCACCAGTCATAAACACATTATTTAGCTCACCTCTGGATGGAAATGAACCCAAATTGTTTATTCCAGCGATATTATGTAGTTATAATGAGGTTGGCCACCATTGACCACTTCAACCTCCACCGTGTAGCTATTACGAATGTTATGCGCTATTTCCTCTGCTTCCAGAGCTTCAGATTCAGCACCATAATAGATAGTAACTATTTCGGCGTTTTCAATTTCTGTCGCAATAAGTGCATCAAAAATGACGTCTATCATTTTATCAGTGTCATTTGTTAGTATCTCATGATCGTTTATAACTGCGATAAATTGACCCTTATTTATCTTTTTGCCATTTATTTGTGTCTTGCGCACTGCCCTGGTAATTTCTATCGTTTGAGGTGTTGATAGCGCCTGTTCCATATTAAGAGCATTCTCTTCCAGTGAAAGTTCACTATTAAATGCAAGGAGCGCGGAAACACCCTGCGGTACGGTGGTGCTTGGTAAAATTTTAATCTTCTTTTGGGTTAGAGGTTCTATTTGGGTAGCTGTAAGAATGATATTTTTGTTGTTTGGTAATAATATGACATTGTCTGAGGGAACTTCTTCTACGGCTCTTAATAGTTGGCGAACACTTGGATTCATTGTTTGTCCACCAGGAACAATCATGGTGGCTCCTAATGTATTAAATATTTTGAAGAAGCCGTCCCCAGAAACTATTGCAATAGTTGCAATGGCCACCTGAGGCATGTACTGCTTTTGCAGTTTTACAAATTCCGCATATTGGTCCCCCATGTTATTAATGTCTATCTGATGGATTGTTCCCAGGAATGTAGCGTAATTTAAAACTTTACCTGGATTAAAACTATGCACATGAACTCTCACCATAGTATCGCTTCCAGCAATAACTAACGATTGACCCATCCTACTTAGTCCTTTTTTAATCCTTTCCATATTAAGCCGGTCGCCCTCAAGCAAGAAGTTTACGCAATATCCCCAAGGTATCTCTATACCACCAGTAGTAGCAATTCGTGTAGTTGTGGTGGAACCAGATTTTACCAATTCCAGTCCCTGTTCATCGATTTCATGATGTTTACCTTGTAGTAGATGTAGTGCGCCGTTGAGTAGAACATATATTCCCTGTCCCCCTGCGTCTACAACACCTGCCTCACGTAGCACTGGTAATAAATCCGGCGTTCGTGCAACAGAATCCCGCGCGGCTTCAACAACAACATTTAATGTTGCTAACAAATCAGTTGAGTCATCAGTTGCGGACAAAGCTGCGTTAGCGGCATCTTTTAACACAGTCAGCATAGTACCTTCTACAGGATGAATTACACCCTCGTAGGCAGCATTAGAGGCCTCTAATAATGCATTGGCGAAATCTTTTCCATCAAAAGTGTCTTTGCCATCCAGTCCCTTTGCCAGACCACGCCAGAATTGCGATAAAATAACACCGGAGTTCCCTCGTGCTCCCATAAGTGCACCATGGGATATAGCTTCAGCTATTGAGGTAGCAGTTTCGCTATCGATATTATTTGCTTCATCAATAGCTGATTGCATGGTTAGCAGCATATTTGTTCCCGTGTCCCCATCAGGTACTGGAAAAACATTAATAGCGTTGATTTCCGAGACACTCCCTTCCAACCACCTGGTTCCTGCAACAAACATATTCTTTAGTGTTTTTCCGTTTGCTAATTTAGTTTTCATTTAATTAATCATCTCCCTTTGCGATGTGAGGTATTCCTGATATAATACCTGAGCTTGGATATTGAGTAAAGGAGGCTAATAACATATAGTGAAGTGCGATGTCTGTGGGAAGAGAGTTCAATTTGGCAATAGTGTTAGTCACTCTAAGAAAAAAGTTAAACGTCGTTGGTTGCCCAATATACGCAGGGTTTCCATTGCTATAAAAGGGACCAGCTTAAAAATCCATATCTGTTCCAGGTGTTTACGTAACAGAAATAAGGCACGCATCTAACTTATAACTGTCCTGAAATCTTGTAGTGCCTGAGTAATCCCCCCTTCTGCCTTGAAGATGCTACTACCAATAGCCAGTACATCGCCTCCGGCGTTTACTATTTCGTTTGCATTATTAATAGTGATGCCCCCATCAACTTCAATCTCAGGGTTTACATTATAATCAACTAACATAGAACGTAAGCAAATTAATTTATTTAAAGTTTCGGGTATAAATACCTGACCACCAAATCCTGGGCTAACGCTCATTATTAGAATCATATTAACCTGTTGGAGGATATTTTCGAGGTAAACTAGTGGTGTCGATGGATTTAACGATACCCCTGCTTTAACTCCATGCTCCTTAATTAATTGTACTACACGATGGAGATGAGTACAGGCCTCCACATGTACTGTGATAATGTCCGCACCTGAGTCTACGAACTGTGGTATATACTGCTCTGGATGTTCAATCATAAGATGAACATCTAAAGGCAGCTCAGTACAGGCTCTAAGAGCAGCCACTAAAGGAGGGCCCATAGTAATATTCGGAACAAAATGTCCATCCATGACATCCACATGTATGTAGTCAGCTCCTGCTTTACTTGCCTCACTGATTTGTATACCTAGACAAGCAAAATCTGCGCTGAGTATTGATGGAGCAAGCTTAACTTTCTTATTATCAAATTTCATCTCTAAGTAATCTCCAGCATCTATCGATTGCAGCTTTTACCTGCTGAGGTGAAGTTCCTCCCGTTGCATTACGAGCAGCTATGGAAGACTCTAAGCTAATATTATATACATCGTGGTCGAAAAGTGGAGTGAAATTACGGTATTCGTCAAGACTAAGCTCATTGAAGTTTTTGGCCAGATTAATAGCGTAATTACTTAGTTTGTATATTACGCCATGAGCTTCTCGAAAGGGCATTCCCTTATTTACCAAATAGTCAGCTAAGTCAGTAGCTAATAGATAATCCTGTTTCAGCGAATTCTTGATATTAGATTCATTAATATGGATGGTTTTAATCATTGCAGTAAAGATATTTAAACTCAAATGCAAAGTGTTAATGGTATCAAAAATGCCTTCCTTATCCTCCTGAAGGTCACGATTGTATGCCAGTGGCAGAGCTTTCATAGAAGTCAAGATAGCCATGAGGTTGCCATAAATACGCCCTGTCTTGCTTCTGGCAAGCTCAGCTATATCGGGATTTCGCTTTTGTGGCATAATGCTGCTACCGCTAGTAAATAATTGGCTGAGTTGAATAAAACCGAACTCTACCGTGGACCATAATATAAGCTCTTCCGCTATTCTTGATAGGTGCATTATTGAAATAGCAGATGCAGCTTGATATTCAACTACAAAATCCCGATCGGAAACAGCATCAATACTGTTATTGCTAACGCTACTGAACTCCAAGCTTTGAGCTAAATACTCACGATCAATGGGATATGAGACACCAGCCATTGCGCCACTTCCTAGCGGCATAATATTTGTACGTTTGAGACAATCCTCGAATCTTTCTTTGTCTCGCTGGAACATCTCAAAATAGGCCAGAAAATGATGCGATAGCAGAACCGGCTGTGCTCTTTGAAGATGGGTATAACCCGGGATAATGACAGTTATATATTTCTCTGCTAACTCTACTAAAGATTGCTGCAACAACTTTAAATCATTGATAGTACACAATAGCTGTTGTCTCATAAACAATCTTAAATCAAGCGCTATTTGGTCATTTCGAGAGCGGGCTGTGTGTAATTTCCCAGCATTATTACCTATTAATTCGAAAAGGCGAGCCTCGATGTTCATATGAATATCTTCGTACTCTGTGCTAAACAGGAATTCTCCAAGATTAATTTCTTCGAGTATGGAATGAAGTCCAGAAATTATTTCATTTGAGTCTTCTTTCGATATTATTTCTTGTTTCGTTAACATCTGAACATGAGCTATACTGCCCGCAATATCCTCCTTATAGAGTTTCTGGTCAAATGATATTGAAGCTAAATAGTCTCTTACTTCTTTGTTTTTGTCTTTTAACATTTCGCTAAATATTAAATAGAGATTGTGCCTGGGACTGTGTTTTCACAGGCAGTCCCCAGATATGAATGAAACCTGTTGAAGCACTATGGTCAAACTCATCTCCTTTATCATAGGTGGCTAGGTTATAATTGTACAATGAGTACGGGGATTTTCTACCTACTATTTGTAGGTTACCTTTGTGAAGTTTGGCTTTTATTGTGCCTGTAACATAACGCTGTGTATTCTGAACATATGCGTCCAGGTCTTGTCTGAAACCAGTAAACCACAATGCATTATAAATAAGGTTAGCATATTCATCAGCCACTTTGGCTTTGAAACTAAGTTGGTCTTTGGTGAGAACCATTCCCTCCAGTGCCTGATGTGCATTTAGCAACACTACTGCAGCTGGTGCCTCGTAAAGTTCTCTCGACTTTATACCTATCAGACGGTCCTCAATATGATCTATTCTGCCTATTCCATGCTCACCAGCTAAATCATTAATTCTCTGTATGAGAACCATGCCATCTAGAATCTCATTATTGAGGCTGATAGGCATTCCTTTATCGAAACCTATATCTATATATATTGCTTGATCTGGAGTATCCTCTATTTCTTTTGTCCAGGTAAAAGCATCCAACGGTGGTTCTTTCCATGGATCTTCCAGTATTCCACATTCAATTGCCCTTCCCCAAAGATTTTCATCAATAGAATAAGGACTGGTGACCGTAATAGGGATTGGGATATTATGTTGTCGAGCATAGCCGATAGTCTCTTCCCTGGACATATTCCATTCTCTCGCTGGAGCAACAATCTTGAAATCTGGAGCAAGAGCTGCAACGCTTACGTCGAGCCGTACCTGATCATTTCCTTTACCCGTGCAACCGTGAGCAATTATCTTAACGCCTTCTTTTTTAGCGACCTCAACCAAAAGTTGAGCTATAAGAGGACGTCCCAGTGGAGTGTGTAAAGGATATTTCCCCTGATATACTGCATCCGCCTGTAGAGACGGGATAATATAAGATTTTACGAATGTCTCTTTTGCATCTATTACGATAGATTTTATGGCTCCCAGATCGAGTGCTTTTTGTCTTATAGCCTCTAAATTGGCTACATTACCAATATCTATGCTAACTGCAATTACATCAAGGTCGTACTTATCCTTGATCCATTTAACTGCTACAGACGTATCAAGGCCTCCGCTATAGGCTAATATCGCCTTCTCTGACATGTTTAAATCTCCTTATCTTGATTTCTGTGGAAGTACTGTGGTCAACACGTCGATTGCTGTATCTATTTCTTTTTCAGTTACGGTGAGAGGTGGCATAAAACGAATTGTATTTGGTTTTACCTTGTTAAGTAATAAACCTTTTTCGACACATGCGGATACTACCTCTTCAGCGATATCTTCTTTAAACTGTAAGGCGATCAACAGACCACATCCACGTATATCAGTTATAAAACTAAACTGATTTCTTAATAACTCTAATTTACTAATAAAATATGCTCCGTTACGTGTAACATTTCCTAATACATCATTTTCAAGAAGGTATTTTAGAGTGGAATAAGATGCAGCACAGACAAGTGGATTACCAGCAAAGGTAGAACCATGATCTCCAGGCGTAAATACCGATACCTCTTTTTTAGCGAGGAATGCACCAATGGGCACTCCACTCCCTAGTCCTTTTGCCAGCGTCATTATATCTGGCTCAATTCCGTGCTGTTCGTAAGCAAATAATGTTCCGGTACGGCCAATTCCAGTTTGCACTTCATCCAACATCAAGAGGAGCCCTTTGTCCTTACATATATCTTGCACCTCTTTAAGATAACTCTTAGCGGGTATGTTTACGCCGCCTTCACCTTGTATAACTTCCAGGAAAATACCGCAGGTTTGTTTACCTATTGCCTCTTTGATTGCCGATATATTGTTATATTCTACATTCACGAAACCCTCAGGTAGTGGAGTATATGGGTTTTGGAATTTATGCTGTCCGGTAGCAGCGACCATTGCCAACGTTCTTCCATGGAATGAGCCGTTAGCAGTGATTATTTCATAAGCGCCATCGAGTTTTAATTTCCCATATCGACGAGCTAGTTTTATAGCACCCTCATTGGCTTCTGCTCCACTGTTAGCTATGAATATCCTGTCGCAGCAGCTGTTTTCAATCAATATTTGTGATAATTGTAGCTGTGGTATGGTATAAAATTGATTAGATGTCTGAATTAAGGTTCCAGCTTGCTCTCTTATGGCCTCAACAACAACCGGGGGGCAATGCCCGAGACAATTCACTGCCCAGCCTGCAACAAAATCAAGGTATTTATTACCTTCGTCATCCCATACCCATGATCCCTCTCCTTTAACCAACGTTATAGGGGTTCTTTTGAAAGTTCTCATGAATAGTTCGTGTTCTAATTCTTGCCATTTATTATTATTCAATTTTTGTACCTCCTGATTGATTATCTAATCTATTTAGTAGTGCGTGAGATTTTTTGCCGTTTATAATATGAAATTCAGGAACTGAACTCGAAGCCTTTAAACAGGCTTCGAGTTTTGGAATCATACCACCCGTAGCTGTACCAGAACTGATTAAATTACGTGCTTCGTTTAAATTTAGTTTGTATAGCAATTCTCCTGAATCGTCGTATATTCCATCAACATCGGTAAGGAATATTAGACTTTTAGCACTTAATTCCGCAGCAATCTCGCCAGCGACGGTGTCCCCATTCACATTTAGCAAGGTTGCTGTGCCGTCAATTGAACCAAAGCTGATAGGAGCCACTACAGGTATATAGCCAGCATCAAGTAATAAATTTAATATTTTGGTATTTACCTTTGTAATGTCTCCCACATAACCTAGCTGCGGTTTTTTTATTCTGGCATACAATAAATTCCCGTCGCTTCCACTCAAGCCTACAGCATTTCCGCCCGCATCCTGGATGGCAGCAACAAGTTCTTTGTTAACTAATCCTGCATATACTGCGGTAACTACTGCTAAACTGTCCTTATCAGTGACCCTTAAGCCGTTTACGAAACTAGTTTGTACATTCAGTTTGGCAAGCCACTCAGAGGCGGTTTTAGCTCCGCCATGCACAACGACTACCGATATATTTTGTTTTTGCATGGTCACCAAGTCTTTAATAGTGGTGTCATGACTGCCTAGTGTGCTCCCACCAATTTTAACTACAGTAATATCTTTATTCATTATGTTGAATAAGCACTGTTTATCCTGACATATTCCTCGGACAGGTCAGATCCCCATGCAGTAGCTGTTGCTATTCCTAAATTCAAGCCCACTTTTATTTGTAAATCTTCGCTATTAGCCATCAATGTTCTAAGTTTTTCGTTATTGAAAGTCATAGGATGACCTCGTTTAAACACGCACATATCATTAATATGAATGTCCAATTTGGCTTCTGTTAGCTCTATTTTTGTCATTCCCAGAGCAACTAATATACGGCCCCAATTGGGATCATTGCCATATGCCGCAGTTTTTACCAACGATGAGCTACATATTGCTCGCGCAGCCTGCCGCGCATCGGATAGTTTGCTTGCTCCTTCCACTGTTACCTCAATAAATTTTGTGACTCCTTCAGCATCTCGAACCATCAATTTTGCCAGCTTAATACAAACCTCGCTTAGAGCGTCTTGGAACTCTTTACCAGTTGCAGAATCTATGCATTTATTTTTAGCTAAGCCGCTAGCTAATAAGAAGACACAATCATTAGTACTGGTATCACCATCAACATCAATCAGATTAAAGGAACTTTCAATAGCCTTGTTAAGTGCTATCTGCAGAAAATCTATATCTACAACAGCATCAGTGCTTATGAAGCAGAGCATAGTAGCCATATGAGGATGTATCATTCCTGAACCTTTAGTTACTCCGCCTATTGTATATTTGAAGTCCCCTGTATCAATCTCAACCGCAACCTCTTTAGGCTTCATATCTGTTGTCATCATCGCCCTGGCTAACTGGTGACCGCCACTTTCATTAACATTGATTTTACTAATCCCCAATTTGATTTTGTTCATTGGTAACGGGGCTCCAATTAAGCCAGTGCTGGCAACTAGCACGTCCTCAATATTAATAGCTAACTTTACTGCGGTTAATTTTGCCATCTCCGTCGCGTCAGCTAATCCTTGTTCAGCAAGACAAGCATTGGCACAACCTGAGTTAACCACAATGGCCTGTGCTGTTTTACTGGACAAATGTTTTTTAGAAAGAATAACAGGTGCGGCTTTAATCTGGTTAGTAGTGAATACGGCCGCTACATTGCACAAGGTTTCACTACAAAGAATTGCTAAATCCAGATTCTCTTCGTTCTTGATACCTGCGTATACAGCTCCTGCAAAAAAACCTGGAACAGAAGTTATACTACCTGCCTGAATAAAATTAAACATATTGATCCTTATTATAATTAATGTGTAACTTTGTATGCCTTCAACACTTTAAGCACACAATCTATATCGTATCGAGTATGCGCTGCACAAATTTGAAATCTAATTTCCTCGTCACCCCTGGGAACGATAGGATAACTTAATCCAGTGGACAGTATACCATTAGTTTTTAAATATCCGACGAGCTCAACAGTATTCTTGGTATCTCTGACCATAAGAGGTACGACTGGATGTTCTCCCTCAATGGTTTCGTAGCCAATATCAATAAGTGATTTTCGGAAGTAAGCTATAGTCTCGCGTAAGTATTTCAACAGTTTTCTGCCTTCACTACTGTCAAGGACTTCTAAAGCTTTTGCGGCGGCCTTTGCCTCTGCAGCAGTAATCGGATTAGAGTATATATAGAAAGGGGCCTTCTCCTTCAAGTAGGCTATCACCTTAGAAGTAGCTGCCAGATATCCTCCATTTACCCCAAGAGCCTTCCCTAAAGTCGCTATTAATATATCAATTCTGTTCTCATTAGTTAATTCCAATGTGCCTCTACCTGTTTCTCCAATGGCTCCGACGCCATGTGAATCATCTACAATTGTAATTATGCCTTCCTCAAATTCATGTTCGTATTTTTCTGCGATGTCAGCTATTGCAGAAAGAGGGGCATGATCTCCTCTCATACTGAAAATACCATCGGTAACAAGTAGTATCCGTTTGCAATTACCGATGCATTCTTTAATAGTGGACTCTAATTCAACCATATTATTGTGTTTATATATTTTTTTATCTTTTGGTTGTGATAATTTAACTCCGTTGATAATACAATTGTGGTTGAGAGAATCACTAATTACTATGGTATCTTTAGAGATTAGAGTTACTAATATGCTCATTACGGCAGTATAGGCGGAACTGAATATCAGACTGGCTTCTTTTTGGTGAAATTCTGCCAGTTTTTGCTCAAGCTCTATATGAGGTTTATAAGTTCCACTGATGAAACGAACAGCGCCAGGACCAACACCAAATTCTCTAACTGCCAGTTCCTCTGCTGTTATTACATCCGGTCTTAGTCCCATCCCAAGATAACCGTTGGAATTCATTCTTATAAATTCCAAGTCTCCACACCCTTCAATGAGATACCTCGGACCCTTATTATCGTGTGCGCGTTTGACGCCGGTAATAACCATCTCATTTCCCTTGAAGGCGCCACTTGCCTTTAAGGCGTCTAATTCACTGGAGATTAAGCCTTCTATTTTAGATAATGACATTGTTAATCTATGACCTCCTTGAATTGAATTACAATATGAAAATTAATACATGCAAGCTTTGTCATTAGCTCTTGAGAGTCAATCCACCGTCTACTACTAAAGTTATACCTGTTATATATTTTGCCTCATCAGACGCTAAAAACAATGATGCATAAGCAACATCCCATGGTTCCCCTTGCTTGCCCATGGGGCACATAGCATCACGTTTGCTAATCATTTCCTGTACTTTTCCTCCATACGCATCTGTAAGTGAAGATTTTACGAACGGTGTATTGATTAGACCTGGTAGTATAGCATTTGCTCTAATACCTTTATCCGCGTACTGCAGTGCTATCTCTCTTGTAAGAGCTATAACACCTGCTTTAGAACTACTATATGCAATGGAGAGAGCCGGCAACGTTCTGATAGCATTAATGGAAGAAATATTTACTATACTACCAGTTGATTGTTTTACCATATATGGCAATGAATATTTACAAGTCAAAAACATACTTTTGAGGTTGACGTCTATTGTCTTATTCCACTCGTCTTCACTTGCCTGGTCTATACCTCCAGGAATCTCAATACCGACATTGTTGTGAAGAATGTCAATTTTACCGAAATACTCGATACATTTCTCAATCATGTTCTTGCAATCGACTGACTGGCTCACATCAGCTACAAAAGTAGTACAAATTCCTTTGTCTCTAATAATGATATTTTTCGTTTCTTCAGCTGCTTTAAGATTAGAATCGACAACCATTACACCTGCGCCTTCTCTTGCATAGAGAATAGCTGCGGCTTTACCATTTCCAATACCTGGTCCTATTGAGCCGCCACCAGTAACTATAGCTATCTTACCCATTAATCTACCACTCATATATATACTTCTCCGAAACCTGCAAAATATTGCAGTATATTATTGAGCTAAATTTTCATTTGAAGCTTATGACACAGCTTGTCTAACATGTCTTTTGTCATTGACGGCAGGTCATATTCAGGCTTCCATCCCCATTCGGTCCTCGCGGCACTATCATCCATTTTATTAGGCCATGATTCAGCTATTTCCTGACGAACCGGATCGATATTATAATCCATGACAAAATCAGGTATATATTTCTTTACTTCAGCAGCTATATCTTCGGGGGCGAAACTCATTGATGACACATTAAAAGCGTTCCTGTGCTCCAATACTCCTGGTCTTGCTTCCATGATATCAATTGCTGCCTTTATCGTATCAGGCATATACATCATGTCTAGAAAAGTACCCGATTTCAAGAAGCAAGTGTACTTCCTGCGTTTAATAGCTTCGTAGTAAATTTCTACCGCGTAGTCCGTAGTACCGCCTCCCGGCAATGTAACATTTGAAATAATTCCAGGGAAACGAACGCCACGGGTATCTACTTTAAATCTTTTATAGTAGTAATCGCATAACAACTCGCCAGCCACTTTTGTAACTCCATACATTGTATTTGGGCGCTGTATTGTATCCTGTGGAGTATTATCGTGTGGAGTATTAGTTCCAAAGGCCCCAATGGAGCTTGGAACAAAAACAGCACATTTATGTTCTCGAGAAACCTCTAGAACATTATAAAGTCCATTCATGTTTACATCCCAGGCCTGTTGTGGCTTTGACTCCGCCACCGCGGAGAGCAGAGATGCCAAATGATAAATTGTATCAATCTTATGTTCGCTTACAACATCAGCTACTGTTTTAATTTTAGTGCAATCTAGAAAAACGAATGGTCCAGAATCAAAAAGGTTCTGGGAGGGCTTTGTTACATGTCCCGCAGCTACTACATTATTGCTACCATATCTATCGCGCAAAACCAAAGTAAGTTCTGAGCCAATTTGCCCACATGCGCCAGTCACCATTATTTTATTCATTATTGTTTTTCCTTATACTACGTATTAAAAATTATTCTGTCTCAATATAATTACTATTGAATTCTCTATTCTAGCACTCTATAAGAACATGATGCTATTAAAACTAATCAAACTTAGATATAGATATTTCCTTTAAATATATATAGCCTTCCAATAATTATATTTTAATGCCACATTGTAAATCGATAGTGTAAATTATTATTTATAATAATATTTTAATAGTTCATGTGGTAAATAGATTATATATAAACAACTCAATTTATAAAATGCATTGGCTACCGTTTGAAACAAGATATGTATATTATGAAGATAACTATCAGGCTTAGTATTTATGGCATGACTTATGGAAATACTTTGCAGAATGGTAGGTTGAAGTATATAATGTTAGAAGTGACTAACATTATATACCTGTCGTTTTAATAGAGGATTCAGATGACTAAACAGCAGAGTGGCAGCATGGAAAATTATCTTGAGATGATAGCTATGCTGGCCAAGAAAAAGAATATAGTACGAGTAACTCAGCTAAGCACGGCACTAGGAGTTAAAAAATCAAGCGTCTCTGCCGCACTCACCAAGCTTTCTAAACAGGGACTGGTTAAACACGAAAAATACGGCTACGTTGAACTAACTCCTGAAGGTGAGAATATTGCTCGTGACATACTCCATAGACATAAGATATTAGAACAATTTTTGGTTGAAATATTAGGTGTTAATCAGAACGTAGCTTGGATGGACGCTTGTGAAATGGAGCACTGCATTAGTCCCGTTACTATTCAAAAGCTGACTATGTTTGTCGAATATGTGATGTCCAAGTCATTAAAAAACTCAAGTTTTTTACACTGGATAAATGAAAATTCAGAACAGGCCATATTAAAAGAAGATCTGTCAACAACCCCTAGCACGATCGAAGGCAGTAATTATTGACCAATATTCTATTTAAAGGCAATTGGCTGAGTTGAGGAAGGAATATATTTATGTCTAACAAAACAGAAACTACATTAAATATGATGCGTACTGGGGACAGCGGTGTTGTAGTTCATATGACTGGTGGCCGCCATATGATCAATCGTTTAGATGCTTTGGGCATTAGACAAGGCAAAAGAATTACTAAGTTAAGTTCCATGTTCATGAAGGGTCCAGTAACTATAAAATTTGATGAGGTGCAAGTGGCCATCGGATACAGAATGTCAAACGAGATAGTAGTAAAGCTGGATTAAAAATGAAAATCTTGTTAATGGGTAATCCTAATGTTGGAAAAAGCGTGATATTTTCTCGTTTAACAGGAATTCATGTAATAGCGTCTAATTATCCAGGCACAACCGTGAGTTATACGCAAGGATTTATGACATCGCGTGGTCGGAATATATCCAAGATCTCTTTGATCTTTCTGGCCCAATCGCTTTTTTCGATACGGAAACAGGCTCGGACTATATCGCCCCAAAAATCGAAGAGGAAACCGGAGTTAAGGCGTTACGAGTAAAATCAAGATCATTCGATGATCTTATGCAGGTGGGTAGGGAATGTCTTAAGCAGAACGTGTCGGTTTGGATTATCGACAGTATCACTCATCCGTGGAGAGAGCTTTGCGAGGCTTATATGGTAAGGCTGAACGAAGCACGACAAGCGAATAATCAATCGAAGAAGCAGCGGATGGACATTCAGGACATTATG
>SDBS01001547.1_pt1 | contig 23406 bp, 11 predicted proteins | sample 2277091 | NCBI WGS metagenome assembly SDBS01 (sample SAMN10404972, study PRJNA504765) | marine sediment metagenome | isolation source: marine sediment core GS10_PC15, 163 cmbsf | place: Arctic Ocean: Southern Knipovich Ridge | collected 2010
TACCAACCTTATAAGTGGTGATACCAATTCTGATGGAATGCTGGATACCGATGAGGTTTGGACTTACGAGAAGTCCTACACCATCCCGGATGATACAGATGATCCTTTGGTAAATAATGTAGAAGTAAATGCCAAGTATAAGAAGTGCCGCTCTGTTACTGCTTATGGCAGTCATAGCGTAGATATTATTATACCTGAGATAGAAATTGTCAAAACGGCCGATGATCAGACAGTTCTCTCAGGCGATAATGTGGTATATAGCTATACAGTTACAAATACAGGCAATTGTATCCTATATGATGTAACCGTTACCGATGATTTGTTGGGCTATATTGGATCCATAGATAGTCTTAACCCGGGCGAAAGTTATACTTTCAGCAAAGAGGCTACTATTACAGCCGAAACAACCAACATTGGTACAGTGGTTGCATATGATGAGCTTGGAGGCCCGAATGGAAGGGTCGAGGATAGTGATGACGAGACTGTTATCACAATGACGGGAGAGCCTGAAACTCCCCTGGAAACGCCAATTACTACACAAATCGAAAGAGCACCACAGGCTCCGCAGGTACTGCCTTACACAGGCGCAGATTATCTGCTGTACTTCGGAGCAGGCATGGTCCTACTCTTAATAGGATTAGCCTTGCGCTTTAGTAAAGTTTGGTAGATTGAATATTAGAAAGAGGTAGGACACAGTTCCTACCTCTTTTTTTATTTCCATTGTTTATTATTTTCTTTAACCCTGATATTGCAATAGGCTTCAGCGCTAGGCTTGTTATTTTGACTTTATACTGTGTCAGTCGGTAGGCAGGCCTAAAGCTAAAATTTCTGCGTCTATCATCTAAGCCTACTACAATATCCAGGTTCAAAACTTGCTAGACAGTGCGTGGTTTGCTATTATTTACCGCACCTCCTATACAACAAAGCGGTAGTTTTTCCGGAGAGGCATGAGTTTGCTAATCTGATAGGGTTGCCGATATTTATTACTCACGATGGTGGTAATGAATGTTGGCTTTTTGTTAGGTGGTTATTGATCTTCAGACCTGTTTGATCTGCGACAGACAAGTAGTCAAACCCAGTTTTCTCAAACAAGAGAATGATCGCCGAGCTGCAGCAGAAAAGATCTAGAGCAATCCATTTATGTCCTAAAATCAAATGTAGTAAAACCACGGAGACGATAACATAGTTTATGATTACTTGCACTTGGAGGAGAAAGTGAATCTGCTGGCAGCTGAACTCAATGAGATGATCAAAAAGGAAAACGTATATCTATTTAATATGCTCTCTGAGCTTGGGAGAGAGATGTTCTATCCCAAAGGGATTCTAACCCAGACTGCCGAAGCGAGCGAGAGAGCAGATAGATATAATGCCACCGTGGGAATTGCCCAGCAAGGACCTGTGGCAATGCATTTGCAGTGTGTTGTGCAATACTTAAATAATCTGGACACAGACGAGGTAATTCCCTATGCTCCGACTATGGGCAAACAGGAGCTGAGAGAAGAGTGGGCCAGAGAGATGAACGAGAAAAACCCTTCTCTTCAAGGGAAAACAATAAGTCTTCCTATAGTAACCAGCGGAATGACCCACGGCCTTACTCTTGCAGGAGAATTATTTGTTGATCACGGTGACCTGGTTATTCTGCCCGATAAAATGTGGGGAAATTATAAGCTGATGTTTGCTACGCGGAAAAAAGCTGAGCTTAGTCAGCATCCTTTTTTTGCGCAAGACGGCGGATTCAACGTCGCGGCTTTCAAACAAGTAGCCTTAAATGCCGCCTCAGAAAAAGGGAAGCTAGTTGCCATTCTCAACTTCCCCAATAATCCCACCGGCTATTCTATAACCGAAAAAGAAGCTTTGGCAATTAGAGATGTCCTGGTTGATGTAGCAGAAAGTGGATGCAATGTAGTAGCTATCACCGATGATGCTTATTTTGGGCTTTTCTACAACCAAGAAGTAATGAAAGAATCGCTTTTTGCTCATCTAGCTGACTTGCATCCGCGTATCTTGGCAATAAAGCTTGATGGTGCAACCAAGGAAGATTATGTTTGGGGACTAAGAGTGGGATTTATCACCTATAGTATCGGGGGTAATGGCGACAGATCCCGGCTTTATGATGCTCTGGAGCGAAAGACAGGTGGTACCGTAAGAGCGTTGATCTCAAATTGTGCCCATATATCACAGTCAATTGTTTTAAAGGCCATGCGATCATCTGTCTACAAAGAGCAAAAAAAGGAAAAGTTTGAAGTTATGAAAGCCCGGGCTCTAAAAGTAAGAGAGGTTCTCTCGGATACTAAGTACTGCTCAGCCTGGGAGTCTTATCCTTTTAATTCAGGTTATTTCATGTGCCTGCGTTTAAAAACCGTCGACGCGGAGCAATTAAGAAAGCATCTACTCGATCAGTACGGAGTGGGCGTGATTGCACTGGGCCGGTCCGATGTGAGGATAGCATTTTCCTGCCTGGAAGCTGAGGATATTCAAGATTTGTTTGATATTATGCTACGGGCAGTACAAGACATCGAAACTTAATTCAGATTTTTAAGGATTAACTTGTTAGACTAGCTTGTAGAAAACCATAGATGTGGCTTATCCGGAATTGAATAATTGACATCTAACACCTGACAATTGACACCTGACCAGAAGTCAAATGTCACATGTCAAAGGTCAAATGTTATTACCAAGAAACTACGAGCTGGTATTAGGTATATGGTGAAATAGTAAACAATATTTGATGGGAGTTGGATTATGTCAGAGAATAGAATATACATCTTAGATGTCACTAACAGAGATGGAGTTCAGACATCTCGTTTGGGACTCTCCAAGCTGGAAAAAACTATTATCAATATCAAGCTGAACGAGATGGGGATATTCCAGAGTGAGTTTGGGTTTCCTACGACTCATCATGAAGCCAACTATCTCAAGACCAACCTTGAACTGGCAAGAATGGGTGTCATCAGTTCTATGAGGTTAGAGGGTTGGCTGCGTGCAGTAGTTGGCGATGTTGAACGGGCCCTTGAAGCTGTGCCGGGTTTAGATCACGTAAATGTTTCCATTTCCACCTCAGACCAGATGATCCAGGGCAAATTCCAGGGAAGAATGACTATCGATGATGTCATAAAAAGTATGGGTGAAGCAGTGGATAGAGCAAAATCGCTGGGTATAAAGACTGTGGGAGTTAACGCAGAGGATGCTTCCAGGACCGGCGTTAACCACTTGATACGCTTTGCCGCTGCGGCAAAAGAACATGGTGCTACTAGAATCCGTTACTGCGATACTTTGGGTTTTGACGATCCTTTTACCATTTATGATCGGGTAAACAGGTTAGCTCGTGAAGTAGGTCTTCCCGTTGAGACGCACTGCCACAATGATTTGGGAATGGCCGTTGCCTGTTCGGTTGCCGGTGCAAAAGGAGCAATTGACGGCGGCGTTGATGCCTATGTAAATACGACAGTTAATGGAATAGGAGAAAGAGCGGGAAACGCCGATCTTCTATCAATAATCTTAGCCATAAAACATTCAGCCGGTTTTGAGCACAAATACTTTCTTGATGAGCGAATTGATTTATCCAAATCCTGGTCGATGGCTAAGTATGCTTCTTACGCTTTTGGTGTTCGCATCCCGGTTAGTCAGGTGGGTGTGGGAGATAACGCTTTTGCCCATGAGTCGGGCATTCATGCCGATGGTGCTTTGAAGGAAAGACGCAACTATGAGCTATTTGACTTTGAAGAACTGGGCAGAGGTGAGCCTAAAGTCATTGAAACCGGCAGGACTATTACAACCGGCTCCTACGGAGGAATCAAAGGCTTTAGGAACGTATACGATAAGCTGGAAATAGAGTTTGATAATGATGAAGAAGCGCGTAAAATCCTGGATTTAGTTAGATACGCTAATGTCACGACCCAGAAACCTCTGGTTGCGGATGAATTGAGGTTCATCGCTAGCTATCCTGAGCAAGCGAGGAAGATATTGACCCTTGTACCCTAAATCCTGTATCAGAAGAACATTGATAAAAAAGCTTGCTCAATACACAGTGATCTAAATAGAAAATACACCGAATCAGGAATTACGAATTATGAATTATGGTTTTTTGCGTTTTTGCCTGATTCCTGATTCATTGTTCACTTAATTCCTAAGAAGTTACAACTAAATAAAAATAGAAGAGATTAATGTTATGCTATACGAAAATTCCTTAAGGAGGTTGCAGATATGTCTACGCCACTTGAAAGATGGGTAGAAGAACAAGCTAAATTAACCAAGCCGGATAAGATATTTTGGTGTGATGGCTCCGAGGAGGAGGCGCGCAAGCTCATAGAAATCGGTATGAAGGAGGAGAAGATAGGTTCCAATCCCGTATTTCAGGAGCTGAATCAGAGTAAATGGCCTACCTCCTATTTTCATAGAAGCCATCCCACAGACGTGGCGCGGACAGAACATCTTACCTTTGTTTGCCAGGAGGACGAGATCACTGCAGGCCCTAATAATAACTGGATGGCACCCCAAGAGGCAAAAGAGAAAGTGGGAAAAATCCTTGATGGTTGCATGCGGGGAAAAACCATGTATGTTCTCCCTTATATGATGGGCCATCCCGATTCACCTTATGCCAAAGCTTGTATTCAACTTACCGATATTTCTTATGTTGCGGTAAGCATGAGGATAATGACGCGTATGGATAAGAAGGTCATCGACCTGATCGGAGATTCGGATGATTTTGTAAAAGGTCTCCATTCCGTGGGAGATCTCAATCCCGACCGGCGGTTCATCATGCATTTTCCGGATGAGCAGCTGGTTTGGAGTGTGGGCTCCGGTTACGGCGGTAATGCTTTATTGGGCAAGAAATGCTTCTCCTTGAGAGTTGCTTCCTGGCTTGGATACCAGGAGGGGTGGCTTGCCGAGCATATGGTCATTATCGGTATAGAGGATCCCGAAGGCAACGTGACCTATGTTACCGCTGCCATGCCTTCTGCTTGCGGTAAGACTAATCTGGCAATGTTGGAATCAGCACTTCCCGGTTATAAGATCTGGACGTTAGGGGATGATATTGCCTGGCTGAATATTGGCCCTGATGGCCGTCTCTATGCTATCAATCCTGAGGCCGGCCTTTTTGGGGTAGCACCGGGAACTTCTACGAGTACTAATCCTAATATGATAAAGACGCTGAAAAAGGCCTCCTTTTTCCCCACCTTGTTTACCAATGCAGCCATAAATCCGGATAATAATGAACCATGGTGGGAAGGGCTGGATGGTCCCGTGCCTGCGAATCTAATTGATTGGCAGGGAAAGCCTTGGGATCACTCCAATGACAGCACAGCAGCTCACCCCAACTCCCGGTTTACTGTTTCCATATACAATTCACCCACGTTGTCAGAAGAGTTCGATAATCCCGCGGGTGTACCTATTTCTGCCATAATACTGGGCGGAAGAAGGTCGCATCTCTTACCCCTGGTACTGGAGGCTTCCAGCTGGCAAAATGGCGTGTTCATAGGCGCTAGAGCCGGTTCGGAAAAAACCGCCGCAGCTGCCGGACAAGTGGGCAAGCTAAGAAGAGATCCCATGGCCATGACACCCTTCTGTGGGTATAACATGGGAGACTATTTTCAGCATTGGCTCAATTTGGGCGCAAAAATGGCCCGGCCTCCTAAAATATTTGCGGTTAACTGGTTTAGAGTGGATGAGGAAGGGGAGTTTATCTGGCCTGGTTTTGGGGATAACATCCGGGTGTTGAAGTGGATTGTTGATAGGGTCAATAATCGGGTAGGTGCCAAGGAGACTCCCATCGGGGTGATCCCTAATCCGGAAGATCTTAATCTGGAAGGACTGGATATCCCCAAAGACAAGCTGGAAAAGCTGTTTGAAGTCAATCTCAAGGAATGGGATACGGAGCTAGGTGAAATAAAGAGATTTTTCCAGCAATTTGGTGACAGAATGCCCAAGGAAATTTGGGACGAGTACACAGTTTTAGCTTCCCGGACAGATGAGTAAACCTTATTAGCCAAGATCAGGTAATTTCCTCCAATCTGTGGGTAGAGTATGCTCTACGATACGCTCTAACCGCGACTATAATTGCTCCGGTTCTGCCTTGTTTTCTCATTGCCATGCACCTCGACGATTGCTCGCAAAATCAATTCATATTTATCAAAGTCTTACGCTTCCATTAACACTTGTGGAAAACCGTTTAATTAAAAATTTGGCCATTTACGAATTGGTTGTTGCTTTTGTCTCTATTTGACTCTCAAAATGTTCTTACAGCGCAGGATAGAAGTATAAGTGAAGTTTGAAACGATTCTTTGGATAGTTATATCCATAGTGCGCATTGGTGTTGTTGTGATTAATCATTGAGAAAGATTTTTAAAAGCAGCTATTGGAGGAGGGCTCATGAAGAGCGATTTGGAAATTGCCCAAGCGGCGACCCTAAAGCCAATTCTAGAGATTGCAGAACGTTGTGGTTTGAACGAAGATGATTTGGATCTGCACGGGAAGTATAAGGCAAAGATCCATCTGGATGTGCGTGAAGAACTGAAAGACAGGCCCAATGCCAAATATGTAGACGTGACAGCGATTACGCCTACTCCACTGGGAGAAGGAAAAACTACCACGTCAGTGGGTCTAGCCATGGGTTTGAACAGGGTGGGCAAGAAGACCATTCTGGCCATTAGGCAGCCTTCCATGGGACCTACTTTTGGCATCAAAGGCGGAGCTGCCGGTGGAGGATATGCCCAAGTTATCCCTATGGAAGATTTCAATCTCCATCTTACGGGCGACATCCATGCAGTAGGTGTGGCCCATAATCTTCTGGCTGCTTATCTTGATAACCATATTTTAAAGGGCAACAAGCTGAATATTGATCCTTTCAATATTTTCTGGCGGAGAGTAGTTGATGTTAGTGACCGTGCGTTACGGAACATAGTGCTTGGTCTGGGGGGCAAAAATGACGGAGTTCCCCGGGAGGGAGGTTTTGATATCACAGTGGCCTCAGAGGTAATGGCCATCCTTGCTCTGACAACTGATCTGGAAGACATCCGTAAGCGCTTAGGCCGGATCGTTATTGCTCTTAACAAAGACGGAGATCCGGTCACTGCGGAGGATTTAAAGGTTGCCGGGGCCATGGCGGTTTTGATGAAAGAAGCACTCATGCCAACCCTCATGCAAACATTGGAAAACACTCCCACCTTTGTTCATGCAGGACCGTTTGCCAACATTGCCCATGGTAATAGCTCAATTATTGCTGATGAGATTGGGATTAAGATGGGTGATTATCTGGTTACCGAGAGTGGTTTTGGCGCTGATATCGGTGCCGAGAAGTTCATGGATATCAAATGCCGTTATAGCGGACTTAAGCCGGACGTGGCCGTGATAGTAGGCACTATTCGAGCGCTTAAGATGCATAGCGGAGATTTTACAGTTGTAGCCGGACGGCCACTTGATCCCGGATTACTGGAAGAGAATGTTGATGCTGTTGCCAGAGGATGTGTCAATCTGGAAAAACATATTGAGAATATGAGACTTTTTGGAATCCCGGTTGTAGTGGCTATTAATGCTTTCCCCAGTGACACAAAGGCGGAGGAAGAAGTAGTAGCCGAAAAATCAAAAGCAGCCGGAGCTTACAGGGTTGCTAAATATGATGGATGGGCCAATGGCGGCGCAGGCTCTGAAGAGCTGGCCCATGCGGTTATTGAAGCTGCTGAGCAGCCCAGCGATTTTAAGTTCCTATACCCGCTGGATATTTCCATTAAAGAAAAAATCGAGACTATTGCCACCAAGATATACGGCGCAAGTTCAGTGAGCTATACAAAGATAGCTGACAAACAAATTGCGCAATTTACCAAAGCTGGTTTTGATAAACTGCCTATATGTATGGCCAAGACCCATCTTTCCCTCTCACACGACCCGGCATTGAAAGGAAGACCAACCGGGTTTGATTTTCCCATAAGAGAAATAAGAGCGTCAGTTGGTGCTGGTTTTCTCTATCCTCTCTGCGGGGAAATGCGCACTATGCCGGGCTTACCCACAACTCCGGTGGGAGAGAAAGTTGATATTGACGAAGAAGGCAAGGTTGTTGGGTTGTTCTAGGTAAAAACTGATCCGTCTATCCATTTTCGATCAGCCCGCTCGCAATTGGCCGTCGCTTTCAGGCGCTTGCAGGGACGTTGCTCATCGATCATTGCTTTGCGGATTTTCATGATATCTATTTCGTTTCTCACTCGTCTCCGACTGCTTATCGAATAGCACCAAACTCCTTTTGCCCAACCGGAGAGCGAATGACTAGCGTAAACGTTGGTACATAAACTTTATATGCTACGAATGGTGAGCTGATATTGAGCAGTGAAATATTTTAAAGTACGTTTCTACCCCGAAAACAGAGAAATTGAAGTCGAAGACGGCGAAAATCTGCTGAGAGCGGCTATGACTGCTGAAGTACGCATTAATGCATCATGCGGTGGAGACGGCACTTGCGGCAAATGCCGGGTAATTATTGACAAGGGACAAGTTGAACGCGAACCGACCTCAATTTTGACTAAAGAAGAGGTTGGAGAGGGATATGTTCTTGCCTGCCGTACCTTGATAACTTCAGATTTGGAAGTAAGGATACCACCCGAATCACGCTTGGGAAGGATTCTGGAGAAAGAAAGAGCCGCACCAACCTGCGGGCATCTTTTGTCTTCCAAGGAGTGGGAAGAGAGGCTAGCCGAACTCAAATCCGACCCGCCGTTCAAAAAAGTATTTGTACCCTTCTCCCCCCCAACTCTTGATGACAATATGAGTGACTTGCAGAGATTGCGGAGAGAGCTTGGCAGAAAAAGTATTCAGTGTACCGGAGTTGATCTACCGGTATTAAAAAAGCTGGCTACTATTCTGCGTCAAGGGAATTGGCAGATTACCGCCACTCTTCTGCAAGATGAACAAGGCTGTAGGCTAATTAGCGTTGAGCCGGGAGATACAACCGGGCAATATTACGCAGTCGCGGTTGACGTGGGTACAACTACTGTAGCTGCCCAGCTAATCAACTTGGATGCAAGCAAAGCAGTAGCGCGAAACTCCAATTTTAATGCTCAGGCAAGTTGTGGCGAAGATGTCATATCACGCATTGTATTTTCTACCAAGGACGAAGGTCTGGAAAAACTTCAGCGGCTGGTTGTAGGGACCATCAATAAGCTGATCAAGGGGTTGGTAGAAAAATCAGGCGTGGACTCCCATCAGATTTCAGGAATCATTGCTGCCGGTAATACCACCATGACTCACCTGTTATTGGGACTTGACCCCCGCTATATACGAGAGGAGCCCTATATTCCTACTGTGACCTCTTTCCCCTGGTTGAAAGCGGAAGAAATCGGGATCAAGGATGTCCCCAATGCTTATTTATACTGCTTTCCCTGTGTGGCAAGTTATATTGGAGGCGATATAACTGCAGGAGTCATAGCTTCAGGAATAGCAGAGAGAGAAGAGCTTAGCCTTTTTATCGATGTTGGGACCAACGGAGAAATAGTCCTAGGCAATAAGGATTGGCTGATTTCATGTTCTTGTTCAGCAGGTCCTGCATTTGAGGGAGGCGGCGTAAAGCATGGAATGCAGGCAACTCGTGGAGCGATTGAACAGGTCAGGATTGATCAAGGGAGCTTAGAGCCAATGATCATCACTGTGGGACAAACCAAGCCAATCGGGATTTGCGGAACCGGTATTATTGATACTATTGCCGAGCTATTCTTGAGCAGGGCAATCGATCAGAAAGGAAAATTCAACTTAGAGATCGATACTCCCAGAATACGGGAGGGCGAATTTGGTCCGGAATACGTACTGGCTTGGGCTCAGGATTCGCGCTGCAAGCAGGATATAGTATTAAGTGAAGCTGATATTGAGAACTTGATCAGGGCAAAAGCCGCTGTTTTTGCGGGGATCAATATCTTGACAGAGAGCGTGGATGTATCTCTTTTTGATATCGAGGAAGTAATAATCGCAGGTGCTTTTGGCAACTACTTGGAAATTGAAAAGGTTGTAACCATCGGACTCTTGCCTGAGCTTCCCTGTAATAAGTTTACATTCATGGGTAATAGTTCAATTCTAGGCGCACAAGCGGCGGCGCAATCAAGAGAAGTAATAAAAAAAGCCGAGAAAATCGCCAGGAAGATTACTTATCTGGAATTAAGCACAAATACGAAATTCATGGATCAATATGTTTCAGCCCTCTTCTTGCCTCATACTAACGTAGAGAAATTTCCAAAAGTATTAACACAACTAAGGAGCTAGAAGGGAGTAGGGAGAAGGGATCCTTCGACTACGCTCTCCTTGCTCGAAGTGAGCGACTTCAGAGCAGGCAGGACAAACTAAATACAAGGAGCAGACGTTTTTGAGTACAACCATTGCTGTTGCCGGCAAGGGCGGAACGGGAAAGACAACCACTAGCGGCCTGATTGTCAGCACTCTTAAAAGAATGAATAAAACACCTGTTTTGGCAATTGATGCTGACCCCAATGCTAATCTCAATCAAGTTCTGGGGGTAAGGGTTGAACATACTATCGGGGAAATGCGGGAAGGTGTATTAAAGAGCATTGATCAATTACCCGCAGGCGTTCCCAAGGCGTCTTATTTAGAGCTTAAGGTCCAGGAGTCCATTGTAGAGGCGGAAGGCTTTGACCTCCTGGTAATGGGAAGACCCGAGGGTCAGGGCTGCTATTGTTATGCAAACAGCATTTTGCGTAAGCATGTTGATATCCTTACTAAAAGTTACCGGTTTGTGATTATTGACAGTGAAGCGGGAATGGAGCACTTAAGCCGTCGGACCACTCAGAATGTAGACCATCTCTTACTGATCTCGGATGCGGCTATAAGAAGCATCCAAACAGCCGGACGGATAGAAGATTTGGCTCGGGAGATGGAGCTTAACATAGGGAAGATGTGGTTGGTAATAACCAGAGTGCCGTCTTCGGGATTGAGTGAAGTTCTTAAAAGAGAAATCGAGAAACAAGGATTGGATCTTTTGGTAACGGTACCTGAGGATCCGCTCATAGAAGAGTTCGATTTGAATCAAAGATCTATTTTGCAGTTACCTGAGAAAAGTCCTGCTCTTAGAGCAGTTGATGTGATGATAGATAAATTAGGATGAGCTGACAAGTGACGTGCGGCTAACAACCAAATTGCTAATGGCTCATAGCGTATAGGCAGTTCAAAGTCGAAAATCGCTCATCGAGTTTTCTAGGAGGTTAATAATGACAGCAAAGATAATTGATGGAAAGTTGATCTCAAGCCAGATCAAGGAAGAGTTAAAGGAAGAGATATCTGAACTGAAAGAAAAGGGGATTACTCCGGGAATTGCAGTTGTGATAGTGGGAGAGGATCCCGCTTCCAAGGTCTATGTAGGACAAAAGGAAAAAAGCTGTGTGGCTTTGGGAATATACTCGGAAAAGCATGCTTTGCCGGAAAGCATTTCTCAAGAAGAGTTGTTAAAACTGGTCAGGGAGTTGAGTGCCAATCCCAAAATTAACGGTATATTAGTACAGCTACCTCTTCCCAAGCACCTGGATGAAGGCGAAGTGTTGCTTGAAATCCCACCCGAAAAGGATGTTGATGGTTTTCACCCCGTAAATGTAGGAAAGCTGGTCATAGGCGAACCAGGCTATCTTCCCTGCACTCCTCACGGCATCCAGGAATTGCTTATAAGGTCGGGGGTCGAGGTGGCGGGAAAAGATGCTGTAATAGTTGGTAGAAGCAACATTGTTGGTAAGCCCGTTGCCATGATTCTTTTGCAGAAGCAAAAGGGTGCAAATGCAACGGTTACGGTTTGTCATACGGGGACAAAAGATATGGCTGCTCATACCAGGCGGGCTGACATTCTCATTGTAGCTGCAGGAAGGCCAAAAACGATCACTGCGGACATGGTAAAAGAAGGTGTAGTGGTAATAGATGTTGGTGTAAACCGGACCGAGAACGGCCTGGTTGGTGACGTAGATTTTGAGGGAGTAAAGGAAAAGGCTTCAGCGATTACACCGGTTCCGGGAGGCGTCGGGCCTATGACAATAGCGATGCTTATGAAAAACACTGTGGAAGCAGCAAAAAAACAAGCAAGTGGCAAATAGCACATAGCAAATGGTTAAAACCATATGCCGATGAGCGATGTTCGAAAAGCGACTAGCGATTAAAAAAAAAGACGAAAAGCAACTTTCGACTAGATAGTTTGCGGTTAAAGCATTTATCGTTTATCGCTGATCGAAAGTCGAAAATCGGGGCTTAATTAAAGAAATGGAGGTTTTAATATGGCTTTTGCTGAACCGCTTGAGCAATACAATGGAAAGATACGAGAGGTAACTATCGGCGGAGGAGATTCCCAGATTGTGGTGGGGGGTGAAACCGCACTTCCCTTTTGCTTCTACGAAGGGGAGTTTCCGCATAAACCTATGATTGCTATGGAGGTTTATGATAATGCGCCGGCTGATTGGCCCCCTTCTTTATTGGACGAACTCTCAGATGTCATAAGCGATCCCGTATCCTGGGCAAAGAAATGCCAGGATGAATACAAAGCTGATGCTATCTGTCTGCAATTGGCTAGCACTGATCCCAATGGAGAGAATAGAAGTCCTGAAGATGCTGTGGAGGTTGTGAAAGCTGTCAAAGATGCGATATCTGTGCCACTTCTTGTTTATGGTTCGGGCAATGCGGATAAGGACGCAGAGGTATTGAAAAAAGTAGCGGGCGCAGTTGAAGGCGAGTCCATAGTTGTCGGACCGGCGGTTGAAGATAATTATAAGCCGACAGCAGCAGCGGCAATGGGCTATAACCACATTGTATCCGGAAATACTCCAATCGATGTCAATATGGCCAAGCAGCTTAATATTCTTATGACTCAGCTGGGACTAGATGCTCAGAGCATAATTATTGATCCAACGACGGGTGCGTTAGGATATGGGTTGGAATATTCATATTCAGTGATGGAAAGACTAAGACTAGCGGCCTTACAGCAAGATGACAAAATGACGCAAATGCCTATGATCAGCAATGTGGGCAAGGAAGCCTGGCGAGCCAAAGAAGCTAAGATTGGCGAGGACGAAGAACCAACCTGGGGAGATCCCAGGAAAAGAGGTATCCTCTGGGAGGCGATTACGGCAATAAGCTTGCTGCTTTCCGGAGCTGATGTCTTGATGATGAGACATCCTGAAGCGGTAACGCTGGTAAGAAAGGCTTTGGATAAACTAGAACGCGGATAGGTGCAGACAATCACGCTGGTCCACGCAGATAAAATGCGAGAATCCGCGAGAATCCGTGTATAAGGAGGAAGAAAATGGCGGATACGAATGAAAAAGAAGTGAAAGAACAAAAACAAGAAGACCAAAACACCTGCAAAACAACTTTGAACATGATAGACAAAGCAGCTGAAGCAGATGTGAGGACCGTTTTTGCTAGACGGCAGGAGATCAAGCCGTGTACTTTTGGAGCTGAAGGGATGTGCTGCAGACATTGCTCCATGGGCCCCTGCCGTATCACCAAGAAGACTCCTACAGGTGTCTGCGGTGCCACTGGTGACACAATTGCAGCCAGGAACTTTGCCCGCATGGTAGCAGCGGGCACCGCTGCTCATTCTGATCATGCGCGCGAAATAACTAATACTTTTGTTGAAGCAGCAAAAGGGGAGATTTCTGATTTTAAGATCAAGGATGAGGTAAAACTGATTGCGTTGGCCAATGATCTTGGTGTCAAGGTAGAGGACTGTTCTATAAAAGAGATTGCGGAAGAGGTTGGCAAGATATGTCTTTCTCAGTTTGACCAGCAAGATGAGGGCTTTGTCTTTGTAAAGAGGGCACCGGAGAAAAGGCAAAAGATCTGGCAAGATCTTAATATTATTCCCCGGGGTATTGATAGGGAGATAGTCGATACCTTGCACCGAACCAGCATCGGAGTTGATCAGGACTATAAAAATATCATCAACCAAAGCATGAGAACAGCTTTGGCTGACGGCTGGGGTGGCTCCATGATTGGTACCGAGTTGTCAGACATAATGTTCGGGACCCCGGTTCCGGTGCGTTCACAGGTCAATCTAGGCGTACTAAAAGAAGACCAGGTTAATATCCTGGTTCATGGACATAATCCCCTCGTCTCTGAGATGGTCGTAGCTGTTGCTAAAGATCCGGAGATGATCAAGAAAGCCGGGACCAAAGGAGCAAAGGGAATTAATGTTGCCGGTATCTGTTGTACGGCTAATGAGATCTTGATGCGCCATGGAATTCCTATCGCTGGTAATTTTGTTCAACAGGAATTGGCTTTGTCGACTGGTGCAGTTGAAGTTATGGCTGTTGATGTTCAATGCGTAATGAGTTCTCTGCCTCAAGTGGCAAAATGTTTCCACACCAAGCTAATTACCACCTCGCCTCAGGCCAAGCTTGAGGGAGCGATTCATATTGAGTTTGAGCCACACAAAGCAAAAGAAGTAGCTACCAAAATTGTAGAAACGGCGATTGATAACTACCCCAACCGCAAGGGTTCATATATTCCTGAAAAACCGGTTGATTTGGTTGCCGGCTTTTCACATGAGACTATTAACTATATGCTGGGTGGCACCTTCCGTTCTTCCTACCGGCCTCTTAATGACAATATTATCAATGGGAAAATTCGCGGTCTTTGTGGTGTTGTTGGATGCAGCAGACCGGGTGGAAATCCCGAGTCAGTCCATCGTATCCTTGTCCGAGAACTGATTGCCAATGATGTTCTAGTGATCCAAAGCGGTTGCGCGGCAATTTCTTGCGCTAAGGACGGATTGCTCGTTCCGGAAGCCGCCAAGTATGCGGGAAAAGGACTGGCTGAAGTTTGTGAGACTGTAGGTATTCCTCCCGTTCTTCACACCGGTTCTTGCGTTGATAACAGCCGTATCCTTATAGAAGTGACTAATGTAGTCAAAGAAGGCGGTTTAGGAGATGATTTGTCTGATGTGCCGGCAGTTGGTGTTTGTCCCGAGTGGATGAGCGAGAAGGCTATTGCCATAGGACAGTATTTTGTGGCTTCCGGTGTCTACACTATTTTTGGTTTACCGTTTCCGGTTACTGGTAGTGAAGCTGTGTTGAAGTACCTCACTGATGAAATTGAAGGACTAACCGGGGGCAAATGGGGTGTAACTGAGCCCGATCCTTTGAAAATAGCCAACATGACTATTGACCGAATTGACCAAGCAAGGAAAGCTTTGGGGATTGATAAGAAGCCAGAGCGAGTTCTTTACGATATGGCTATGCGGAGAGAGTTAAAATTCTAGAAGTGCATTGAGGAGGAAACAATGTCTAAAATAATTGCTTCAGCGGTGATAAGGGGAGCGCACAAGATTTACGAAAAGGCAGAAAAAAGCTACGAGGAAGCACTTAAAAAGCATGGAGAAGAGAAGGAGGTTGAATTTCTCAATACCGGCTATTTCTTACCGGTAATCTATGCTATGACGGGGATGAAAGTAACCACAGTTGGGGAAATGAAGCCAGTTCTGGATCGGGCCAAGAGTCTTCTTCCTCCTGTTCCAAGCGAGAAAGTCTGGCTGCCCTATTTGGGGCCGGCTTTGGACGCGGGCATGGCAACACTTTTCGCCGATGAGATTATTGAAGCATCAAAGTACCTGGACAATGAAGTACCTTATACCAGAACTTCTTCGCCTACAGATGACAATTTATGGCTGGGAGCGGCAGCTGACGTGATTATGCGTGAGCGCGGAATTGAGTTTGTCGACGGCTCAGCTCCGGGTTTTGCTGCGTGTGTCGGTGCAGCACCGGATAATGAGACTGCTGTGAGGATCGCGCGGGAGCTGCAAGAAAAGAGCATCTACGTCTTCATGTCCGGGGAAACGGATGGCAAGAGCATGGCGGAGCAGTTGGCTGAGGAAGGAGTCCAAATGGGTTGGGAAACCCGCTTGGTACCCTTTGGGAAAGACATAACTGCAACTGTCTTCGCATTAGGTTTTGCATCACGGGCCGCGATGGCTTTTGGAGGTGTAAAGCCCGGGGATTTTAGAAGAAATCTTTTATACAATAAGAACCGCGTCTTTGCTTTTGTGCTTGCTTTGGGTGAAGTGGATGATGAAAAGTATGCTCAAGCGGCGGGAGCCATAAACTACGGCTTTCCCGTAATTGCGGATACGGATATCCCGGAAATCCTTCCTACCGGAGTCTGCATGTATGAACATGTGGTATCTAACATTCCTCATGAGCAGATGGTGGATAAGGCTACTGAGGTCAGAGGTTTAAAGATTACTGTTACCAAGATAGATATTCCAGTTGCCTATGGTCCTGCTTTTGAGGGTGAGAGGGTTAGAAGAGATGACTGTTATTTGGAGATGGGTGGTGGAAAGACCCATGCGTTTGAACTGCTACACACAAAACAAGCTGATGAAGTGGAAGAAGGAAAGATCGAGGTAATTGGAAAAGAAATAGGTGATATGGAGTTTGGCACCCGACTCCCATTAGGAATTGTGGTGGATGTTACCGGAGCACGGATGCAAGCGGACTTCGAACCAATTCTGGAGCGCCAAGTTCACAATTTTATAAACGGCGCTGAAGGTATTCTCCACATGGGTTCACGAGATGTGAACTGGTTGCGCATAAGCAAGGCAGCAAAGGAAAAAGGATTCAAGCTTTACCATCTGGGAGAAATAATTAGAGCAAAACTGCTGGCTAATTACTCGGCAATTGTCGACAAAGTCCAGGTGACTATATATACGGATCTGGCAAAGGTGGATGAGCTAAGAGGGGAAGCGCGTAAGGTCTATACTCATCGAGATGAGAGAGTTGCGGGTATGAATGATGAGAGTGTGGATATATTCTATTCCTGCACGCTGTGTCAGTCTTTTGCTCCCAATCATCTTTGTATCATAAGCCCGGAAAGACTTGGTCTTTGCGGAGCATACAATTGGCTGGATGGAAAAGCCGCTTTCGAGATTGATCCCAACGGACCAAACCAGCCTGTGGAAAAGGGCGAAACTTTAGAAGAACTCAAAGGTCAATGGAGTGGGGTAAATACTTATGTCTATGAAAAATCCAACCATACTCTAGAGAAGTTCAATGCCTATTCGATTATGGAAGATCCTATGACTTCTTGCGGTTGCTTCGAGTGCATCGTAGCACTTCTTCCAATGTGTAATGGGATAATGGTGGTTAACCGGGAATATCCGGAGCTAACCCCATGTGGTATGAAATTCTCAACTCTGGCTGGTTCTATTGGCGGAGGTGTGCAAACGCCAGGATTCCTCGGGGTGGGGAAGCAATATCTGGTAAGCAAGAAGTTTATTCAGGCAGATGGCGGATTTAAAAGGATTACCTGGTTGCCCAAGGAGCTAAAAGAGTTAATGACGGATACTTTGAGGAAACGAGCGGAAGAAGTCGGGATGCCTGATTTTGTAGATAAAATTGCGGATGAGACTGTTGCGACTACTGAAGAGGAAGTTTTACAGTACATGCAAAAAGTCGGTCACCCGGCCCTTGATATGGAACCAATATTTTAAAGCAGATACAAGATGCAGCAGAAAGTCAAAAAGCCGATTGGCGAAAAGCGGTTTGAGATTTTATCGCTAGTCGCTAATCGAATATCGCCGGTCGTTTTATACAACCACCGTTTTGTGATCAAAGCTCATGCTTTGAATATAGTATGAACACTTAGTAGAGGAGAGATGAATATGGCTTTAACGGGGCTGGATATTTACAAAAAGTTGCCTCAAACCAACTGTGGTGAATGCGGAGTGCCAACCTGTCTTGCTTTCGCAATGAAACTTGCCGGAGGTCAGGCAGAACTGGCTGCTTGTCCTGATGTTACAGATGAAGTGATTGCCGAGTTAGAGGAGGCTTCAGCACCTCCCATACGGATCGTAACCGTAGGGAGGGGCGAAAGAGAATTTAAAATCGGAGGCGAAACAGTTATTTACCGTCACGAAAAGACATTTGTTAATCCTCCCGGATTTGGCGTGTTGGTTGAGGCTGGTACCGAGGATGAGGAAATTGAGAAAAAGGTAAAGCAGGCTCAGGATTTGAGTTTTGAGCGAGTCGGTCAGGTTCTGCAAGCCAACCTGGTTGCCATAAAAGCAGGTTCCGATTCTTCAAGATTTGCGGAAGTGGTAAAGAAGGTAGGCGAGCTCACTGATTTGCCACTAATGCTTATAAGTGAAGATGCTGAGATTATAAGTGGAGCAATAGAGCCGGTTGCGGAAAAACGGCCCTTGATCTGTGGAGCAAACAAAGACAATTATGAAGTTATGGCCAATCTGGCCAAAGAAAAAAGTTGTCCTCTGGTTGTGACCGAAACAGCCGGACTCGATGCGCTGGCGGAATTAACAGAAAAGGTTGACGCATTGGGAATAAAAGATATTGTGCTTGATCCCCATGGGGATGCAGGTGCTGATACGCTGAAGAAATTGACTTTCATAAGACGGGCAGCACTTAAGCAGAAATTCCGTCCCTTGGGATATCCCGTGATTACCTGGCCGTCAGACGAAGAAGACGAAATGCTGGAAACAGTTATGGCCGCAGTTCATGTGGTCAAGTACGGGGGAATCATAATCCTAAAGAGTCTAGAGCCTTGGAAGGCGCTTCCCCTTATGGTCTTAAGGCAGAATATCTATACCGATCCTCAGCGCCCGCTCACTGTTGAGCAGGGTATTTATGAGATCGGCAATCCTGATGAAAATTCACCTGTTCTGATTACTACCAATTTCTCGTTGACCTATTTCATTGTATCTTCCGAGGTTGAATCGAGCAGAGTTTCTTCCTGGGTTTGCATTATGGATTCAGAAGGACTATCGGTCTTAACAGCTTGGGCTGCCGGTAAATTTGTTCCCGAGCGGATTGGGAATTTCTTTAACAAGTCCGGAATTGACCAGAAGGTTAATCATAGAAAGCTGGTAATACCGGGATTTGTGGCTCAAATAAAGGGAGAGCTTGAGGAAGAGATTCCTGACTGGGAAATTATTGTCGGTCCGCGTGAAGCAACTGATATTCCTGCATTCTTAAAGAAGTGGAGCGCCTAGATAATTCTTTGTTTTCCTCCCCCTTCCCATCAAACGGAGGGGAAAAACGCGGGATGAGTACCCGCACTACTTAAAGGCAAGATTATAAGTAAGTGATCAGGATGGTAAATAATAATAATCCACAGAAATTAAATAGCGAGACCAAACCGGTGGGAGCTGTGTTGGTTGTAGGCGGGGGTATTGCCGGCATTCAAGCATCGCTTGATTTGGCTGAGTCGGGATTTAAGGTCTATTTGGTTGAAACTTTGCCTGCTATAGGCGGAAGAATGGCTCAGTTGGATAAGACGTTCCCGACCAATGATTGTGCTATGTGCATTTTGTCTCCCAAGCTGGTTGAGTGCGGGCGGCACCTGAACATAGATGTGTTGACTAATGCCGAGGTAACCGGAATAGAAGGAGCACCCGGTAATTTTACCGTGACCTGCCTCAAGAAACCGCGTTACGTGGATCTTAGTAAATGCACCGGTTGCGGTGAATGTATTGAAAAATGTCCTGTCGAGGTCACTGACTCTTTTAACGCCGGCCTGATCCAAAGAAAGGCAATTTATAAGCTCTATCCTCAGGCAATACCCAATGCCTGCGCTATTCAGAAAAGAGGAATTGCACCTTGCCGGGAAGCTTGTCCGGCAGGAGTAAATGCTCAGGGATACGTTGCTTTAGCTGCTCAGGGCCGGTTTGATGAAGCTCTGGAGCTTGTGAGGAAGTCAATTCCTTTTCCCGCTGTCTGCGGCCGCATTTGTACTCATCCTTGCGAAAAAGAATGCAACAGGGCTTTGGTTGATCAGCCTGTGGCAATTGCTTCCATAAAGCGTTTTCTGGCGGACCACCAATTTCAAACAGTCGGTCCCCGGCTCTTTCCGGAGGAGAAGAAACCGGAAAAACTTAGAGATGAGAAGGTAGCGGTTATCGGTGCTGGTCCTGCCGGTTTGACCGCAGCTTATGAATTAGCTCTCAGGGGCTATCCGGTGACAGTTTTTGAGGCTTTACCGGTAGCCGGGGGCATGTTAAGGGTGGGTGTTCCCGAATACAGATTGCCCCGGGATATCCTGCAGAATGAAATTAATTTGATAACCAGTCTGGGTGTAGAAATCAAGACTAGTACCCCAATTGGCCCGGATTTAACTATAGATGATCTATTTCAGAAGGATTATAAAGCTGTATTTCTGGCAGTAGGTGCTCACAGGTCGGGAAAAATGGGCATAGAGGGAGAGGGCCTGGAGGGTGTCATAGGAGGTACGGCTTTCTTGCGCGATGTCAATCTGGACAAGAAAAAAGAGTTATCAGGAAAAGTGGCGGTTATCGGAGGCGGAAACACGGCTGTAGATGCGGCAAGATCAGCCATACGAATGGGTGCTGATGAAGTATCAATTATCTACAGAAGATCATTAAAGGAGATGCCGGCTAATGAGGAAGAGATAGAAGCCGCTCAAGAAGAAGGAGTAAATATTCGCTATCTGGCTTGCCCGGTCAAGTTTCTGGGTAAGGACGGAAAAGTATGCAAAATAGAATGCTCCTGCATGGAATTGGGCGAACCGGACGAAAGCGGAAGACGCAGACCGGTTCCTTTAGAAGGATCAGAGTTCAATCTGGATGTGGACTTGGTAGTTTTAGCGGTCAGCCAAAAACCGGATATCTCCTTTTTGCCGGAGGGCAAAGTCGAGCTCAGCAAAAGAGGATTGATTGGTGTTGATCCGGATACCTTCATGACAAGCTACGAAGGAGTTTTTGCCGGTGGTGATATGGTAAGTGGTCCTGCTACTGCTATCGAAGCTATTGCCGCAGGAAAAAAAGTGGCCTCATCAATAGATGCTTATATCGGGGGGAAGGATTTAAGACCGGCGGTAAAACCGAAACAATCTGAAGTGGTCAGGTTTAGCGAAGCCGAGATAGCCGATGGTGACTACCAACGTGAAGACCGGGTTAAGATGCCTGCTGTTCCTGTGGGTGAAAGAGTGGACAGTTTTGTGGAAGCGGAACAGGGTTATGGCCAAGAGATGGTCATAAAGGAGGCAAGTAGATGCCTAAACTGCGGTATTTGTTCCGAGTGTCTGCAATGTGAACTTGCTTGCCAGGCGGATGCTATAAACCACGCAGATGAGCAAAGTCTGGAGACGTTGAACATAGGAGCTGTGGTATTGGCCCCCGGATTCCAGCCTTTTGATCCCAACTCAGCCGAGGAATTTGGCTTCGGACGGTATCAAAATGTGGTTACCGGATTGCAGTTTGAGAGAATTCTTAGTGCATCAGGACCATTTGAAGGCCATGTTAAACGTCCTTCAGACGGTAAGGGGCCTGAAAAGGTAGCTTTCCTGCAATGCATAGGTTCCCGCGATAAAGATCATAATTACTGCTCGTCAATCTGCTGCATGTACGCAACCAAGGAAGCGATCATTGCCAAGACACACTTGCCTGATGTGGACTGCAATATATTTATCATGGACATGAGGGCTTTTAGTAAAGGTTTTGACGATTATTATGAGCGTGCCAAGAATCAATATGGGATCAAGTATGTACGGTCCCGGATTTCCTCCATTAAAGAGGACCCTGTTTCTAAAAACCTGATTCTTAAATATCAGAGTGAGGACGGGCAGATCAAATATGAGGAGTACGATCTCGTTGTTCTGTCTGTGGGAGTGGAGGTGTCTCCCGGCGCTCGAGCTCTTGCTTCTAACCTGGGGATCAAACTGGATGAAAATGGATTCTGTGCTACCGAGGTTTTTAGCCCTATTGAGACAAGTAGAGCCGGGATCTTTGTTTGCGGTCCCTTTTCTGAACCAAAAGACATACCTGAAAGTGTTACGCAGGCCAGTGGCGCTGCTGCGGCAGCTATGGAAGTTCTGGGTAGCTCTCGGGGTAGTTTGGTCAAGGAACGGGAATATCCGGAAGAAAAGAACATCTCCGGACGGGAGCCGCGGATCGGAGTGTTTGTCTGCCACTGTGGTTCCAATATCGCGGGTGTGATTGATGTTGCTGATGTTGAGAAATATGTTGCTCAGCTACCAGGAGTCGCACACGTGGAACGGATGCTGTATACCTGTTCGGAGGATTCTCAGGAACTTATAAAAGAAAAGATAGAAGAGTTTGATTTGAACAGGATGATAGTTGCATCTTGTACACCGCGGACTCATGCTCCTCTTTTCCAGGAGACCATGCGGCAAGTCGGCATAAATCCTTATCTGTTTGAAATGGCTAACATCCGGGATCAGTGTTCCTGGGTTCATAGTAAACAACCGGACAAGGCAACGGAGAAGGCTAAAGACCTGGTTAGGATGGCTGTAGCCAAAGCTGCTCTACTGGAGCCGCTCTATGAGACCTCTCTTCCTTTGTCACACAAGGCTCTGGTTGTGGGCGGAGGAGTAGCGGGAATGACGGCTGCTCTGTCCCTTTCAGCTCAGGGTTTCCCGGTGTATCTGGTGGAAAAAGAAGATGAATTGGGTGGAAATTTAAGAAAGGTTCGCTATACCAAGCAGGGTGCTGATCCACAAGAGCTGCTTAGAAAATTAGTGGGGAAGATAGAAAAGGATTCCAATATAACCGTTTACAGGAATACGAGATTAGCAAAAGCCTCGGGATTTGTGGGTAATTTTCTGGGAACGGTTGTGACTGGTAAAAATGGTGAGACAAGAGAAGAAGAAATATCCTATGGAGTAATTTTACTTGCTACCGGGGGATCGGAATATCGCAGCAGCCAATACTTGCTGGGAAAGGATGACAGAGTAATTACCCAGCTGGATTTGGAAGAAAGACTGGCGACTGTTCCCGATGAGTTAAGTCAGATTAAAAGCTTGGTGATGATTCAATGCGTAACTCCGCAGGAAAAGGACTTTTATTGTAGCCGTTTCTGCTGTACTCAAGCGATAAAGAATGCGTTAAGAGTCAAAGAGCTGAATCCTGAAGCTCAGGTTACTATCCTGTACCGGGATATTCGGACTTATGGATTTAGAGAGAAATACTACAGCAAAGCTTTGGAAAAAGGTATTATCTTTATTCGTTTTTCCGATGTTCATCCTCCGGATGTGCGCAAAAGAGACAATCAACTGGAAGTAATAGTAAAGGATCCCAGTTTGGGCGAGGATGTGATTTTAGGGCCGGAATTGGTTGCTCTCAGCACCGCTGCAGTACCGTCTGAAACCAGTCAGGAGATTTCCAATCTTCTCAAAGTTCCTCTGAGTAAGGACGGATTCTTTTTGGAAGCCCATGTCAAACTGCGGCCGGTGGAATTTGCTTCAGATGGTATTTTTCTTTGCGGAATGGCCCACTATCCCAAATTTATAGAGGAGAGTGTAACTCAGGCAAAAGCTGCCGCTGCCCGAGCTGCAACTATTCTTTCCCAGAAAGAACTGAAAGTGGGCGGGGTAGTGGCTAACGTAGATCAAGATAAGTGTGTAGCTTGTCTTACTTGTGTAAGAGTATGTCCTTATGGGGCACCTCATATTGTTGAAAGT
>SDBS01001548.1_pt1 | contig 23401 bp, 42 predicted proteins | sample 2277091 | NCBI WGS metagenome assembly SDBS01 (sample SAMN10404972, study PRJNA504765) | marine sediment metagenome | isolation source: marine sediment core GS10_PC15, 163 cmbsf | place: Arctic Ocean: Southern Knipovich Ridge | collected 2010
AAGAGAGGCAAAGGAGAATGAAGATAAGAACAAAACAATTTATTAGATTGACTATAGGGATATGGTCGGTATACATCTCCGGAGCATTAAGTTATTGGATAGATATGGAATACGGTTTCCCATGGTGGGATATTTTCGCATGGTTGCCAATAACTGTAGTGGGAATATTTTTTATTCTATGGTTCACAAGAATAGAAGTTCGCACTTCTAAACTTAAACGAAATGAATATAAAAAATGAATAAAATAAAAATAATATTAGAAGAAATAATAAATACAATATCACTTGTTTCAATAATTTGTTTATACGGATCATTGGTTTTAGTTTTCACTAATTCAAATATAGAACAGTTAAGAAAACTTCCAGACATATTTATATTATTATATCCGATAGGATTAATGGCATTAGGATATAGAATATTTGGCATAGATTGGAGAATATTTCGACGCAATATTAAAAGAAAGGGAAAGAAAAATGGAAATTGATACTATAGCATTAATATTGAATTGGGTTTCCTTTGGTATAGCAATGACCCTTTTTTATTTTGATTTATTAATTATTGGTTGGATTTTTGTTGGATTTGAAGTTTGTTTTTTTATAGTACAAATCATATCTATGTGTAAACAACGACGCACCTTAAATCAAACACGAGGTAAGAAATGAATGAAAGCTATAATATATACTAGAATTTCTACAGATGACGAAAAACAAAACATTAAACAGCAGAAGGATCATTGTAGAAAGTTTGCTGAGAAGGAGGGATACGACGTTCTACACACCATTGGAGATAAGATTAGTGGTAAAATACCAATAATAGAAAGAAGTGGTGGTAAAAGGATGATTAAGTTCTTAGAGGAGAATCCAGACGTCCATCTAATAGTACAGGATGTAGATAGAATCTCTAGAGACTTTTATGATGCAGTGTGGTTTGAAAAGTTTATAATCAAAAATAAAATAATGATTAAGTCTCTTTCTGAAACAGTAGATTTATCAAATCCTATGGGAAAATTTACATTTAGAATAAAAATGGCTATGAATGCTTTCTATGTAGAGAACTTAATTGATAAGATTAGGATTGGAGTTGCTAGGGCAAAGGCCGAAGGAAAATATACTGGAAGAAAGAAAGGATCATTAAATAAAAAGAAGGTTAAATAGCCACCTCCTTAGAATGATACATACCAAAGACTTATATACTATTATGAGTTGTTGATTATACTAATATACAAGATGGTGATAAAAAAAGTAAGGGAACAAAGGAAAGTCAGAGTTCAACAACTCAAGTCTGGGCAATATATAATCACACTACCTTTTAAAATAGCTACTGAATGGCTTGATGTTAAAAAAGGTGATAGGATAGAGTTTATACCATATAAAGGTAAAATATGTATATGTAAAACAGAGGATAATAGATGATGACAATAAATAAATATAAAAATATTAGGTTGTGTATGGGTAAAACTAGCAGTTTTTTAAATAAATTAAAGGGGGACTTCGGAGAATACTTCATATCAAATGAGTTATTAAATAGAAATTTTAGTTGTTATAAAAACATGTCTGAAGATAGTGTTGATTTGGTTTGCCTTTATTATGGCAGGATAATAAGGATACAAGTAAAGACTATTTCTGGTAATAGTAATTCTTTTTCTTTCCCAATAGGAGATGTTAAATATAGAAAGAATATAGATTACTTCGCCCTTATTGGATTAGATGATTCTGGAAGTCTTAAATGCCAGTCTTATTGGTTTGTTCCAAGAGTTAAAATAGAAAAGATAATAGACAAGACTAATAGGGTGACACTTTCTCTTTCTAAATCATCTAGAAGAAGAATGAAAGAATTCAATAAATTTAAAGATAGAATATCAATATGAAAAGAAAAAAATTATATACAGACATGAAACTACAACACCATTCTGGAAGATATACTTTAACAATACCAGTTTGGATGGCAGAACAAGTACTTGAAGCATATAGAGGAGACATTATTCATTTTGATTTTAAAGGTGATAAATTAATACTAAGTAAAAAATGGGATAAACATTAACAATGAATAAAAGAAACACATCAAAAGAAAAAAAGAAAGAGAATAGGAAGTATCCTTATAAAAAACTAAATAGAAGAAATCAAGATGGGGTTCATAAAAAAACTGATTGAATTTGTATTACTTAGAGTGATTGGTTATACAATAATATTAGCATTAATTATTGGAGGATTCGCACTCTTTGTTAAAATAATGATGTCCAAATACGGAATATGAATAAAATAAAACAATTAAAAGAAGCAATTAAAAACACATCACCAGATAGGTTGGCCAAGATAGAATATCAATCACACTTCATGCAGATACTTGGTGTTGCATTAGTTTGTGGGATATTGATATACAAAGGTTTCTGGTGGATAATTTTTGCGTTTGTGTTTTCTCTAGGAGTTTCATTGAGTCAAGGGATTTCTGCATATCAAAAGTACCATGCTATCAAAGATATAATTGGAGATACTTATGACGTTAAGAAAGATAAATCTTTCACAAGAAAAAGAGGTTATATTATTAAACAAGTGTATGGGAGTAAAATGAAGTGGATATGTATATTTAATTCTATAGTTTTTAATTACTTATTAGTACCGCTAAACACATGGTATTTTAAAATATTATTTTCATTATCTATAATAGTCCTTTATGTTGTATTATATTTTTATGTAGTATTTACGATAGCTAAATTCTACTACAAGGATAAGATAAAATGATTAACTTCTTTGTAATATTAGGCTGCATTTTAGACTTAATTCTAACATATAATTTTTTAGGATTATATAAAAAGAGATTCCCAAAAAAAGATTATACCGTTGTTGAGTCCAATCCTTTAATTAGAAATGCGGTTAGGAGTCTTGGATTATCAGAGGGGATGGCATTGTCAGGAGTAATAATGTTAGCATTATTAATGGTAATATTATCTATGATTCCATACCATTGGAAGTATTTTTTACTGGGAGCATATTATACAGTAATCTGTTTTCACTTAATTAATTTCTTATCATTAAAAAGAATGGAGGTTAAAAAAAATGGAAACTGACAAAATATTAGAGGATTTAAAAGACATTGCTGAGGATGGCACTGAAGAAGCAGAAGAAGATCCTTTGAAACTATTAGAAGATAGAATTGTAGGGGTAGAACTTTTAGTAAAGAAAGCGTTAATATATGTGAAAGTATTAGCTACTGAAATAAAACAACTGGATGCAAATATGAAAATAATCATTGAGGATAAAGAATGAATTGGAAAAAAGTTTTAACTCCAAAAGATACTGAGGAGATTAAGCCAGGGTTATTTATACAAGAAAGAAAGAAGAATGAATATAGAGTTATTAATCCTATATGTTGGAATGGTAAGTATAGATGGAATAAACAATTTAGCTGGAAGAATCTAATTACGATAATTATAATAGCATTTTTGGCATGGTCTTATTTTACAGAGACACAATACTCTAGAGAGTTACAAGAGAATCCATGTAAGATGTTGCCAGACATTCAGAAATATTGTTATGAGAGAGATGCCATTATAGGTGATAATTATGCAGAAGAAAACTATACCTTTGTTGTACAAGATTATCCTCAAGAAGTTTTGGAGTGATTCAATAATGGGTGATATAAAGTTTAGTAATGCTAGACGTATCTGTTCATGGTATTTCAGATTAGGAAAAGAGAATTGGAATAATTTATATTTCGATTTAAAAGATAGAGGATATATTGAGAGTCATGGACGTAAAGGTGGCATTAGGATAATTGTTAGTTTGAATGAGTTGTGTTAGATTGTTTGTCTTTTTGTTCTTTTACTATTCGTTGAACAACCTTTCGATTCATATCTAAAATTTCTGCCATATGTTTTGTAGCCCATCTGTGGCGGTTCTTCATAATACCCATACAAATATTACGCTGTGTTACGGCTTTGGATTCATTCTCAAACTTAGATGTTGATTCTCCGAGTGATTGTTTTTTAATCACATCCTCATATCTTTTCCAGTTGAATGTTGGTGGGTCCTTCTCTACAAATCTTCCACAAACATCATAAGGATGTGCATTATAATTTAAGAAAGGTTTTCCTTTAATATATAACATCTTCTTAGCCTGAATTCCAAAACCGGCAAAAGAACCGACATCTCCAAAATTCTCTCCATAACAATGAAACAACCACCGAGTTCTAAAGATAGCGATATGTTTACTTAATTCAAAGAAGTCCGGCAATACTATTATTATGTAAAGTCTCTTTTGTCTCACAACATTAAGAAGGTTAACAAATAGTTTTCCTATTTCTTTTCTAACAGCAGAACTCGAAAGACCATCCCACGCCTCATCAAGAACATGACATTTTAATGGTTCTGTTTCTGCCTCTACAGCTTTAATAAAACTCTCTGTCGTTTGATGCATTCTATTCTCATCAAATGAAGGATCTAATATTGTAGCTGTTTGACTTGCTAGTTTAGATTTTCCACTTCCAGGATAACCACTAATAGCCATGTGAAAATCAATACTTCTTTTTCGCATAGTTTTTCTAATATCTTGCAGGGCCTGAAATGTCTCTCCATCAAAATAAAAAGATTCGGGATCTTTAGAATATTTTTCTAATACTATCCAATCGTCTGATGCTTCGTTTAATTTTAATTTTACCATTAGCTTAGTTTCTTCTTCTTGTCTAAATCAGTCATTGAAACTTTGTACTGTCTTAATAGGGAAGATAAGGATCTAATGTAATTCCTCAAATGTTTTAACCTATGTTTCTGATATACATTAATAATAAATCTCTGTCTTGCGGATACTCCATACATAGGTTTACTCGTACTTAGATTTGTAGGAACTTTAAAACTTAATGTCTTACTAAATTCTTCTTCAATCTTATCAAGGCTTTCTCTTTCTGTATCTGTGAAAACAGATTCAACAATAAACATAATACTATTCCACCTATCCATAGCAGAAAGATAATCCTTCTTAACATTCATAAATCTAAAAGCCTCGGTCTGAAGTTCTCCAAGTAGAACGAAGTTAGATTCGTTCATGTTGTATCGGCTTTCTGTTTTTGTGCCTGCTTCTCTCTCCATCTTTTAAGATATATAATAATATTCCCCTGTGACTTGTGTCTTTTTGTCGTGTTCTGGGTGTTTTTTGGGGGCATTTAGGAGACTTAATTTAGTTAGGTTAGAAATAGTGTTGATTATATGATAGTTCATTGTGTAGATATGTTAAATTTATGTCACTTCCTCAAAAATACAAGAGAAACTTTATTTATAAATCCTTTGGATGATAAATGGCGGTTTATAGTTCCGCCAAACTGTTACCAAACCATAACGTATCAGACCTTCCTAAACCTGACCCTGCCCAACATCACCTGATCAAATCAAACCTTACCATAACAAACCTTACTTTAACTTACCATATGCTTCCTAATTAAAGGTTAAATATAATTCCACACCTAACCTCTCCTCACTATAATAAAACCCACATGACCGAACCTCACCATACACAACCCCACCATTCCCCATTCTTCCTAATTAAAGGTTGAGTATAAAATCCCTACCTTACCATACCAAACATCTCCTCACCGTACAGTAACTGAACCAACCATACACGACCTCGACTCATCGTAACAAAACCTACCTCATTGTTAAGGGTTTCACATGAAGTGAGTATGAATCCTCACCTTACCATAACCTACCTTACCGAATCGTAACCGACCATAACCCTCTAAACCAATCCTGACCATATTCTTCCTAATTAAAGGTTAAATGTAATAGTGACCTTAACTCACATTACCAAACCTAACCTAACCAAACAAAACCATAACCGACCTCAATCACAACCGACCTTATTCTTCCGCATAAGCGGTTAAATATAAATAAAAAAATAAATTAATATATCTTTCGGTATCTATTTAATCTCTTCAAAAGATACAACTTCAAACCTTCCATACTCCGGCCTAAAATCTCCGACACCTTTAAACTTACCTGCGGATTCTAAAATCTCTTTCAAGATATTTTTATCTAAATCCTCATTGACAACTTCAATAGTAAATGTACATTCCCATTCTTTGAACTCAGGACGTGATCTCATAATCCTAGCCCTAGCAATAACAACAGGTAGATTACTAATAGTATATTCTTGTGGTGTCAGTATAATCTCTTGTTCCTTAAAAAAGATTCCAGATTTAATATATTCCTTATATGTCTTACGACCAGAATAAACAAAGTCTACTCCAGACTTAATCATAGCTCCTTTGAAGTGTGTAGACGGAATATAGATTTTACCATCTTCTGTTCTATAACAAAACTTCTCCGCTTCCTCTTCTGGAACATAAATCTTTTTCTTTTTCTTGGAAGTTGTGGCATCTGCCTCTACAAATTTATGTAATAGAAGCGGTGCCGTACCCTTAACTGATACTTTTATCTCCATGTGAATTAACCTCCCTTTCAATAATTATAGTTTTAATCTTATCTATACATTCCATAATATTATTTTTTATTTCATTTCCTCTAAATCTTATTATCTTCCATCCCCGATTTCTCAAAGCCCAGTTTCTTTTTCTGTCGTGAGAGTTTCCTAACTTATGATAATGTTCTCCATCAACTTCAATATCTATTTTTAATTCTGGTATTGCAAAATCTAGTGAGTAACCATACTTACCACGAATAGGCCATTGTTCAACAGCTTCTATATCAGCTTTCTTTAATGCGTCAGACATTAAAATTTCTATATCAGTTCTGTGTCTCATCACAAGATAACATGTGAGCCTTATAATTATAGTCTAATTGCTTGTCGTATAATGATTCAATCACTTTGCCACAATTAGGACACACCTTCTTTTTAATTTCCATATTAAGAGATAGAGTATAATAATATTGCTCCTCCTAAAGCAACTAATGCAAACACCGCAATTATAATCCAAATTATTTTAGAATTATTTTTATTTTCCATTATTAGGGAACAAGTTCCACCTCCAAATACATACGCCAAACCAGTAATCCAACCATCGCCAACAAACCCATATAGAAAAAATAAACATGACACCCATATTGTATTTTTAAATTTAAACATATTCTTTTCTTTCATATCACTACTAGGATAGGGTAGTATATAAAGTTAACTATCACAAAATAATCTTACTAGTAATTAATCCTCAAAGGATTTATAAATAAAAAAATGTTAGGTTTTATTAGAGGAGGAAAATTTATAATTAGAAAATGGCATTAGGAAGATTATTAGAAGGATTTATTACTATTCTTATCGGTGTAAATTTAATCCCATCTGTTGCTGACCAAGTTGTTGCTGCTCAGGCAGGTAACGTTACTGGTTCTGCAGCTACGATTTTAGGATTAGTTACTCTGTTCTTCGCTCTTGGTATTATGATCGCAGGTGTAAATATTGCAGTTGGTGGTCTACAAGACGTTGGATTAATTTAGAGTAGTAACATTAAATAATTTATTTTTATTTTATTTTACTTTTCTCTTTGGATGTCCGCTAAGTTTGGAACATGGTAAAAAACAAAGAAACAAATGAAGAGAAAAAGTTATTTTTAAATAGAATAGTACTAACACTATTATTCATATTAGTTCTAGCAACTACAGTGACAGCACAGCAGATATTAGATGAACAAATACCTTCTTTCCAGTATAATGAAGAGTTTGATTTAAAGAGGGCATGTTTTAATAACGGTTTTTTCTGTGGAAGTGGTTTCACTTGTAATATAACTTTACTTTATCCGGATGGACAAGTGTTAGTTAATAATCAAGTGATGACTAATCAGGGATCCTACAGAAACATAACGGTATCAAAAGAATCAAACCAACAACTTGGCTTTATACAAGGCATTGAGAGTTGTAGCAATAGTACAAGTGCAGGCCCAGACACATTTACAATAGCAATCACAGGCGACGGGAAACCGTTTCAAATATTCCCACAACAATTCTTTATAATTATATTCTCTTTAGCATTAGTCGTTATAGGATTGATACAAGAGAAGTTAAGGATGTTTAAGCACCTTGGTTCAATAATGATGATGATAATGGGTATCATAACAGTTTATCCAGGGTATTCATTCATTAACTATTCTACACTCTTAGGAAAGGGTGTTGGATTTGTATTAATCGGTTTAGGTTTCTATTTCTTAATCGAAGACTCATTCTCAAGAAATAAACAAGAGGACGGATTCGATTCGCAGAATGATAATGAATAAAAACGGAGGTAAGAAATAATGTATGATGAAGGTTATCCTTGGATAAAATTTATTATAATAACAATTCCTTTTATTATTCTAATGTTATATATGGCTCCTACTTGGAAGTGGAAGATACTGTTTTCACTTTGTGTTCCGGTGGGAGTAGGTTTTGCATTAGCAGGTAAAAATATTCATAGGAAGAGGAGTTAAGAATGATTAAATTATCATTCGTATGTGGGAGTGCTTTAAGAAAGGTTGTTATTAATGGTAGAAAGATTTCAATGATGGCCAAAGAGACAGGTTTTACGCCAATAGTTATGGACTTAGATAAGATGGATAGTAATAATCAGAAGAAAAAGATAACAAAGAAGTTAGGTAAAGATGGTTTAAAAGTTATGAAAGAAATAGCACTACTAAATACTGAAGAAGAAATGGCTAAAGATATTACAAAAGATTTTCAAAGTACAGGTTGGAGGAAGATACAACACGATGGCAATTCTTGATGGATTACTAGTGTTAGGAATATTGGGAGGAATAGGTTGGGTAATATACGGTAAACTTGCACAGAAGAATCCTAAAATGAAAAAGATGACAGAAGGGATAGGTTTTAACTTTGTAGATAAAGTTCCATTTATACCAGACAAACCAGATAAGTTTGAGCAAGTATATGATGAAAAAAGGACAATGATGTAAAATGAATAAACAACAAACGCAACAAATGATGATGGATGAGATTGAGAATATACAGTTAGACGAGGCCCAAGACCAACAAGACGAACAAATGATAAATACACAAGAGTTTAATGATGGAATGATGCCTGGACAAGAACCACAATTTAATCAACATACTTTTTTAGCAGGTTCTTTAGATCAAGATAATCCTGAGAAAGTAACATATTTATCTGAATCAGAACTAGGAAGACCATTATTTAATATGAGATTCTTACAGGATATAGAAGACGTCTGCAAACATTATCTTGATGATATATGTAAAGAGCATGGTATACAGAATAAAATATCTCAATATTTTAGGGCAAAGATTCAAAACATCGCAGATAGTGGGATGTCTAATAAAGGATTTATACAGAATATGAATGTAACTAGAAAAGTAGATATGACTAGAACTCGTAAAAGAAATTTAGATAATTTGAAAGGTGGTAAAAAGTTAGAATGATAAAAGAAAAGTTAGAAGATACTAAGAAAGATCCTAATAAAAAAGATAAGAAGAAGAAAGGTTTTTGGGATAAAGTATGGAATACAAAGAAGTTAGAGAAAAGAAATACTGTCGCTGTTTTATACCTTAGAGAAAATGGTAATGCTGAACCTATGGAAATTATGTCAAAGCGTGGATTCTTTAATATAAATGGTAAAACATATCACGAGAGAAGAGATTGTATTTATACTATGAATAAAGATAGATTCCCTCTTGCAATAATACCAGAGTGGAGTGTTACGCCAATAGGTACAAAGTCTTGGTATGATAAAAGACCTCAAGAGATTATATCAATTCTTCAAGATCATTGTATGAATGGTATTAGACATTCGGAACGTGTAAGATCTGGGGAAAATATGGGTGATAGTAAATTAAATATGAAGAATATAATAGTTATTGGTATAATAGTTATTGTAGCTATTGCTGTCTTAATGGGGTACACGGGATGAAATCAAATAAATCATATAGAAGTTCAAGATTAAATGCTAGGCTAAGTTTTAATGATGGATATGCTGAGACACCAATATATTCTATTAAGGCTGTTACATCAGAGAAGGATAAAGGATTTGATATGATAGATTTAATTATGGATAATTTTAATATAATATCTAATGAGATTATAGAACATAGAAAAATAGTCAAGGCACAGATACTTGAGGAAATGAATCACTTACCTATAGAGATTATAAATCCTATAAATAAACTTAGTCGTGATGATAAAGGTAATCTTATATCTCCGTTTGCAACTAAGAAGAAAATAGTATAGTTCTTCATTAAGTATATAAATAAAATTTTACTAGTAATTATGAGGAAGTATAATGGTAGTAAAAGTAACTAGAAAAGTTTTTATTAATAGGAGAACTAAACAAGGTAGTGTTACTCTCCCAAAAAAAGAATTAAAAAGATTAGATCCTGACTTAAAATTTGGTGAGGAAATGTTTGTTGAGTTAAAGATATTAAAAAAAAGGAGGTTTGTAGATGGTAAGAAAAAAACCAATTAAAAGACTAAGACAAAACTTGGGTGAACAACGTGCTATATTAAGTCGTTCTGCCCCAAGAAGAATAACCAATGATTTAAGATTAATAAGTATGGGTGAAAAGAGTAGGACATTTAGAAGGATGGTTAGGAGACATACTAGAAAGAAATTAAAAAGAATTAGACGTAGGGAGTTGAGAGAATGATAAACGAATCTCTATTCCTTAATGAAAATTTCTTAATTATAATCGTAATGATTGCAGTGTGGGATTTGATTTGGAAACTAACAGCAGGTTACAAAGCCGCAGGGAATAAACATCCGATATGGTTTTTCTTCTTAATGGTAATTAATACAATCGGTATACTTCCTATAATTTACTTACTAACACATATGCGTAAGAAAGACGGAGGAGACAATGAAAACATTTATAACTAAATTAAACCTTCTTAGATTATGAGAAAACATTTTTTTCGTGGAGCTATTATAACTAGCGTAGTTGTTGTTTTATTTGGAATGATGTTCCATTACTACAATGTAACTCCTCACGATTGGGGTGCTGTCGCCTTATGGCTTCCTGTTTATATTTCTCCTATATGGGCTATTTCTGGGTTCTCATGGTTTACACAAAGAAAAGATAAGTAATGGGCGTATTAGAAGAGATACAGAAAAACCTTAGAGATATTGGTGGCGGTATTGGTTCTGTTTTAAGGGGTGATCCTACGTCTGATAGAGAGAGAGAACAAGCAAGACGGGAAGCACAATTTGAACAATTAAGACTAAGTCCTATACCAGATACTTCTGGATTTACACCAGTAAGAGATCCTTCGGGTAGGATTAGCGACGCTAGAAGAACTGGCGGAGGATTGGGTAGTAGAGGCGTTGGTGGTGCGAGGTCAAGCGTAACATCATCCGCAGAATTAGCAAGAATAAAAGCCGAAGAAGAAGCGACTAGAAAAGAAGGGTTGAGAGTTGCTAGGGTTGGAAAGCAAGTAGAAAATATAACACAAAGATTAAAACTAGGTCGTGTGTCAGATAGACAAAGACAAATATTACAAACTAGAGTTCAGAGTTTAAACCAAAGTATTGGGTTAAGCACGTCTGGAATCACAAAAATTGACATAACACCAACAACAAAGGTTATAATATCTAAAGATGTAAAAAAGGGTTTAGAAGTTGAGAGATTTACTAAGAGACAACCAAAAAAAGAAACTATAAAAGTTCAAACTAAAAAAGAATTTTTAGATGTTGCTAGAACTCTCGGTAGACCACCAACACTAGGAGAGGGTTTAGAGAAAGTTGAGGTTGCTATATTTCCTGCATTGATTAATAAGAAGTTTTTAGATTCACAATTAGGTGCTAAACTAACAAGTGGTAATATTAGAGAAGAAGATAGGGTTACGGCAAACAGAGTTAATGAATTATTACCTTTAACTGCTGGGTTCGGACCACAATCCGCTAAAGCTTCACTAGAAATATTACAACTAACTAGACAAGCAGACGCAGATATTCAAAGAGATTTAAGGAAAGCTGATAGGGTAGGTAAAACTTTTGAGAGATTTGGTGCTAAGTTTGACACAATAAACCAAGATTTAAAATCTGGTGATATTAGCGAATCAACAGCCATAAGATTACAAAATGAATTATTAAATAAGTTCAACGCACAAGGATTTATAGTAGACAAGAAAAATGGTAGTGTGGATATATCTCATCCTGTTTATGATAGGTTGGGTGGATTTACTGGTTCAGCATGGTCTAATATTCTTAAACAAGCTAAGAAAGGAGATTCCCCAATAAAAGATCAGGCATTGATAGGGACTTTAGATTTTCTAAATAATGCTTATGAAACGGAGAAAATAGTTTTGGCTTTTGCATTAGCAGGTACTGCAGGTTTAAAATTACCAACTACAGTAGGGACAACTAAACAACTAAAAGTTCTTAATACTGTATCGAAATTATCTGGAGGTGCTTTAGTTGGATCATTTGGAGCATTTAGGGGAATCCAAACATTAGAAGCAACAGGAGAACCATTATTAGCCCTTACTTCTGGTGCAGGAACTATTGCTGGTTTTTTAGCACCAAGTGCTTTAGTAAGAATAAACCAATCATTTAAGAATTTAGAAGGACAATCTGCTAAACGTGTTGCGTTATCAAAGAGGGGGAGATCAGGTGGAAGAGGAAGAACTCAACAAGTGCAAGTTAAAAAGCCCAAACCTAAAGCAAAGAAGAAAGTTAAATTAGAAATTTCAAGCAAACAAGCGACAGAAGGTTTTGCTAAACTCCCGAGAAGTAGACAAATAGCTATTCTTGAGAATAAATTTAGAGGAAGACAATTAAGCCAATTAGAAATTAACCAAGCCAGAAACTTTATGAAAAGGGCAGGTCTACAATCTTTTCAAATAGACGATAGATTAGCTGAAAGTTTTAGAAGGATACAACTTAGCAACCTTAGACAATTACAAAGGGGAGATAAGTTATTGGGTATAGATCCAAACCCTCAATTAAAAGAACAGATAAGAATTTTAATACAAGGGAAGTCTCAAATATTAAAAGTGTTGAAGCTAAAAACTATCGCCTCTCAAACAGTTGTTCTAAAACCTTTAGAATTACAACAACAAATAAATCTTAATGAAAGGGTTGTTAGAATAAAAATCCAATTAGAAAGAGGATTTTTAACACCATTACAAGAATCTATTTTAAAAGCTCAATTAGTATCTCTACAACAAAGTCTTAAAACATTAACAACGGGAACGGTTCAAGTCGTTACTATCTCGCCTCAACAAACATCTTTTCAAAGATTAATGTTACAGAGTAGAACATTAGAACAAGGACTTAGAGTTAAGTTAAAATCTGCTACTAATAAATTTAGTCAAGCTTCCATACAACAACAGATTCAACTACAGAAACAAAGACAAACGCAATTACAAAATCAATTAACTAGACAAAACCAACTACAAAGACAGAGGCAAGACCTTAGAACTTTACAAAACACTAGGCAACAACTTAACCAATTAACTAGCCAAAAGGCGAGGCAAGACCAACTTATTTTATCTCTAACTAGGCAGAGACAATTTAGTAAAAGTGCAACGAGACAAGATTCTTTAACAAAACAATTACTCGCATTGAAGACTTTACAGAGACAAACTACTAGACAGATTGCAAAAACAAAACAAGTTCAAAGACTGGTTCAGAAGAAAGTTGGGGAAGGTGGGGATATTATTAAACCAACCCCTATCCCTCCTGGATTTTTAGGTTTTGGAATTAAGAAGAAGAAGATAAAGAAGATACGTGGTGTTATTCTCAAGCCTAAAAAATTCCAAGTGTTTGTAAGAAAGAGGGGTAAAGATATTTTATTTAAATCTTTTAAAACTAAAAGGAAAGCTAGGACTGAATTAAAGAAAAGATTATCTGTAACATTAAGAGCATCGGGATTTATATTTGATAAGAAACGTGGAGTAAAGATTAAGCCAAAGGTTACAAAAGGTTTTAGGTTGGGTAAAATAGATAAGTTAAGATTAGTAGAGAAGAGAGGGAGAAGGTTAGATACAAAAATAGAAACTACATCAATACAGAAAGCGAAGAGATTAAAGAAATCTTTTAATGGGAAAACAAATTTTAAGAAAGTAAAATCAATTAAACTTAAAAGGAGGAAAAAATAAACATGGCAAAGAAACAAGTAGAGTTTGATAAGATACCAAAACCAAAGCTACAAGAGATTTCATTTTCGGGAAATATGCCCTCACCGTACGAGAAAGATCTTAAGAAAGCATTGGCTAAAAAATCTAAAATAAAGGTGAAAAAATAAGATGGTAAAGAAAAAAAGTAAGATACAGAAAGTTATAAAGACAATTAGTAAAGGTGCTGGTAAAGTTTCCAGAAAAGCTAGTGGATTTAAGTTACCAAAGCTAAGAAAGCAACCTAAAAGAAAAGAATCTAAGACAATCAGAATAGGAAAACCTATAAATGTAAGTTCAGTTCTAGCTGTTAGAATAGCAAGGAGGAGACAACGTGGCATTTAGTGAAGCTGAGAAAAGAAAATTGTTTGAAAGAAATAGGAATATTGTAAATCGGGTTGTGAGAAGTTTTTTAGCTAAAAGAAAAGTTGGTATCGTTCATGGAACTAGGGCAACTAATGCACAACTCCCAAGAGATTTACAAAGAGAAACTTTAGACTGGGATGTATTTGTTAGAAATCCTAAAAAGAGAGCAATACAATTAGAACGGGCTTTAGATAAGAAATTTGGTGGAGATTTCTTCAGGGTTAAGAAAGGAACAGGTTCTCCAGGAATTAGAGTTCAAAAAGTAATCTCTAATATTACTGACGAAGGGTTCGTAGATTTCGCAACACCTGGTAGAGTAGTTCCTTCAATTCCTAAACGTGGCGTACAATTCGCAACACTCCAAGATCAATTAAGAAGAGCAGAGTCTAATATAAGAAAGCCAGAGTTAAAATTTAGAAGACAAAAGGATATGGATTTAATTAGAAGAGCAAAAAAAGCTATGGCTGGGAGGAGGGTTAGATGAATAAACGTGGAGGGAAAGCCGTATTCGGGTTTGCATTATTAGTACTAGTATTCCTATTTCTAATAGCAGCCTTTGCAACAATCCCAGTTTTTAAAGAAACCTTAGATGATGTAAGAGGAACATCTTCATTAAACTGTCCAGGTACACCTACCTTTAATCAGACTGACTACGACGACGATACATCTACAGAGAGATTAACTAGAAGGCCTGTATGTTTTGTAACCGGGATAAGTATGGTTTATTTTATAGGGAGTTTTATTATAGCCGTATTTGTGTGGCTAGTAGCTAATTGGAGGAGGGTGGCAAGATGAAGAAATTATTCGTATTTCTACTATTAGGAGTATTTATGATTAGCTTTGCTAGTGCTGCTTGGGAATGGGATAATAGTTTAAGATATGAAAACAATGATATGAAAGTCACAATTGAAAATGCATTCGGATTACCTTTCTTCGGAAGTGATTTGGGAACGGCAGAATTAAAATCACATAAATCAGTTAATGAAGTTTTAAAGGTTGCACCTGGAAATAATATAGTAGTAATGTATTATGATTTTGATTTTAATGAAGTTTACGAAAATGGATTAGGAGTAGTTGAATTTATTAATATGACTGATGGGAAAGAAATTCAAAAAGACTATAACTTTGTAATTTTTGATACGATCATAGAAGAGAAAAATAATTATTCTCAAGTATGTAATGAAGTTCAAAATGGAACAAATATGTCCAAAGTTTGTGAACAAATATTTGAAGGAACTTATTTAGAAGAAAAAGAGGGTTGGGTAGATTTTAATACCAAAGATATTCCAAAGGGAAAAGTAAGAATAGGGTTATCAACAAATGTTAACTTGGGAGATACAATAGATGGAATTTGGAGAATAGCAGGGAAAAAAATAAATCGCCATGCTGTTTGGACTACTAGCCTAAATGTTGGATTAATCGCTTTTTTTAAATTAAATGAAACAAGTGGTACAACTTCTTTAGATTCAGTAGGAGCTTTTGATTTAACTGAAAGTGGAACAGCAGCTACTCCAAATAGTAACGGAATAATAGATAAAGCTTGGAAATTTGTTGGTGGATCTGATCATTTAGTTAGCGGAATTAATACAAATATAAGTGGAAATGACCCTAGAACTTTATCCGCTTGGGTTAATTTTACAACTATAGGTGGTGGCTTAACTGCGGTAGGAATAGGGCATGATGCTAATAATAATCAATTTGCTATATCTACTGCGGCTCCTAATAATCTTTCCATAGTAGGTTTCGGTAATGATAATGTTGCCGCTATTGGTACTCTGTCTGTTGGGGTTTGGTTTCATTTAGTCGCTACTTTTAACGGAACAACTCTTAAAGCTTATATTAATGGTGATGAAGTAATATCTGTTTCAGAAAGTTATGATACGACTAGTCATCCTATTGCAATAGGGGCGAGGGATGGTGGTGTCGCTACTATGGATGGTATAATTGATGAAGTAGGTGTATGGACTAGAGCTTTATCACCAGCAGAAGTGACACAATTATATAATGGTGGATCTGCAATTACATGGATAAACGAATCTAAGACAATTGAAATAACACTAAATTCTCCAGAAAATAACTTCACAACAGTAAATCAAACAATAATATTTAACACTACAATTAATGCAACAAACTTAGAAGTAGTTAGTGTAAGTTTATTATTAGACGGAGAAATAAATGAAACAAACTCATCAGGATTTTTAGGAGACTATATTTTTGAGAAAAATTTGGAGTTTGGAAACCATAACTGGAGTATTAATGTGGTAGATAACGAGACTAATACAACGAGTAGTTCAACACAAAATTTCACATTAATAGATGGTTCTGCTTCGGCAATTTGGACAGATGAATATCAAGTCAGAATTATAGCAACAGACTTAACTGAATCGGATTTTGAAATAAATAATGTTGTAGTAACACAGGAAGGAGATACTTTATGGAAAATTAACACAACTGAATCGGATTACGAAGTTGCACGAGCACAAGTTATGAAAACATTTTTCTATGGTACAGATGGAAACGATCCTAGAATTAATAGAACTACTGGATTATTGAAGATACAATCACAATTACCAAAGGATTCTGGGAAGAGAGGTCATTATATATCTATGGATTATAATAATAAAGATTTAAATCCAGCAGCATTATATACAGGAACGTTCTCAGATACTACTACTAATACCGATTGTTCTTCATGGAGTAAGTTAATAGTGGATTTTCCAAGTACTGGAAATGCACAATGGGAAATAGCACAAGGTACAATTAGAAATATAAGAACATCAACAGGAACTACAGATGAACTAGGTACAGATACAAGTTCTGATGAAATAAATAATCCTGCAGATTCTCAACTTGAATCTAATTCAAACACTGGTGATGCTGATGCATCTATTCAAGTAGTTTTACTTTGTTCAGGAAGTATATCATGGGTTGCTAGTGGAGACTTATTCCCAACAGTATTAAATAGGGATTTTAATATTAATGAATCTATTCCAGACACATCACCAATGCCAAACATAACTTTAAACGCACCAGAAGATAATGCACAAGAAATAAATGGACAACCTATAATCTTCAATATAACTTCAACAATAAGCGGTACATTAAAAGAAATAAGTTTATTTATTAATGGAGTATTAAATGAAACAATATTAATATCTGGAACAGAAAATACGACTACTTTTAATAAAACATTTCTAACATTGGGAAATAATAATTGGAATGTTAAAGTTTGTGATATAAATAATAATTGTGCTTTATCTGAAAATAGAACATTTACAATCAATTCTTTTGCGGTTAATTCTATAGATTTTAATGCTGGAACATTTGAGACTAAAAATGAAAGTTTTATTTTAAATATTACAACAAATGGGACTGCTCCAACTTCTTCTATTTTAGTTTACGATAGTGAAAGTAAATCTACAACAATAGAACAAGAAGGTTTAACAAATAATTATATAATTACATCTAGTTTTATTATACCGGTTGGAATTGATACTAAATCTTTTTTCTTTAATGTAACTTTAAGTGGAGATGTTCAGAACACAACTACCAATAATCAAGTTGTAAACGGTTTGTTTTTTGTTTTTTGTAACGCAACGATTACATCTCAATATATAAATTTCTCATTCAAAAATGAAACAACAAATGAAGAATCTATAAATGCAACTATAGATTCTTTATGGACATTTTGGTTAACTGATGGAACAGTTACTAAATCAGTTACATTAACAAATTCATCAGAAAATATAAATTATGCTATATGTTCAAGTGCGGCAAATGATACATTAAAAACAAATGTTACTTTGAATTATAATAATGCTAATAGTCAGCAGCGATCATTTGTGTCTGAACCAATACTAACTAATTCAACAACTCAACAAGTTCTATATCTTTTGCCATCTGGATTAGGATTGTTTTCTCAATTTCAAACAAGAGATATTGCAAACAATCCCATTTCTTTAGTTAAGGGTACAATTAAAAGAACATTAGGTTCTAGTATTATAACAGTAGCATCCTTCTTTACTGACTCATCTGGGATAGTAGTATATTTTCTTAATCCTGATGTAATTTATACCGCAACATTTAGTAAAGAAGGTTTTAGTGACAATACATTTACATTTGTTCCAACAACTGATTTAAGATTTGTAACTATGGGTACTGGAGTAGTTGTTAATGGATCTAATATCTCTATAGGAACATTATACGAAATCACTCCAATAAGTTCTACACTAACAAATAATACACTAACAACATTTGGATTTAATGTAACTGCTGGTGATGGTATAACTTTTATAAGTATGAATATCACCGATGGTAACGGAACATCTTTTGCATTTAATTCTAATGCTGGTATTGGTTTTATATCTGTAGTAGTAAACACTTCTAATAACATGACATTAACTGGTATATTTGAGATTAGGACTGGAGACGAGAATTTTACAATATCAAAATTATGGGTGATAGGTAATGAGTTTGAAGGAGACTACTCTATAAGTAAACAAGGTAAGTTATATCTTCAGTATGGGTTCTCTGATTTTATGAGGTTATCATTAGTAATACTTATAATATTTGGTATCGTTATATTTATGTCAAGTAATGAACTAGCAGATAATAATGAAAGTAAAATAGCAGTTGTCGTATTGCTTATATGGGCATTTAGTACAATAGGATGGTTAAATAATCCTGCTGTAGTATCTACAACGGGTATAGCACAATATGCTAGACAATATGGGATAGCAATCTTGTCGACGGCAGGGGCATTATTCTTTTTCATAAGGAGGATATTCGTATAAGATGGGAAAATTAGTAACGATGTTGGGTATATTAATTTTTATTGATATACTCTTCTTGGCAACTGGGCAGATAAATTTAGATAGTAATACGTCAATTATTACAAGTGCTATATTAGAACCATCATTGTTTAAGACATCTGCATTCTTTCTTTTATTTTTAGGAATAGCAGGAATAGCAGGACTAATTGCAACAAGCGGAGTTACTACTGGTATCTTAGCAAACGCAACAAATGTACTGGCGTTTGCGGCAATGGCTATATCAATGATAGCATTACTAGGAGATTTCATCACAGTGTATTTAATATTAAACGCTTTCAATCCAGTTTTATCTAAATTAATAATGGGACCTGTAATAATGATGTTCAGTGTAACTTTGGCCGAATGGCTTCGTGGAAAAGATTAGATGGTAAACTGTGAAATATTGGACTTCAGGTGTATTTTTGTTTCAGAATTAGTTGGAAGTGTATTCTTGGCAACGATTGTTGCAATGATATTATACTTTATAATTGCATCAAAACTTAACTGGGGATTCACAACTACAATTGGATTTATGATTCCAATGGTTCTTATACTAGGACTGACATTTGCTGGATTCTCTGCAATAATGGCGTTCTTAACAATAATAGTGGGATTTATGTTAGCATGGGTATTTAATAAATTAATAGGAAACAAATAATTAATCTTCAAAGGATTTATAAATAAAAAAATGTTAGGTTTCATTAGAGGAGTTTAAAAAAATAAATGGTAAGTTTACAATCTGATGGGAAGGCAATTTTCAAAGTATTTATTGGTGCTATTATAGCACTAGCAATTATTACAATTATTGGATCAGCTATTGTTGGACAAACTACTATTAGTAGTATTGCTATTAACGTGACAGCTCCTGAAGTTAATGCAACTTTAGACTTAGAAGGTAGAACTCTTGTTTCTGCAACATCTGTTGCTAACGCGGCTAATGCTAGTAATTCTAGTGTAGGTTTGATTCTGCAAACTGCAACATCAATCACTACTGGATTACGTACTGTTCAATTGACATTAAATGATACTGCTGCAGAATTTGCTGGTACTTTAGTAACTACTACTTACACTGCTGAACCTGACGGGTATTTAAACAACAGTGGAGCAAGAGCAATTTCTTTATTGATATTAATATTCGCAGCATTAGCAATAATGATATTCGTGGTAGTTGTATTCATTAAAGACGGAACGCTTGGTAGATTAATGGGAAGGTCTTAGTAATGGGTTTTTTCGACAGCATCTCTAGTGGTATAAAAAACCACTTTAACAAGAACAGAGAACAGAGAGAGATGATGGAGGGACTTCAGAAGGAAGCAGATGCTCAACGTCTTATGGAGTTTAAAGAACAGTTTGCTATAGATGCTAAAGAAGTCGCTATCGCACGAGCGAAACGTGATGCTGCTGAAAAATCTGGCCTTCAAAAATTAAGAGCCGTTAATCGTGCAAGAAATCTATCTCATAGTGGACCAGAACCAGGAACATTCTTTGAGAAGTTAAGTGATTTCACAAAGAAAAATAAGGCCAGGATGGATGAAAATCTTAAACGTACTGCAGAAATAAGAGGAATAGCTGAGAAAGATAGAAAGGATGCGTTAAGTAAAAGAATATCAGATAGAGAATCTAAACTAGGTCAACGTAAAATATCAACTTGGAAAATGTAACATGGTAAAGAGAAAAAATAAATCTATTGGAGATAGAACTGCTACAATAATAAAACGAAAATCTAGAATTAAAATGGTTGGGCTAAAACTTACCAGAAAGTTAGGTAGAATATTTATAGAAAAATAAAATGGTATTAAAATCATATAGACTAAAGGGAACATTGAAAAAGAAAAGAAAGAAAAATAAATCTATTGGTAATATTGTTAAAGCCGGTGTTGGAGCAACCATCGGTGTAGCATTTATTTCAACACTCTCAAAAATCATTAATTAATTTCATACTCGAGGAGGTCACATAAGAATGGTAGAATTAACGAAAGCTGGAAAGAAGAAACTTCTTAGAGCTGCTGCTTTAATTATATTAGCTAGAAGGATAAAGAAGGCTGCTATGAAATTAAAGATTAAGAGGAAAATAAAACGTAAGGTCAGGAGAAAACGTAGGAGATAATTTAATGTTTAACTTTAAAATACTCTTATTTTTATTAATTTTAATCCCTTTTTCTAGCGGTGCGGTTAATATAATCGACACCACAACTAATCCTGTAAACTCTCAGATATTACAAGGTGTAAATATCTTAGACATACGAGAGATATTCGACAACAACACGGCCTTCGTAAACCAATCTCAATTCTGGAACACAGTAAACCTGGGAGCTATGGATGCAGCCGACGCAGTGCAACACAATAACGTCGGAGGAGTTCTAACTATTAGTGAGACTTATTTAGAATCTTTTGGTAATGCTTTGTGGTGTCAATTAACCGGTTGTACTATGGCTGGAACTATTGATATGGATGGAAATATAATAGATAATATATTTCAGTTATCAGCATTAGACGGATCATCTATAGCATTCGGGGACAATCCAATATATAATTCTTTCTCAGGTTTAGACCAAGCAATAATAACTTCTACAAATCAATCCTTACCAGCAGGAGTGATAACACATGCTCTATTAGATACAAATAGTAATAGGATAATTGCAGCTTGGCAATCTGGTAAGAATGATTCTGGACAATATACTAGAAACTCTGGTGGGTACTTCCCAGACTTAGGAATAACAAACGCTTCAATCCTTACAAACATGGAAGAGATGTGGAGCAGGTTTGGTATTGTTCCGTTCGCAGATTATTTCTCTGCGGAAAACAAAACATCAGTTGCAGCTCTTTACGCATTTGAATCACAGAAGTTATTTTTGCACGATGATATAGGACAGGGACAATTATTAGGAGAAGGTGATTTTAGATGGATTTCAAGAGAGGGGTTAGATATTGATTTATATAATGGAGCTGGCGTTCATATTAAAAAAGACATTATAAAGGAATTTGGATTTAGTATAGGGGATAGTATATCCTCTTTTACTGCTAATTTTGATTCAAATATATTATCACCGTTTGTTCAAACAACCGGAGGAGGATTGGCAGATTGGAATGTTGTAGCTAATGTTTTATGTCACAGTGAAGAGTGTGCAAGGGCATTAGGTGGAAGTGGTTCTCCATTAAGAAGTATGCAAGCAAACTTTTCTAGCATAGACCAAGATAATTTAAATCTTAGCTGGTGGCTAACTGCAACACAAGCACCATCAGATATATTTACAGTTACAGTTAATAATAATGTTGGCAGCGGAGATGTTTCAGTTTTCAGTTCATCATCGACATTCTCCGATGAATTACAAAGCGTAATCTTACCATCCTCTATGGATGATAAATCTATTGTAACAATTATATTTAGTTTCCAAGGGAATAATATTAATAATGATGTGGTTTATGTAGATGAGATTATAGTTATAGGTAATGCAACAACGACAACTCTAGCAAATGTTACAGTTCAAGATGGAGAATTAAATTTTGGAAATAAGGAATGTGGAATATTATTATCTGCCGAAGATGGTTTTCAAGACTTAAATATTACTTGTGACAATATTAATTTGATTGGTAATGTTACAGCTATTAGTGTAACTGAGGTTAGTATTAATGTTACCGAAAATGTGGATATTGGTGGTAACTTGACAGTTGGCGGTTCAATAACTTTAAACGATACGACAATAAATGATTGGGATGATATAGTTTCTAATGTCTCTATAAATTTTGGAGCAAACGAATCAGATACTTCTGGCCCAGCTATACCTTTTTTATTAACCAACGAAGGTGTATTAAAAATAGATGTAGTTGATAGTGGAAGTGGATCTACAATATGGGAACAAGTTCTAAGTGAGATAAGAAATTCCGTTGGAAACATATTGAACTTCACTGGAAGTTTATTTGTTTCTGGTAATGGGAACTTCGGACAAAACATAACAGTTGAAGAGAGAGTTGTATTAGGGAATGGTGCTAGCATCGGATGGAATGCAACATGTGATTTTATATTTTATGATACAAGTGGTTCAATATTGGAAACAAAAGGATGTGCATAATGGGAAAAACTAAATACCCTGCTTACGTCGGTAACAACGTGAAAGTGAAACTAACTTTAGTATTCTGTATGTTTTTATTAATTGGAAGTGTCTCTGCTATGA
>SDBS01001549.1_pt1 | contig 23396 bp, 25 predicted proteins | sample 2277091 | NCBI WGS metagenome assembly SDBS01 (sample SAMN10404972, study PRJNA504765) | marine sediment metagenome | isolation source: marine sediment core GS10_PC15, 163 cmbsf | place: Arctic Ocean: Southern Knipovich Ridge | collected 2010
TCCGCACTATCAATCATCAGCCGATAAACACCATCCGCACTTCAGATCTATGGATCATCAGCTCAAAAACGCGCTGGTTATTGGTAACTGGTTACTGACTTTATTCCGTACTGTAGATCATCAGCTTAAAGACATGCTGGTCACTGGTTACTTTCTTTGGCTTACGTATCAAAGATGCGCTAGAAACATATCTTCTTCACATCGTTTTAACACTGGATCTCGATAATAATAGTAGTGGTCAAGAAGATCGAACGCTTATAAATCAAGAACATTGAGAGGAGGATTAGAAAATGGCTAAGGTAGAAAAAGCACAAGCTGTCACAGGCAAGACCGATCCAGCTATAAAAGCAATGATTATAGCCGGAGCAGCAATTCTGTCAGTAGTTGTTTTAACGGCAACTTTTGCTGGTGGTTTTCTTGCGGGCAGGATCACAAAACCACTAGAGAGACAGAAGATTGGCCAAATAGGTCCACAGTCAAACAGACAAGGGATGAGAGGGCCGGATCAACAGAGACAAGGGCAACGATCAGGTCAAGAACGGGGGCGTTTTGAAGAAGGAACGCAGTTACAAGAGCACATGCAAGAAATGGGTAGCATCATGGTCCGAGGCGAAGTGACTGAAGTTGACAATGATACGATCACTATCAAGGGTGATAATGGCCAGGAAGTTATAGTAACGCTTGCTTCTGATGCTCAGATCTTGGAAGGTCAAAAGAAGTCGACAACAAGTGAGATCAAAGAGGGCGATCACGTAATGGCCATGGGTGATCTAGAAGATGGCGTTGTTAAAGCAAATCTGATCAGGATAGGTAACGGACGTCGTGGTGATCTACCCGGAGGGAAGCAAGGACAAGGTCCGCGCGCTCTGGGAGAATCATTTGAGTCGATATGTATGTAATCTAAAGATTTAAAGGTAAAAGCCGATTTATGGCTTGTAACAAAAGGCATGAGTGATATAATAATATTGCTCATGCCTTTGCAGGTTATTGATACATTTTTCAGTATAAGGGAGGCGAAAGGGCTAAGTGAAAATTGGAGTTGTATCACCCGCCTGGGTTAGGGTTCCTCCTGAACAGTATGGAGGCATAGAGGTCGTCGTCCATCTTTTAGTTGAAGAATTAGTTAAAAGAGGCGTCGATGTGACCCTTTTTGCCAGTGGTGATTCTGTTACAAGCGCGAATTTAAGATCGATCTATCCGAAAGCGATAGGTTTTCCGGTTGATCAAGAAACCTTTGATGTCACACATACTGCTTGGGCATATAGCCAGGCAGATGAATTCGACATCATTCACAATAATGTCGGTATGAGCGGTGTGAATATGGCGTCGCTTATCAAGACACCGGTTGTAACAACTCTTCATAATAATTACTTTTCTGAAGATAATAAAGAGTTTCTAAAACTAAACAGGGATAGCCAGTTCTATGTTCCGATCAGCGATGCTCAAAAAGAAGAGATCAAAGGATTAAGGTTTACTCGAACCGTATACAATGCGATTGATACCGATCTTTACCCGTATGAAGAAGAAAAAGACGATTATCTTGTATGCATAGGTAATCTGATTCCAGTAAAAGGTCATGATATAGCTATTGAAGTCGCGAAACGTCTTAAGATGCAGTTAAGGCTTGCCGGGAAGTTTGACAAGCATGGAATCGACTATTTTGGAAAAAAGATCAAACCCGAGATCAATGATTCGACCATATTTTATGAGGGACAAGTTGACCAGGATAGAAAAGCTGAGTTGTTTTCAAAAGCTAAAGCTATGCTTTTTCCCATCAGATGGAGAGAGCCTTTCGGGCTAGTTATGGTAGAAGCGATGGCTTGCGGTACACCGGTGATCGCCTTCAATCGTGGTTCTGTGCCTGAAGTTGTCAAGGATGGCGAAACAGGTTTTATTGTTAACGATGTTGACGAGATGGTAGAAGCGGTAAAGAAGATCGATCAGATATCTCCGGATGTCTGTCGGCGCCATGTAATCGAGAACTTTGGTCAGGAGAGAATGGGTAAAAACTATCTTAGTGTTTTTCAGAATGTGATCGAAGCATCAACCCACCGGGCCTTTAAGCATAAAGCGGTGTAGTCCAAGCTAGAACAATGTCAGAGGATTAGATAGATTGACCGGTAAACATAGTAGTAAAAAAACAAATAGGAAAGTAGCCTCAGAGGAAAGATCTCCGGGAAAGCATCACAAGCAAAATGAATGGGACAAAGTTGGACCAGCTGATATTGATAAGCCCGAAAAAGCGAGGAGATCAAAAAGGAAAATCTGGTTTGGTGTAGGTATTGCTGTTCTTGTTCTAATAACCGGCGCGGCCTTTCTCTATTTGCGATTTGGAAACACAACCAAGATTTTTCGAAGGATCAACCTCAAGAACAGTGTCACTATTCAGATTCCACCACGCATAACGTATTGTCCGATATGTGGAAAAAAAGTTACTAATGCTGCATATCAAAGCCGACGTCCACTACTGATCAAAGTAGAAAATATAACAGAAGCGCGTCCACAGTCGGGTCTGGATAAGGCCGATGTGATCTATGAGGCTATGGCTGAAGGTGGGATTACTAGATTTGCTGTGCTCTATTATTGTCAAGATGCGGATGAAATTGGACCGGTCAGAAGCGCCCGTCTTCAGGATATTGATCTGATTGCTGAATACGATGCATTGTTTGCACATGTTGGTGGATCCGATACTTTTAATAGAAACGCAACGGATGATATTGGAGATCTAGATCAGTTTGTTTATGATGATGCTTACTGGCGGACAGATGAACGGTATGCTCCGCATAATGTATACACGTCGACAAAGAAGCTTTGGAATACGGCAACCGACCTCGGAATCAATAGATCTGTTTCTCTTGCCCCTTTTATGTTTACCAATAATCCGGTTTCAGCTGTTAAGGCGGATTTTATCGATATTCCATATAATTCAAACTGTGATACACATTATGAATATGATCCAGCTACAAAAACTTATCTCCGCAGCATAGCCGGAGAACCGCATATCGATCTGGTAACAGAGAAAAGACTAGCTCCTACAAACGTGGTTATTCAGTACGTAGATTATTTGTCGTCCGATTATGGTGAAGAATATGGATTGGGAGGCCGGCAGATCATGGAACTGGTCGGACAGGGACGAGTTCAGATATTTGTTAACGGGTATTTAATTGAAGGAACCTGGATGAAGGCGAGTCAGGATGCACCGACTCAGTTTGTTGACGGCGCTGGGACGCCGATATCATTCGGACGGGGGCAGATCTGGATAGAAATCATCCCATCGGGATTGTCGATCACTTTTTCACCTGCCAGTCAAGAGTAACCATGTGATATACTATGATAATCTAAAACTAACTGGGTTAAAACTTATGTATTGGGGGTTTATTTATGGGTGCTGAAGGAACAGATAAGGTCAAGCGGGGTCTTGCAGAGATGTTAAAAGGTGGAGTCATAATGGATGTGACGACATCGGAGCAAGCAAAGATTGCCGAAGATGCCGGAGCAGTTGCCGTTATGGCCTTGGAACGAGTGCCTGCAGATATTAGAGCGTCTGGTGGAGTTGCCAGGATGGCTGATCCAGCTATTATCGAAGCTATCATGGAAACTGTCTCGATTCCGGTGATGGCAAAGGCCAGAATAGGTCATATTGCTGAAGCCAGAGTCCTGGAAGAATTAGGTGTCGACTACGTTGATGAAAGCGAGGTTCTGACTCCTGCTGACGAGGAGAATCATATTGACAAGTGGGAGTTTAAGGCGCCTTTTGTTTGCGGTGCTCGAAATCTGGGAGAAGCTCTCCGACGGATCGGAGAGGGAGCAGCTATGATAAGGACAAAAGGAGAGGCCGGCACCGGTAATGTTGTTGAAGCAGTCAGGCATGCCAGAACCATCATGGGTCAAATAAAAAGATTGACGGTGCTTCCTAAGGAAGAGCTGATGGCGATGGCCAAGGAGATGTCGGCACCATTTCAACTCGTCAAGGAGGTCAGCCAGATAGGAAAACTACCGGTAGTCAATTTTGCCGCAGGTGGAATTGCCACACCGGCTGATGCAGCTCTAATGATGTTATTGGGTGTAGAGGGAGTCTTCGTTGGTTCCGGGGTCTTCAAAGCCGATAATCCGGCTGTTCGGGCTAAGGCGATCGTAGAGGCAACAACGCATTATAATGATTCAAAGCTAATAGGAGAAGTATCCAAAGGCATTGGTGAGGCCATGAAGGGTCTCGAGATGTCGGAGATCGAAAAAGAGGATCTTCTCCAGACTAGAGGATGGTAAAGAACTTACAAGATGCGACCACCAAGGATCGGTGTGCTAGCACTACAGGGTGCGGTTCGCGAACATCTACATCTTGTTGGATTAAGTCAAGCAGAAGGCGAAGCCATAAAGACTGTTTCTCAACTTGAACAAGTAGATGGCTTGATTATTCCGGGCGGAGAAAGCACGACGATCGGAAAACTCATGGATAAATACGGTTTTATCGAACCGATCACCGACATGTCTGCTCAGGGTGTTCCAGTATACGGTACTTGTGCAGGGCTTATTCTACTAGCTAAGAAAGTTGTTGAAGGATCGGAGTTTCTCTTAGATCTGATGGATATTGAAGTCCGAAGAAATGCCTTCGGCCGTCAGAGGGAGAGTTTTGAAGAAGATCTGGAGATACGAGATCTTGGTGAGAAGCCGTTTCATGGTATCTTTATTAGAGCGCCATGGATCGATAAAGTCGGTCATGGTGTTGAAGTGATGGCAAAGGTCAAAGGAAAGATCGTCATGGCCCGTCAGGGACATTTGCTGGTTACGGCATTTCATCCTGAGCTTACAAAAGACACTAGATTACATAAATACTTCGTTGAAATGGTAGCTGAAAAGAAAAAATGAGTACGAGGCAGATAGAAGGAGACCGCTGATGTCCGGTCACTCGAAATGGGCTTCGATAAAACATAAAAAGGGAGCCAAAGATGCCAAACGCGGTAAATTATTCAGTAAACTCATACGGGCGATAACCGTAGCTGCTCGTGAAGGTGGCGGAGATCCAAAAGGAAATGCAGCGTTAGCTCATGCTATTGACAAGGCAAAAGAGAGTAATATGCCAAATGAAAATGTTGAGAGAGCTATCAAGCGAGGGACCGGAGAGATCGAAGGGATTCAGTATGAGAAGGTTCTGTATGAGGGATTTGGCACCGAAGGCGTGGCATTTATTGTAGAGGTACTGACAGATAACCGGAATAGAGCTGCCTCGGATGTGAGAAATACGCTAACAAAGCATGGTGGAAATATGGGAGCTCAGGGTTCAGTAAACTGGATGTTCTCGCGCCAGGGATTTATTCTCGTACCCAAATCAATCGGTATATCGGAAGACCAAGTTATTGAGCTGGCGATTGAAGGTGGTGCCGAGGATGTGACGACAGGGGATAATCACTTTGAGATAGTTACTGATCCAACTAGTCTAGCTCAAGTCCGGGATTATCTTAAGAATAAGAATATTCCTTTTGATTCGGCCGAGATTACATTGGTACCACAAACGACTATTAAACTGGCAAAAAGCTCAGCGAAAAAAATTCTCAAACTGGTTGATGCGCTTCAAGAACTTGATGATGTTCAGGAAGTCTACGCTAATTTTGACATACCTGACCAGGTGCTTGAGGAAGTAGCCAAGACTATTTAGTTATGCTATAGTGAACACATGTTCGTATCCAATATTATGCTAGTTTCAACAAATAGCGAGAGTATCTGTTTATGATAATTCTAGGGATCGATCCGGGCATAGCTCGATGTGGATACGGGATCATCGAAGAGAAACATGGTGTGCTATCTTTGGTGGATTACGGATTAATAGAGACTGACTCATCTAATGAAGATATTGTACGATTAAAAGAGATCTTCGAAAGAACAAACAATCTTATCGAGCAATTTTCACCATCTATTATGGCAGTTGAGCAACTCTTTTATGGTAGTAATTCTCGAACAGCGTTTGCGGTTGGCCAAGCACGGGGAGTAGTATTGTTGGCTGCAGCTCTGTCAAGTATTAAAACGGCAGAATACACGCCTCTTCAAGTCAAGCAAGCTGTTGTTGGATATGGCAGAGCAGAGAAGAATCAGATACAGTACATGGTCAAGGAGCTTCTTAAGATGGCCAAAACACCGAAACAGGATGATGCGGCAGACGCTCTAGCGGTGGCGATTTGTCATGCGCATAGCTATCGGATAAAAGAAAAGCTGGAGGTCAAATAGATAAGATGATTGCATATCTTCAAGGTGTTGTACAAAAAAAAGACTCTGACCGAGTTGTTATCGATGTCCAGGGTGTTGGTTATGAGGTGTTTGTATCGTCGATGACACTTACTCATCTACCGGATATAGGTGAGGATACCTCTCTGTCTACTTATTTACATGTTCGCGAGGGAATTATGCAATTGTTTGGTTTCAAGTCCCAAGAGGAGAGAGATCTATTTGAGACTCTTATCGGGATATCGGGGATAGGACCAAAGGTGGGAATATCGATCTTATCTGTTTTCTCCGTCCCGTCCTTTATAAAGGCAGTTGCAGAAACGGATATAGATGCCATCACAACAATACCAGGCATTGGACCAAAGGGAGCCAAGCGGATTATTCTAGAATTGCAGGAAAAGCTGGTTCTTCCTGATGATCTACCGAAAGTAGGGGAAGCAGCGCAGGAGACTTACAAGGAAGTCCGGGATGCGCTAATCGGACTCGGATATAGCATCAAAGAAGCAAATCAGGCACTGGAATGTGTATCCGGCGATGAGGATATGGAAGCGAAAGATCTGTTAAAACAAGCCCTAAAGAATCTGTCGCAAGTATAGGGGGATAGGATGAAGGAACATATATTATCACCTGAAGTAAACGATGAGGAGCGAGAACTAGATAATACTCTTAGACCGAAAAGGATGAAGGAGTATGTCGGGCAAAAAAAGGTAAAAGAACATCTTGAAGTCCTGATATCGGCAGCAAAAAGCCGGAAGGAAACAGTCGATCATGTGCTTTTATGTGGACCTCCTGGATTAGGAAAGACAACGCTTGCTAACATAATTGCGGCGGAGTTAGGTGTCGGACTAAAGAATACATCAGGACCTGCCATGGAAAGAGCCGGAGATGTAGCCGCTATCCTTAGCAATCTGGAAGAGGGAGATGTTTTATTTATTGATGAGATCCATCGTCTAAATCGCCAGATTGAGGAAGTCCTATATCCGGCGATGGAGGACTTTAAGATAGATATTATCGTTGGCCAAGGGCCTTCGGCCCGATCTCTACGTCTGGATGTGCCGAGGTTTACTCTGGTCGGAGCAACGACCAGAACAGGTTTGATCACGTCACCTCTGCGGGACAGATTCGGCATGACTGCCCGGCTTGACTACTATGATGTAGATGAATTACAAGAGATAGCTAGCCGTTCGGCAAGGATTCTGTGTGTAAATATCGATAAGGCGGGTGCTAAGGAGGTTGCCGGACGATCCCGCGGAACACCAAGAGTGACAAACCGACTGCTAAAACGGGTTCGGGATTATGCGCAGGTGAAGGGCGATGGCTCGATTACAAAACAGGTGGCAGGCAAAGCGCTGTCATTTTTTGAAGTCGATGAGGTCGGTTTGGATAAACTAGATATAAGAATATTGGAATCATTGGTCGAAAAATTTAGCGGTTCACCGGTAGGACTGAGCACACTGGCGGATACTGTCGGCGAAGAGGCACAGACTATCGAAGAAGTATATGAGCCGTACCTGCTGCAACTTGGTTTCTTAAAAAGAACACCCCGTGGTCGTGTAGCAACGGAACGAGCCTATGCGCATCTGGGAGTGCAAATGAAAGACGAGGCCAAACTGTTTTAGTTCTGAAGCTTAAAAGAGCTGAAAACCGCAATCCGTAAACTGCAAGTCAGTGACCAGTTACCAGTAATCAGCATGTCTTTAAGTTGATGATGTATTGAACTGAAGAGCAATAGAGCAGCAGTTCAGTAGCTTGTAAAACAATAGCACAGCAGGTAAATGATGTTATAGTCTAGAAACTGCAATTGACTACCTACGTATCGCCAAGAGCGGTAGATTACCACGTCGCACCAATAAATTGATGCTCCTCGCCTCGATACAGATCGGGGTAAACCATAACTGTTTTTGTTTATTGACAGGTTGGGTTGCTGCGTCGTCTCGGTCAATCGGGACTCCTCGTCCGCCAAGGTAACACAGGCGGGCGAGCAATGAGTGATAAGTTTCATGGTCTAGATCTTAGATTGGGTTTATCCTCTCCTTCATTAAAGATGTTATCTTTCCGGGAAATAGGCAAGCTAGCATGCCAAACATAAAGGTGTACTTATTTGACATATAAGGATACCTTATATATAATTATAGAAAGTCTTTCCAATAGAAGGGGACAAAGTGGATCCAAAGATCGCTATTTGTACACATATGGTATCTTCGTTAGATGTAGCTGCATCATTGGTAAAAGAACGTGATCATCTGGCTATAGACTACTCTATTAACGAAGAGAAAATGCTGAGGCTGGAAAATAATATCAGAGAACTAAGAAAACTCTTTAGAGGGCAGCAAATAGAGATCAGGTATCACGGTTTTTTCAAATCAATGGAAATAGGTCATTGTGATGAGGGAAAAGCCAGCTTATCTCTTGGATATATGAAGCTTGTCGTTGATGCGATCAGTAGGGTTAATGGCAAGCATCTTACGGTTCATATCGGCTTAAACTCGAGCGAACATGGAGAACTCAATTTAAAGCATGCTCGGGATAATCTAAAGGAACTTGTTGAATTTGGCTGCACAAAGGGAGTCAAGGTCTGCTTGGAGAATTTGAAAAAGGGGCCGACCAGCGAACCGGAGCAGTTTCTAAACCTTGTGCAGATGTCGGGAGCCAATGTGACTTTTGATATTGGGCATGCTATATCAAGTGATGCCGGAAAGAACGGAGTAAAAGCCCACGATTTCATCCAAATGGCATCCCCTCATATTGTAAATGCTCACGTCTACGAAGCAGAAGAAGACTGTGGACACATTGCTCCACAGAGCAACAAGAAGATAAAGCTAGCGTTAAAAGCCTTGAGCGCTACATCTTGTGACTGGTGGGTTGTCGAACTCGGTGATTCCGAAGACATAAGAAGAACTATCGGTTTTATTCAACCATACATCTCACACTAGACTTCATATCATTCTCCTAGTCTGATATTCTAGACATCGTGAATACTCAGAAGAAATACCAGACCTTAAAACAGCGCTTAGAGGTACTTAATAGTGTTGTGCTAGCGTTTTCTGGTGGAACAGATAGCACTCTCTTGCTAAAAGTGGCTCAGGATGTGTTGGGCCCGGAGAATGTCATTGCTGTGACAGCGATTTCTGACATTTTTCCGTCCCAGGAAGTTGATGTGGCCAGAAAGCTCTGCAAAGAAATGAATGCCTGTTGTTTCTTTATAGATATCGATGAAATGTCGAACACTGAGTTTACAAAGAACTCGGAAAAGAAGTGCTACATATGTAAGCGTGAGATATTTCAAAGAATGAGAATAATAGCAGATGAAAAACATATCAATGTGCTTATTGATGGAACTAACTATGATGACTATATTGAAGGAAGGCCGACGTTTTTGGTAGCCAGGGAGATCGGAGTCATCCATCCTCTTGCTGAGGCCAAGTTGACCAAACAGGAAATCCGTTCTCTTTCAAGGCAATTATCACTTTCAACATGGGATATGGTGCAACATCCTTGTCTGGCATCTCGTTTTGCAGAAGGGATAACAATTACAAAAGAAGGCATAAACCAGATCATAGAAACCGAAGAAATCATAAGTGACATATGTATCGAAACACCGCTTGTGTACATAAATCCAGACAGCTCGGTGAGATTGAGGCTATCTGAAAAAGATGCCAGAAAACTATCGGATCCGGAGATGCAGAGAAAGATAGCAGTATCCTTAAAAAGTGTCGGTTTTGAAGCGTTCTCCGTAGACATTTCGGATGACAAAAGAAGGAGCAGGTAATGGATAGCACCATCAGGGTTGATGCAATTGCTGAAATAGCTGGTTGTGATAGCTTTGCGGCTATTCTTAAATATTGTTCGGAAAACGAGGTGCAGACCATTGTTCCTACTTATGTATATACCGGGACAGAGTATGGTGATTTCCATCAGATCGAGAAGAATCTGGAGACTCTCCGAGACCACCTGGAAAAAGAACTCGATATTTTACTTCTTGATCTCGTCGAGCTTAAAGATCAGCGGCTATGGTGGGCATTAAACGGCCGGTTTATGTCAACACTTTTTAACAAGTATGGTTTCTTTACACCGTGTATCGGTTGTCATCTTTATGTTCATCTGGCAAGGATCCAACTAGCCAAACGTTTAAACTGTGGGATTATTATCTCCGGTGAAAGAGAGTGTCACGATAGAGGAATAAAAATAAACCAGACGCCTGACGTCATCGATACTTTTGTAAATGTTATGTCTTCGGTCAATATTGAATTGGTCTTACCGGTGTGGAACATCAGAACAAACAAAGAGTTAAGGCAATATGCTGATTGGCTTTGGCCGGAAGGAGACCAACAACTAAGCTGTATTTTAAGAGGTAACTACACGAGTGCTGAGAATAATTCATCATGCATTGATATCAGTCTATGTGCGAAGTATATAGACGAATTTCTGCTTCCGGTCGGCAAGAAGTTAGCCGCAGAACTGCTTGAGGGAAGAGATGATTATTTGTCTACTATCGAGAGTGTTTTTAAGAGGGACTCATGAAGGTACTCTTAATTATCCTCGATGGTCTAGCTGACCGGCAGGTAGTGAAACTCGGTAGAAAAACACCGCTCGAAGCTGCTCTGACCCCAAACCTTGATTCACTGGCAAAAAACAGTATCAATGGGGTGATGTATCCGATTTCGCCGGGAGTAGCTCCATCTAGCGACCTGGCGCACTTCATTATATTTGGCTATAAACTTCATGAATTCCCGGGTCGTGGTTATCTGGAAGCTCTCGGAGAGGATATTGAAGTCTCTGACGATGAAGTTATTCTAAGGACCTTCTTTGTTACCGTCGAACAAAGATCAGATCACTTTGAAATAACCGAGAGGTTTATTCCCCCAAAAGATGATATCGGTGGTGATATAGTTAAGCTTATTCCTGATGAGAAGATTGATGGCGTAAGCGTCGGGTTTGTTTATACAGGTAAACGCCAGGGACTACTAATTCTCAAAGGAGACGTATCACCGGAAATCACTGATGCGGATCCATTCTCAGCTGATCTACCGGTTATTAAAGTAGGCCCGTGGTCAGACGCCTCAGATCAAAAGAAAGCCAGGAAAACTGCCGACGTTGTCAATGAATTCATGATTCGTACTTTTAATAGATTAAAAAGAAAAGATAATAACTTTGTTATCACCAAATGGGCTGGTCAAAAGAGAGAGCTAGTGTCTTTTTTCGAAAGGTATTCATTTACCGGAGCATCTTTGGCTGATAGTCCATTGTACAAGGGACTAGCTAAAGCTATCGGTCTAGATTACATAACTATAAGAGAGCAAAGTGAGCCCAGGGGTGATCTGGAGAGAAGAATAAGCGAAGCCCGTCGTCTTCTTGATAGTGGATATGATCTTGTCCATGTTCATAGCAAAGTGCCGGATCAGGCCGGTCACACGAAGAAACCAGAGTTTAAGAAGAGTCAGATTGAACAACTTGACCTCGCTCTGTCTATTATTGTTGATGACAAGGAGCAATTTGAAGATACATTGGTGGTCGTAACAGCCGATCATGCAACTCCCAGCGAAGGAGATCTGATTCACTCCGGGGAACCAACTCCTATATTAATGTTTGGTAAGACCGTCGGTGCTGACAGTGTCACAAAGTTTAACGAAGCGTCGTGTGCAAGCGGTATGCTAGGAGTAATCCGAGGCAGCGATCTTATGCCTCTGATCTTAAACTATACCGACCGTATCAAGTATCTAGGCTCAAGGTCTTCAGTTGTCGACTCTTTTGTAAGGCCAACAAGGGAACGCATCAATCCATTAAAACCGTATACCGAATATAGTGCTGAAGAGCGGGAGAGCTGAAGTGCTGAAGGTGTTTTTAAGCTGACGATCCAAAGTACAGTAGAGCAGAAGAAACAAGTGCAATAGAGCAACAGAGCAGCAGTGCCATAGAAACTATAGAGTTGATGACGGCTGAAGAAAAATCCACAAACGACAGATACAAATTCATAGTCTATATAAATCAGCATAGAAATAATCAATAAACAACAAACACATCTGCGTTCAAGCAACTATTAAGATACCCGACATATCTGAGCAGATATGTCGGGTATTAGCTTATAGTAATCCTACAGTTTTTGATCAAATAAAACTTAAAACATACTCTAATCCACATATGCGCATATGTGGGTATGGGTTGTTCGATGGTTACTTCTTGGTCTTTGATCTTCAGACTAGTTTATGACTTAATAATACCCCCATGCTCTTGAGCATGGGGGTGGTGGGGTCAAGTCTTTAATTTTGGCATTTTACTTTGTTTAAAAAGTGCTCAGAAATGAAGATAGTTATGTCAACTTGATGGAGTTAGCGCAGTTAAGAGACTACTCTCATGCTCAAGAGCCTGAGAGTAGCAACGATCTGCTGGCCTTTTATGTCTGAGGGATGAGTTAATTGAGGTGGAGGTTTAATATGGTTCTTGAAAACTAGCGGACAGGATCGAAAGACGACAAAAAAGAAAAACAAGGAAACATCAAGAATGTTCTTTACAAAGGTTTTTGAATTTGTCTAGAATAGCCCTAAAGAAGACATTCGATTAAAGGAAGGGGGGAAGATGAAATGGCTGAACAAGAAGTCGGTGTAGTTGAGCAGTTTTTTGCACATCCAGTTGTGGCAGCAATAAAGGTCACCGGCTCGATTAATGCGGGGGATACTATTCACATCAAGGGGCACACTACTGACATTGTTCAAACTATTGAATCAATGGAAATAGAGAACGGAAAGATCGAGACTGCCAAGCCGGGAGACGAAATAGGCATAAAAGTCAAAGATCGAGTCCGTCCCCACGATCGTGTCTATAAGGTGACCGAAGAATAGTCGGGAATATCAAGAATCGACATTTTAAGAACCTGATTTATCCTGCTAAGACGCTGTGATAGACTAAGACTAGCGTTACATCCCGCCTGCATAAGTAAGATAAATCGAGATGGTGAATTATTGTGAGAATATTAGTCCATACATGTTGCGGGCCATGCTTGATCTATCCTTTAGGAAAACTACGTCGAGATGGTCACGAGGTAACCAGTTTGGTATATAATCCAAACATCCATCCCTACAGGGAATACTTAACCCGCATGGATACTCTGGAATTCTTCTGCAAGAAAGAAGACATCCCAACCGTGAAGATAGAGCCGGATTACTACTCCTATTTTCGAAAGATATCAGTTAGCGAAAAGAGCCGTTGTGAAGAATGCTATATGTTAAGACTGGGTAAAACAGCCCAAATAGCCAGTGAGCTTGACTTTCCCAGCTTTACAACGACACTCCTGGTAAGCCCGTACCAAAAACACGACAAGATCAAGGAAGTAGGACTTATCATGGGAGAAAAACATGGTGTTTTGTTCCATTATGATGATTACCGGGAAGGATATTATAATGCTGTTGATATTTCCCGGAAACTTGGTATGTACCGCCAGAAATACTGCGGTTGTATTTTTAGTGAAAAGGAAAGTCATCAGGGTAAGAAGAAACGTGCTTCATGAAAACAGCAAGGTTTGATTATGAACTTCCCTCCGAACTAATTGCGCAGGAACCTCTAGATCCAAGAGATAGTTCGCGTCTAATGGTCATAAACCGCCAAGTATCGTCCATAGAGCATGGTTGTTTTACTGATGTCGTTGATTATCTTGATCCTGGAGATTGTCTGGTCATAAACGACACACGAGTTATCCCCGCCCGGTTAAAAGGCAAGAAGAAGGGCAGCGGTGGCAAGGTCGAGATACTTCTCTTAAACGAACGAATGGACTGTTGCCATGAGGAAGGTAGAGATGGTGTCAGTTTCCATATGTCATGTTGGGAGTCGCTGGTCAAACCGGGCAAACGACTACCTAAGGGAACTCAGATAATCTTTGACACGGATTCAGTAGAAGCGGTTGTTGGTGAGCGTATAGCTGATGGGAAGCGGATAATCCATTTCAAGCACATAGGATCATTTGAAAAACTGATAGAAAAGATAGGCGAAGTACCACTTCCTCCGTATATCAACAAACCTCTTTCTGACAGTGAGCGCTATCAGACCATATATGCGCGAAAAAACGGGTCCATTGCTGCTCCAACAGCTGGTCTACACTTTACTTCGGAACTCATGAGCCGTATCAAGAAAAAAGGAGTGGACATAACATCGATTTCATTGGTAGTCGGGATCGGTACATTTCAGCCGGTGAGGACGGCTAATATAGAAGATCACCAAGTGCATAAAGAGCTCTATGAGATCTCTGATTCCTCGGCTATCAGAATAAATAAGGCAAAAGAGCGGGGTGGTAGAGTTGTCGCTGCCGGGACTACGACTGTAAGGGCTCTCGAGTCGGCAGCATTCAGCAAAAGTCATGTTGTATCAAAGAGCAAAGAGACAGATCTGTCTATTTATCCAGGTCATAACTTCAAGGTCGTTGATCGTCTGATAACCAATTTTCATCTTCCCAGGTCTAGCTTGTTGATGCTTGTTTGTGCCTTTGCGGAAACTGAGTTTATAATGAAGTCGTACAGAGAGGCTGTTGAACAGCAGTATCGCTTTTTTAGCTTTGGCGATGCGATGCTAATAATGTAGTGAAGAGTAAAGAGCAAAGAGTTGGCTGGCAGTTGTTCTATTAGGAAAGCATATTATTCACGCCCTCACTTAGTTTTCAATAATCTAAGCATAAGGATCCAGTCTGCAAGCTGATCACTATTCACTGCAGGCGTCAGGAGCGAATTGATGGCGACGGCATATTTTGATATTGAGACAAAATATCTCTTTGATGAAGTAGGCGGAAAACGAAACCTCGATAAACTGGGACTGGCTGTCGCCTGCGTGATCGTTGATGATAAGGAAGCCCAGTTTTATGAAGAGGAAGATACAGATGAGTTATTTGAGGTATTGTCTTCTGCGGATTTAATAGTCGGTCATAATGTGATCAGCTTTGACTACCCGGTCCTTGATTCATATGCGCAGTTTAAGGTATCCGGAAAGTATAGCCAGAAAACATTCGACACCCTCCGTGAGCTGTATAAGGTAACCGGTGTTCGTATAGGTTTGCAGGATTTAGCTCATCGAAATCTCGGTCAGAGTAAGACAGGAGAAGCCCGCATGATGCCGCATTTGTGGCGAGATGGTGAACACGAGATCGTTAAACAATACTGTGCCAATGATGTAGTGCTGGTTCGTGATCTCTATCTTCACGGCAAGAAGAATGGGCGCATATTCTATACATTCAAGAGACGTGGTGTACCGCTCGGTATCAGAGAGGTCGTTGTCAAGTGGTAACCATAGTTATCGATACAAATGTATTTGTAGCAGCTTTCTTTAATCCCCGGTCAGCGTCATCACAGATCATCGATAGATGTCTTGATGGTGAGTTCAAGGTTCTCTTTAGTGATCCTGTCTTAAATGAGATCGATCATATTCTTGATTGTGTAAAAGCTAGCAGAGAGTTTACAACCAAGGTATCTTCACTTGTCGAACAATCAGACATTGTGGAGATCAGATGCGATCTTTATGTAGTTAGATCCGATCCGGAAGACAACAAGTTGATCGAGCTAGCTGCCAGCGGCCAGGCTGACTTTTTAATAACATCAGACCGCGCTGTTCTTGGCATAGAAGAATTCAATGAAATACGGATATTAAAGCCGGGACAGTTCATTGACAGGGTGGAAAAAGAAAGTTGCATTTGTCGCAACACGGCAGCTCTAGGATCCAAACTTATCAGGTTATATACGAAACTCCTCGACCATTTTGGTAGTCAGGGATGGTGGCCGGCCGAATCGGCTTTCGAGGTCATCATAGGTGCTATTTTGACTCAGAACACAAATTGGAATAACACCGAAAAAGCAATAATTGCTCTTAAAAAACAAGATCTATTAGAAGCCAGGAAGATCGCAGAGACTCCTGCGCAAAGGATCGAGGAGCTGATCAGACCGACCGGCTATTTTCGTCAGAAGACGGAACGTATAAAAAGGATCAGCCTGCATCTTATGGATGAATGGGCTGGTGATCTAGGCAATCTTTTTGATAAACCTCTTTTAAAAGCCAGACAAGAGCTTTTAAACATCAACGGTCTTGGTCCTGAAACAGTCGATTCGATTCTTCTCTATGCCGGAAACAAACCAATATTTGTAATTGATGCTTATACAGTGAGGCTCTGTGAGAGAATGGGATTGGCGTATGATGAGACCTACGAGGGGTTGCGCAAATTCTTTGAGCGGAACCTGCCGATCGATGTTAAGCTGTACCAGGAGTTTCATGCTCTGATCGTCGAGCATGGCAAGCAACACTGCCGGGCGAAAAGCCAGGTATCGAGGTGTGATGTCTGTCCGGTTGAGGAGGACTGTGAAGTTAATCTATTCGCCAAAGTATGAAGTCGATATCGGAGGACATGTTTTCCCGACCGAGAAATACCGGTTAGTCCATGATGAGTTAATACGAAATGGAGTATTCTCGGAGACAGACTTCGTCGAACCTGTGTTAGCTACCGAAGATGATCTAGAGCTTGTGCATACAAACGGGTATGTTCGGAGAGTAATAGCCGGAACACTGTCGCCTTCCGAGATAATGCAATTGGAGCTTCCATACTCACCGGCGCTGGCGGAAGTCAGTCGATTGTGGGTGGGCGGGACTGTTCTGGTTGGAAAAAGAGCTTTGGAGGATGGGATCTGTATGCATCTGGGAGGTGGATGGCATCATGCTTTTGCTGATCACGGAGAAGGTTTTTGTGTATTTAATGATCATGCAGTATCCATACGGCGTCTTCAAGCAGATGATCTTATAAAGAAAGCAGTCGTCGTAGATTGTGATGTTCATCAAGGAAACGGTACGGCTGATATCTTTGCCGGTGATAAGGATGTCTATACATTTTCGATACATCAGGAACATAATTATCCGGTTAATAAACCACCCGGTGACCTCGACATAGGGCTACAGGATGGAACCGGAGATGAGGTCTATCTTGAGCACTTAAGAAAGGAAATTCCTGGCATTATTGAAGAATTTCTTCCGGACATCGTTTTTTATGTTGCAGGAGCGGACACTTATCAGGGTGACCAGCTAGGAGGTCTAGAGCTGACACTTGACGGATTAAGAAAAAGAGATGAACTGATCATCGGTGCGGCACGAAAGAACAAAGTACCGGTGGCTATTGTTCTGGCCGGTGGATATGCTACCAGAGTAAAAGATACCGTGGAAATACATGCGAAAACTGCGGAAGTAGCTAGTGATATACTGGCACAAGAGAAATAATAATAGAGCTGAAGAGCTGAAGGAGTTTTTAAGCTGATGATCTATAGTACGGAAGCAAGTTAGTAACCAGTTACCAGCAACCAGCACGTTTTCGAGTTGATGATGTGGAGCTGAAGAAACAAGTGCCATAAAGCAATAGAGCCATAGCACCGTAGTTCCACAGAACCATAGAAGTTATTTAACTGATGATGTAGAGTACGGAAATGCGGAAAGTGAGGTTGCTTCGTCGTTTTGCTCCTCGCGCTATTTCCTCGCCCCGATGCAGATCGGGCAGGCAATGACTGTCTGGTGTCTATGTCATCCCGGGTGGAACGAGGGATCTAGCTAAGCAGAAACGCTGAAGTCTTGTTTTTAGTATTTGATATTTAATACTTGGTTTTAATTGTTGTCGATTATCGAGTAACAGAAAGACATGGATTTAAAAGCTGCTTATTTAAGGAGGTTATTATGGAGATCAAAGGCTCAGAATACTACCGGATCATGGCACCCCGGCTTACGGTTCTAGTTTCCACAATAGATAGTCAGGGCAAGGACAATGCTGCCCCTTTCAGTTTTTGTATGCCGGTAAGCATAGATCCACCGCTGGTTGCCATAGCGTCAGCTCCCAAGAGGCATACACTTGCTAACATCAGAGAGACCGGAGAGTTTGTTTTGAACATACCACCCGAGGACATCCTTGATGCTCTATGGGTCTGTGCAAAGCACCTGGATAAAGGGGTGAGCGAGATAGATGAAGCAGGTCTGACCAAGGTTTCATCAGTCGAAGTAGAGACGCCAAAAATAGGCGAGTGTTTAGCCTGGTTTGAGTGCCGGTTGGAATGGGAGAAAGAAGCCGGGGATCATGTGCTCGTTGTCGGCCGGATCGTCCGGGCAGATGTAAGAGATGAGTTCATGAAGGAAGAGCGCCTTGATCATGCACTGGCAAGGCCTCTGCTTCATATAAGCAGCAAAAACTTTATGGTCGCCGAAAAGAATATAAAAGTCGAAAGTTAGGTTATGTTGATTTCAAAGCTATCATATGACAATACAGTTTAAGGTTACTTATAAGGACAAGAAAAGCAAGGCCAGGATAGGTCAGTTAAAAACACCTCATGGTTTAGTTGAGACACCGGTTTTTATGCCGGTTGCTACGAAGGCAGCTGTTAAAACACTTCTACCGGAAGAAGTCAAGAATATCGGTTATTGTATGATCTTGTCTAACACCTACCATCTCTTTTTGCAGCCTGGCCAAAAGATCATTGAAAAGATGGGTGGTCTTCATAAGTTTATGAACTGGGATGGTCCTATCCTGACTGACAGTGGCGGATATCAAGTCTTTTCCTTGAGCAAGATATTTGATATATCAGATGACGGCATAAGTTTCGCATCACATATTGACGGTAGTCGTCATTTTCTGGCACCTGAAGATGTTGTCGATATACAATTATCCCTTGGTTCCGACATTGCCATGATCCTGGATGAGTGTCCTCCATATGAAGCTGATGAGGATTACGTGAAACTATCAATGATCAGGACATTGAACTGGTCGAAACGGTCAATAAAACATATTTCGGGATCTAAGAACGAGACAAGAAAAACTGCATTATTCGGAATCGTCCAAGGAGGCATGTTTCCCGATCTACGCCAGGCAAGCGCTGACAAGACAGTCGAGATCGGTTTTTCAGGATACGGGATCGGTGGATTAAGTGTAGGTGAACCTCAAAGTGAGATGTTTGAAGTGTTAGATAAGACTTTACAGCACCTGCCGGAGGACAAACCCCGCTATCTGATGGGTGTAGGTGATCCTCAGGGTATTGCTGAAGCAATAAAAATGGGTGTTGACATGTTTGACTCGGCGTTGCCCACCAGGATAGCTCGCAACGGAACCGCTTTTTTAAACAACGGTAGATTAAACATACTTAATGCCGAACTAAGAGATGACGCCAGGCCGATTGAAGAGGGATGTCAGTGCTATACATGCCAAAACTTTAGCCGATCATATATCCGTCACCTATATCAGACAAAGGAGACACTTGCTCTTCGCCTCTTGACATGGCATAATTTATACTTCGTGTACTGGTTGATAGAGAAGATAAAAAAGGAGGTCAGAGTCTCCTAGGTATAAAAGGAGGATTTAATGGAAAGCATTAGCCCACTACTTATTATGGCAGTAGTAATAGCAGCTCTTTACTTCATCATGATCCGGCCACAACAAAAAAAGGCCAAAGGACATCGTAAGCTGGTCGAAGAACTAAAGGTCGGTGACTTAGTTATGACCATGGGCGGTATTGTTGGCAAGATAAATGGATTGTCAGATGAGGCAGTATTGTTGGAAGTGGAAAAGGGTGCCAGCATGACAATTGCCCGTCAAGCGGTTAGTCGTACGATAGATGAAGAGACAGCCAAAAAGATGGTTGTCAGTGAGTCGTCGAATATGAAGCAGGAATCTGTGGATGGTTAAGAAAGCAGATGCTGCAGATTCTAATCGCAAGAAAAGTAACAAGGCTATTCAAAAGAAAGCCACAGAAACCGGGGAAAAGTTCATAGTCAGGCAAGATGTCGAGAACCTGCCGGTCGTAAAGACATATATCCAATATGCGGACGAGTTTATGCGGCAATCCGGTTATACTGAACACGGAAAAAGGCATGCCGGTCTTGTAGCGAATATCAGTCTTAACATCTTAAGTAGACTTGAGTATCCGCAAAGACAAGCTGAGCTTGCCGAGATCGCCGGATATCTGCATGATGTCGGTAATATGGTCAGCCGGCAGAGTCACGAACAGGTCGGTGCTCTTATAGCGCAGGAAGTCTTAAGTAATGAAGGAATGGACATCGGTGAGATCGCTATAATCATGAATGCAATCGGAAACCACGAAGAAGACTACGGTTGGATCTGCAGTGATGTAGCAGCTTCCCTGGTTATTGCTGATAAGAGTGATGTTCATTTTAGCCGGGTAAGGAATCCGGACCAGGCTACATTTGATATACATGACCGGGTAAATCATGCAGCTAAGAAATCGTTTTTACGGGTCGATGAGGCAAGCAAGACATTGACTCTGGAAATAGAGATTGATACAACACTATCACAGGTGATGGAGTATTTTGAGATCTTTCTATCGAGAATGGTGATGTGTCGGCGAGCAGCTGAGTTTTTAGACTGCTCATTTAGTCTAGTGATCAACAAAGTAAAACTACTGTAATAGGAGGATATACATTGACTGCGCAACAAAAGTATAAGATTTTCGGTATTGTTGTACTGGTTGTGGTGGGTATATCGATATTCTTTATCTATCCTGTGAGCAAATCGATCAAGCTCGGGCTTGACCTACAGGGTGGCGTCAGTGTTCTTCTGCAGGCCAAAGGAACGGCTAAAGCTCCGGTTACCAACCAGTCAATGGAACAGGCAGAAGAGATCATACGTCAACGTGTTGACAAAATCGGTGTAGCTGAACCAGGGATCTTGCGACAAGGTCAGGATTATATCTTAGTTCAGCTTCCGGGAGTCAAAGAACAAAAGAAAGCAATCGATATTATCGGACAGACAGCTCTGTTAGAGTTCCGCGAAGTATTGGATTCCGAGGGAATCGGTGAAGATAAACTCGGCGAGGTGACGGAAGATCCGTCACCGGATAAAGAAGTGGTTGTACTGGATAAAGAAGGGCAGACAAAGTATAAGCTAGGACCGACGTTGCTGACCGGAAAGGCGCTTAGCGATGCCAAGGTTGATTTTGATGAATTCGGGGCGGCTAAAGTCGGGATTACCTTTACTTCAGAGGGTGGCAAGGAGTTTGATGAAGTAGCCAGTAAGACATTTGAGAAGCAACTGGCTATTGTGCTTGATAACGTTGTCCAGTCCGCTCCGACTGTCAATTCGAAGAGTTTTAGCGGACGGGCTGAGATATCCGGCAAGTTTACAACCGAAGAAGCTAAGACACTAGCTCTTGTGCTGCAAACGGGCGCTCTACCTGTAAAACTGGACATGGTCGAAGTACGGACAGTCGGACCAACGCTTGGCAAAGATGCTCTTAGAGCAGGCTTGATCGCCGGTCTTGCCGGTCTGCTTTTAGTCGGTCTGTACATGCTACTTTACTACCGGGGTCTTGGAGTGATCACCATCCTAGCTTTGACCGTCTTCGGAATAATGTTCTTTGGTGTCGTCGCGCTACTTGGCAGGTTTGGTAATTCCCTTGGTTTGTACTGGACTCTGACCCTACCGGGCATTGCCGGGATTATTCTAAGTATCGGTTTAGCAGCAGATTCAAGCATAATCATATTTGAGAGGGTAAAGGATGAGGTAGCAGAAGGGAAAAAGCTGCGCGTAGCGACGGTAAGCGGTTTTAAAAATGGTTTTAAGACAATGGTCGACGCTGATATCGTTACCTTTATTACTGCTTTTATAATCTATATAGTAGCGGTAGGTCCGGTGCGCGGATTTGCCTTTACTCTCATGATAGGAATATTCTGTGACCTGTTTACAGCATTCTTCTTTACCCAATCAGCCATAGGTCTTGTCGGAAACTGGAAGACTATTCAGAGACCCACTCTCCTTGGTCTAAAGGAGGTGGGCGAAGATGCGGCGTCGGTTTAATTTTAACTTCATAGGTCGGAAGAAGATCTGGTTTGCTGCTTCCGGAGTAGTGATCGCTATCGGGATAGTCGCTATTCTGCTAAACGGTTTGAATTTCGGCATAGAATTCCAGGGTGGCACGCTGCTGGACATCAGCTTCAAAGGAAAAGCACCGACAGTCGGAAGTGTGCGTAAAGTCTTGAATCCGTTTAAACTTGATGATAGCGTCATACAGCCTAAAGAGGGAAATGAACTACTTATTCGTACCACACGTTTGTCGGCCGAAGATACTGACAAAGTCCAGGCGGCTCTCAAGAAAGAGTTTAAGATCGAAGAGATCAATACGACAACTGTAGGACCAGGATGGGGGAGTCAGGTAACAAACGGTGCGGTCAAAGCATTGATCTTCTCGATGCTGGTGCTTTTGATCTATATAAGTATCCGGTTTGAATATAAGATGGCCGTTGCTGCTATAGCAGCTCTATTTCACGATATAGTCATAGTCGTGGGGATATATGCTCTCGTCGGGCTTACCTACAATACATTGGCCGGTGCCGGTTTATCTTTTCTACCGCGTGAAGTTACACCTAATACTGTGGCTGCCCTACTGACCATTATGGGGTATTCCTTATATGATACGGTCGTCACGTTTCACCGGGTTCAGGAAAACACACCCTTTATCGGTAAGAGGACTTATTCGCTACTTGTCAATGATTCGGTAAACCAGGTGTTTATGCGTTCGATCAATACTTCATTGACCTCGCTTATACCGGTTACTGTGTTGATGTTATTCGGTGGCGAGACGCTAAAGGATTTTGCCTTCGCTCTGTTTGTTGGACTTATGAGCGGCACATATTCTTCTATGTTTATTGCCAGTCCCATTCTGGCAATGTGGAAGGAAACTGAGCCTAAGTATAGGATTCAGAGAGAGCGTTATGGTTTACCGGCAGGTGTGACGTCGATTAAGGCAGGCGTAAGTGAAGACAAGGAAAAAGCACCTGAAGAGAAAGCCAAGGACTCTGAAAAGCCGCGTCCGACAGTAGTTAAGAAAAAGAAGAGAAAGAAACGGAAGAAGAAGAGACGATAAAACAGTGCCATAGATCAGCAGAGCAGCAGTGCCATAGAAGCTATTAAGTTGATGATGTATAGTACGGAAGAGCGGAAGTAAAACTGCAAGAAGCAATCCGTAAGTCAGTAATCAGTCACCATTATCAGTAACCAGCATGCCTCTATGCTGGTGATGCAAAATACATGAAGAGCGAAAGTCCTCTGACTGTCATTCTGGGCATATTACTCACAGATGTGGCTTTTTTATCACCTCGGACGTAAATAAAAATACCATTCAAAGTAGTCCTTTCGCTTTGATGGAGAAAGCCCTCGATGTTGAGGATAATGTCTTTTAAGT
>SDBS01001550.1_pt1 | contig 23395 bp, 20 predicted proteins | sample 2277091 | NCBI WGS metagenome assembly SDBS01 (sample SAMN10404972, study PRJNA504765) | marine sediment metagenome | isolation source: marine sediment core GS10_PC15, 163 cmbsf | place: Arctic Ocean: Southern Knipovich Ridge | collected 2010
CCCATTAGTCTACGGTGGCACTAAATATAATAGTGAGCTTCGAAAAGCTCATAAATATTTGGGAATTTTTGAAGAATACAAGAAAATCAGAAAAGCATACCATATAATAGACAATTTAGTGGATTTACAAGAAAGAATAGTATTACAAATTTGCCCCGAAACAAATGTTTTTGATGATCAACACTTGGTTGCATTGGTAAGAGTAACTAAGAGTCGGTTAGTTATGACGGAAGATCCTGGGGCGGAAAGATTGTTGAAAAATAGAAGATTATATAATCGTGGAATCCGTAGGCCGAAAATATATAAAAGAAGAGAACATAACAATTTATTAAATCGAAAAAATGTAGTCACAATTGACCCAAATATTTGCTGCTAAATTTTTTGCTGAAAGTCTGAGCTTTTTTATGGAGGGGAATATCTCAATCGGGGAACGTTATGGACGATAAACCGATGGTGTTCCTCAAGGGCGAGCGGGTGTACCTCTCCCCGATCCAGGCCGGGGACGCGCCGCTCTACGCCCGCTGGCTCAACGAGCCCGACACCCGCCGCCACCTGACCAGGCACAAACCCATTACCCTGGCGCAGGAAGAGGAGTGGGTGCTGGGCGTGGGCGGGCGTGAAAACGACATCGTCCTCGCCGCCCGCTCCAATAGCGACGACAGCCTGCTGGGCAACGTGGGGCTCCACGGCATAGATCACCTCCATCGCTCCGCCGAGTTCGGGATATTCGTCGGGCCGCCCGAGCTGCGCGGGAAGGGCTACGGCGCCGAGATGACCGCCCTCACCCTCAAGTACGGGTTCGAGGAGCTGAACCTCCACCGCATCTGGCTCAGGGTGTACGCCTTCAACGAGGGGGGCATCCGAGCCTACGCCAAGTGCGGCTTCACCGAGGAGGGACGGTACCGCGCGGCCCACTGGCACGGCGACCGCTACCACGACATCGTGCTGATGAGCATTCTGGCGGAGGAATACTTCGGGGAGTCGTTACGGTGAGGTTGTCGGGTGCAATCGTCCTTTGTCTGTTCCTGATGAGCGCCGCGGCAACGGTTGAGGTGAAGCTGTCGCCCCATGTGGCCCTTCTCCTGCCGGGCCACCTCACCGCGTACCTCTACCCCGGTTACGGCGACGCCCTGGCCATCGTCGAGCTCTTCTACGCCGAATCTGGGAAGCCTTTCGCCTCCGGAGCGGTGATGGAGGGTCCGGACTTTGAATTCGCGCCGGATGACGCGGACCTCTCCGTCCTTCTGGCCGAGACGTTCCCCTCCCTCAAGCCTGAGTTCCTCCTCGACGTGCGCACAGGAGGAGACACGGACCGGCTTTTCAGACTGGAGGTCTACCCCAAGGGCGGCTTCTACACCAGCCGGATCGTCGGAGCCTACTACTCGGTTGCCGGGTGCTTCCTGGTTGATTTCGCCGCCACGGCCCCGCGCGCCGAGGCGGTGGAGGCCCTCTCGAATCTCGGTTTCTCACTACCCGCCGAGGACTGACGAACAAAACTTGTCAATCCGACGCTGAGCGGCTATAATCTTCCAATCCACGTTTTCAGATTCACGAGGAGGATTACACTATGCGCAAGCTAACCTTGATCGTTCTTGGGATTGCCCTGGCCGCAATCGCCGCCACCGGCGGAGGCATCGGCGGACCCGGCCCCAGCACAGCCTCGACCGGTTTCCAGGCGACCATCGGCGGCGTCGAGGTGGACGTCACCCTGCCCTCGGACGATTGGAGCAAGGGCGCCGTCTCGCCCGGCAACTTTACCATCACCGGGCCGAGCGGCGTGACCATCACCGTCACGTCCCTGAGCGCGGCCAAGGGACTCGGCAAGAACGACATGGACGCCCTGTGTCAGGAGAAACTGGCCGAGAAGGCCAAGGCCTTGACCACGGGGACCAAGGTCGTCGTAACCAAGAACACCTCGGGCGTCACCTACGCCCTGCGCCTGCACGAGTCGGGCGACTACGTGCACTTCGTCGGCGTCTCCGGCACCGGCAGCGGCGGAGTCATGTTCTACGCCAAGGTCTCCACGGCGCAGAAGAACACGGTGAAAAACGCCCTGAAGAGCATTCTGAGTAACCTGGCCCTGAGCAAGTAGGGCGATGCGCGCCTCTTTAACGGAAGGGGCGGGACGCTGGGTCCCGCCCTTTTCGTCGTCTCGTGCTCAGGTTCCGTCTCCGCTAAAATGCTTTTTCCGAATGACTTGCAGGTGATATTTGCGCGTAGCCTTTACCTCGGACATCCACACCGACAACTCCGACGCCGCCCGCAGGGTGCCGAAGCTTTTAGGAGACCGCCTCCGCGAGCTCTCGCCCGACGTCTTCGTGCTCCTGGGAGACCTGGCGGGACATCTCGACGTCCTCGAGGAATCCTTCGCCCAGATCGGGGAGCTGCCGTTTCCGGCGATCTTCGTCGCCGGGAACCACGACGTCTGGGTGCCGCTCTACTGGCAGTCCCGGGGCGAGACGAGCTACGATCGCCTGGACAGGTTGATTCCCGAGATGTGCGACCGCCACGGCTGGGAGTACCTGGACACCGGGCCGGTGCGGGTGGACGACGTGGCTTTCTGCGGGGGGATCGGCTGGTACGATTACTCCCTGCGGAACCGCGAACGGGACGGCGAGATACCGCTGGAGGTTTACCGGCGGAAGTTCTTCCGGCGCTGGCGCTGGGGAGACGCCATCTACGCCCGCTTCACCGGCGATGATGGGGAAAAGCTCTCCGACGAGGATATCTGCCGGCTCCTCGAGGGGCGCCTGCGCGAGCAGCTCGATGAGATAGCCCGGTGGGACGTTCGCGCCGTGGTCGGTTGCACCCATCACCTGCCCTACGATGCCATTGAGCCACCGGGAAGTCTTCCGTGGGATTTCTTCCTGGCCTACGCGGGCTCGCCGCGTTTCGGCAAACTCCTGGACACTGATCCCAGGCTGGCCGCGGTCCTCTTCGGCCACGTTCATATGCGGTTTTCCAAGAAAACACCGACGGGCAAACCGCTCATAACCTCCTGCCTGGGGTACGCACGCCACTGGCCCGACCCGGACCCCGGGGCGGCCCTGGACGCGGCGCTCAAGGTCATTGATGTCTGAACCGCACTCAGCGCCGTGATAGACTGTCACTTTCATACAGACCTCTCCAAGGACGGCCGGGCCGCGCTCGCCGATTACGCCCGCCTCGCCCGGCGTAACCGCTACCTCGCCATCATACCCACCGAGCACCTGGACCTGGACTCCGAGGACTACTCCTACGGTTTCTACGATTCGGATAAGCACTTGGCCGCCGTGGCCCGAGCCCGCAAACTGGCCCCGGAGACCTTCGTCGGTCTGGGGGCCGAGTTCACCTACCAACGGAACCGGGAGGGGGAGATCGCAGGCTGGTGCGAGAGGCTGCCTTTCGATCTCACCGTGGGCAGCGTGCATTACCTGGACGACATCGGCGCCACGATCAGTGCCGAGGGGAAGGCCCGGCGGTACTTCGAAAAAACCCCGGCGGAGGAGGCCTACGGGCGGTACTTCGAGATCCTCCTCCGGACCGCCGCCTCGGGGCTGTTCGACGTCCTGGGCCACCCGGACATCTGCAAGCGTTACGGGGTGCTCTTCTACGGCCCCTTCGAGGCACGGTGCTGGGAAACCGAGCTGCGGGATGTATTCCGCGCCTGCGCCGACACCGGCACCGGGATCGAGCTCAACGTGGCCGGTTGGGGGCAGGCGCCCGGCGAGCCTTACCCAGGCCTCGAGACGCTGAGGATGGCTAAAGACGAGGGGATCAGTCTGGTCACCATAGGCTCCGACGCCCACGACCTTTCGCGCTTCGGCCCGGCGCAGATCAAACGCGGTTTGGAATTGTTGAAAGAGGCCGGCTTCGACCGGGTGTACTACTGGAGGGAGCGGAAGCCGGTGGGGCTCTCCATCGGCGATTTGCTCAGCCGGTAAGCGTGTTCTCTCGTCACCCTCGTAGGGGCCGACCTTTAGGTCGGCCCGCGGGCGGGTCTAAAGACCCGCCCCTACATTAGTCTCCCTCTCCCCGTGGGAGATGCGTCAGGGGTGAGGGCTACCCTATAAAACGGGAGGGTGTGGACACCCTCCCCAACGGCATGCGATTAACAATGACCATCGAACGCCCTCCGTTTCAACGGGTCGGGGTAAGCTTGCCGTCGGCGTCCAGACGTGCCGGGCGTGGGGTGTTTGCCGCCAGGTAGTCTGATACCCGTTGGCCGCCGAAGGCCTTGAGAAATTCCCTCAACCGTCGGGCCATCCAACCCCGCCCCAGCCCCTGGTGGAGCCTCATCTTCAGCGGGACGACCCGGTCCAGACGGGCGAACTCATCGGGGGCGATCTCGTAGGGGTGGCAGTAAAAGACGAAGGGTCCATGCTGCGTCGTGCGGCGCACCAGTCCGCGGAACAGCCCCCCCGGCAACAGCCGCATGTAGCCTCCCCCGCCGCAGGGCCAGTTACGTCCCAGGCCCCGGTAGACTCCAATGGGTAGCTCGATGATCTCGCCGCCGCTGGGCAGCTCCACCAGAACCGGCTCGGTTGGCCAGTCGGGGATTCCGTAGCGTGAGTGCCGGACGGGAAAAACGCTCGAGTCGTAGCCGTACCCCGCCTCGGCCAGGATGTCTAAGGCCCAAAGGGTGGATCGGATCACGGAGAAATCGGGGGCTCGATAGCCGGTGACCGGCCGGCCTGCGAGGTCTTCGAGCAGGCATTTGGAACGGCGCAGATCGTCGGCGAGCTCCTGAGCGCTGTCGAGGAATATCTCCCGGTGGGCGTAGCCGTGGCTGGCGATCTCGTGGCCGCGCCGGGCGATCTCGACGACGAGATCGGGGTGGGCCTCGGCCACCAGTCCCAGGACGAACATGGTGGCCTTGACCCGGCAGTCGTCGAGCAGATCGAGTAAGCGCCGGGTGTTGACGACCACCCGCTCCGTTATTGGCAGGTCGTGAGACAGGGTGGACTGGCACCAGTCCTCGACGTCAACGGTGATAATGGGTGTGCCGTTGAGGGTCATGGGTGGGTCAGGACGTGGTAGTCCATCCCGGCGCCGGGGATCTTCCAGAGGTCAATCCCGGAGAAGCCGGCCGAATCGAAGAGACGGCGGATGCCCGCCTCGTCGTAAAGGTATAGGGGACAGCGGCGCAGCCGGTAGCGGATGCGCCTCAGGGGCGCCCGCAGCCAGTGCCGGCTGGGGAAGGAGACCGCCGCCGAGATCCCGACCAGGGGCTTGAGGGCCCTGATGAACGTGGCGGCGTCGGCCACGTAGTCCATGACGCCCATCACTACGGCGTGGTCGTGGGGCTCGAGATCCGTGCCCGGGAAAGAGCCCTCGACGAGGCGGCAGCGATCGGCGTAGTCGGTGCCTTCGAGTCGGTCGCGGACCAGTTCGAGCATGGCCGGCGCCGGGTCTAACCCGGTCACCCGGCGCGCGCCCCGCTTGAGGGCTTCGACGATGTATGGTCCCGAGCCGCAGCCGATGTCCAGAACGGTCCGCCCCCGCAGGTCGCCGAAGCCCTCGAAGGTTCGGGCGAAACGGACGAGAATGTCCCGACGGAAACGGCGGTCAAACCAACGTAAAAGCCGCCCTCGGCGGCCCGTGTAAAAACCGTCGAAGATCTGGGCGTAGGCGTCGAAGAAGCGGGCGACGTCGTCCCGATTACTCAATACACACCTCTACTCTACCTCGCCGGGTGGAAGCATCTCCCGCTCCGGCCCCTCGGGGGTCGCCTCGCCGCCGGTGATGGTGGCCGTGATCTTCACCGGCTCGCGCTTGGAATCGTCATAGGCCACCCGGCCGTAGACCAGGCTGACCGCCACGCCGCCCAGGATACTGACCCCGAGGCCGCCGAAGGCCCAGAGGCCGGTCAGCCCCTTGAACTGGAAGGCGAGGAAATGGTTAAGCGCCGTGGGCAGCCCACCCAGGAGCCAAACGGCGGCGCCGAAGACGATCCCCTTCAGAAAGCCCACGCCCCAGACGCGTTCCTCGACGGCGGCGTAGAAGAGGCCCCAGATGACGCCGATGATGACGCCGGCGCCGATCCGGGCCAGGAAGTAGGTGAAGCCGAACTCCTTCATGGGTAAATCGGTTCCCGCCGCGGCCCCCTTGGAGAGAACATCTATCAGGATATAGGCCAGAGCCATCACCGCGCCCGCGATCACACCGGCCAGGGCGCCGCGCTTGTACCTCGCTCCGCTCCTCTTACGGGTCATCAGACCTCCCGGATTTTCGACTGAAGCCTCCACAGTATAAAAGACCCACCTCCGCCCGGCAAGCGGTAGTATACTGGGGGTGATCCAGCTTTACTTATTTTGGGATCACAACCCCTATCCAGACCGACTGGAATCCCATTAGGAAAGAGGTATTTCCGTTCCATGGATGTAGGACGGGGGATTTTATCCCCGCCGAAAAGGGCTAAAGGCTCATACCTCTAGTTCAACGGTCTTATCGGTCCGCTTACCGACGGAGATCCCGCTAGAATAATTTGTGTGTAATATGTTATGAAATAGAGGGATCGGCTTTTTTTTCATAATCCTTCCACCCAATTGGCAAGGCCCTCCGGTTGGGGTATAATGTGCCCTTTAGTGTGAACTTTAGTGGGAATGAGGTTCCAAAGAGCCTGCCGGTTGGTCAAAACTTAAAGGGACGAAACCGATGGCTGATAAGTTCTACGTCAAGTTCTGGGGAGTGAGGGGGAGCTATCCGGTGTCCGACCCGGACAAGCTGGAGTTCGGCGGCAACACCTCCTGTGTCGAAGTCGTCGCCGGGAATCACCGGATCATCGTGGACGCCGGCACCGGGATCATCAAACTCGGCCAACAGATCATCTCGGAGTACAGCGCCAGACCCGAAAAAGACCGCCAGAATGGGCTGGTGGTCAACCTTCTGATGACCCACACCCACCACGACCACACCCTCGGCTTCGGTTTCTTCGCCCCCGCCTTCTGTATCTCCACCACCGTCCACATCCTCGGACCGCGCATGTTCGCCCACGATCTCGAGGAGATCATGTCCATGTCCATGCTCCCCCCCTTCTTCCCGGTGCAGCTCGAAGACATGGGCTCGATGAAGGTCATCCAGAACATCAATGACACCGATATCATCATCTTTGACAAGGCCGGCGAGCCGCCGCTCATCCGGCACCGGAACGAGGACACGAGCGATCTGGGCGACGACGTGCTCAGGATTTACAACTACCGGACCTACGCCCATCCCCAGGGCGGGAACATCATCTACAAGTTCATCTATCGGGGAAGGAAGTTCGTCCACGGCACCGACACCGAGGGCTACTACGGCGGCGACGCCCGGTTGGCGAAGTTCGCCACAGGGGCCGATCTGCTTTCACACGACGCCCAGTACGACGACGAGGTGTACGCCTCCGGGGCGGTGCAGGGCTTCGGCCACTCGACCCCGAAGATGGCCGCCGAGGTGGCCAAGATGGCCGGGGTCAAGCAGTTGAGCCTGATTCACCACGATCCGCGCCACGCCGACGACAAGATCTGGCAGATGGAGGCCCAGGCCCGGAAGGTCTTCCCCGACACCGTGGCGGTGCGCGAGGGACAGCGCTTCGACCTGCTCTAGCCGCGGTCCGCCGGATAGTTTATCGTGACATGACGCGGCGGGGTCGGGTATATGCGCCTGAAGGGAAAGCCCCGCCCTGCGAAAACTTCGCTCAATGCAAATGTAGTGCGGGGTTGGGAAACCCCGCCTTGTATAATACAATCTGCGCCCTCGTAGGGCGGCCCCTGGAGCGGGCCGCCGGAACTCTAACAGTTGCGCGTGCAATTTGAATTCACCGCTTTTGCAACGGTCTCAAAGTGAGCGAGATGACCGGCTACTCCAAGGCGGTGCTCAAGCGGATTAGCCGCTTCGTACCGCGGAACCTCCTCGCCTGGCTCCTGGATAATCCCGACCGTCCCGCCACCGCATACACCTATCGCGGTCCGGCAGTGGTCCTCTTCGCCGATGTCTCCGGTTTCACTCCCCTGACCGAGCGGCTCGCCCGCCTGGGGCGCATCGGGGCCGAGGAGGAGACGGCGCTCCTCAACCGTTTCTTCACCGACCTGGTTGGGGCGCTCTCGCGCCGGGGCGGGATCGTGACGAAATTCGGCGGGGATTCGCTCACGGCGGCCTTCTACCCCGAGGATGGGGAAGGGTTGGACGGTGTGGCCCTGCGGGCCTGCCGGGGCGGCCTGGGCATGCTGGAACGCTCCAAGGCTTACCGGGGGCTCGATCTGGGCGGCGGTGAGATAGGTCTCGAGCTCAAGGTGGGGATCGCCGCCGGCGGGGTGACCGCGGGGGTGGTCGGCGATGACGAGATCGGCTGCCAGTTCATCCTTTCCGGAGAGATTTTAGGGGAGATGGCGCTGGCCGAGTCCCATGCCGCCTCGGGTGAGCTGGTGATCACCGCGGATCTCCGCCGTCTGGTAGACAAAGGGGTGGATTGCGACGAGGTGGCGCGGGGCCTCTACCGGATCGAGTCCTGCCGGACCCCGAAGCGCTGGAGCGGACTCTCCACCTCTGGGTTTTTACGCAACGTTCCCCGGGAACGGATCAACGGGCTGGTGGAGAGTATCCGTCCCTTCATCCCGGGGAGGGTGTTCCGCCGGCTCCTCTCTTCCACCCGCGGCGTCGGCGAACACCGCTGGGTGACCGTGGCCTTCGTCAACTTCGAGGGTCCCGACTACGACAACGATCCCGGCGCCCTAGACACTCTGGATGCCTATTACCGGGAGGTCGCCTCCCTGGTCGGCCGGTACGGGGGCTCCGTCAACAAGGTTGACATGGGTGACAAGGGATCGAAGGTCGTGGTCCTCTGGGGCGCGCCCAGAGCCCACGAGGACGACGCGGTTCGGGCCCTTCTCTGCGCTGGCGAGATCGTCCCCCTCCGCCCGAGCCGGATCGGTGTCGCCTCGGGCCTGGTTTACGCCGGCGACGTGGGCTCCGGCTCCAGCCGCGAGTACACCGTTATCGGCGACGCGGTGAACCTGGCGGCCCAGCTGATGGGCGCCGCACGGAGCGGGGAGGTCCTGGCCGACGAGAACACCCGCCGGCGGGCCCACGCCCGGGTGGAGCTCTCCGACGGGGAGGCGGCGGAGTTCAAGGGCCGTGCCGAACCGGTTGACCTCTACCGCCTCGTCGGCCGCCGGTCCGAGCCGCTGACCGGATACGGTCACCGGGTCGTGGGGCGGGAGGACGAGATCGGGTGGCTCACCTCCCAGGCACAGAGCGCGGCCGCCGAGGGGGGGCGCGTGGCCAGGATCATCGGCCCCGCCGGCGCCGGGAAGAGCTTCCTCGTCGAGGGGCTCCGGCGGAGGCTGGATCGGTCGAACCTCCACTGGATCGCCGGCAGCGTGACCGAGGTAGAGTCCCGCACCCCCCTGGCGATCTGGGAGGATCTCTTCCGCCGTCTTTTTGGGATACCCAAGGAGCTGGCGCCCCAGCAGCAGAGAGAACTTCTGGAGGAGAAGGTTGCCGAGCTGACCGAGGATGCGGATATCCGCCGCCGCATCCCCTTCCTGGGGGCCATGGTCCTCGGGCTCGAATACCCGGAGAGCCTGTACGAATCGCTCGGCGCCGAGCTGAGGGTTTACAACCTCTTCTTCATCATCCGGGAGATCATCTTGACCCTGGCTCGGGTCAGGCCGCTGGTTTTGGTCCTCGACGACGTCCAGTGGGCCGACAGCCTGTCCCGCCAGGCGGTGGGCGATCTCTGTAAATCCATTCGCGGGGCGCCGCTCCTGCTGATCCTGGTGCAGCGCCCGGTGGAGGACGAACTCCTCCGTTTTCGCGACGACGTGCCCGTCGAGACCGTTCATCTGACGACCCTCACCCGCCCCGCCGTGGAGGAGCTCATCGCCCAGGTCCTCGATGGGCGTGACTACCCGGGGGAGATCGCCGATCTGGTCTGGGAGAGGTCCGGCGGCAACCCCTTCTACACCGAGGAGCTGACCCGGAACCTGATAGATCAGGGGGCGCTCACCCGCTCTAATGGCGGTTGGGCACTCGGCGGTGACCCGTCTGAGATCGAGCTCCCCGGAACCCTCGAGTCGGCTATCATGGCCCGCATAGACCGCTTGGATGAGCGCTACCAGGATATCCTCAAGGCGGCCAGCGTCATCGGCCAGCGGTTCAACTACCGGCTCCTGCGAAGACTGGTGCGGCTGCCACGGGTCAGGGAGGAGTTGGCCGGCCTCGTCGGCGTGGAGATGGTCCTGCGCACCTTGGACGAGGAGTACGACTTCGCCTTCAAGCACGCCCTGACCTGCGATGTGGCCTACAATTCCCTCCTCTTCAAGAGACGGCGGGAGCTGCACGACCGGGTGGCCCGAATCCTCTCAGCCGATCCGGAGGAGCGTTTGCAGGGCCAGCTCGGTCTGGTCGCTCACCACCTGGAACGGGCCGGCAGGGCCGACGATGCCGCGAGGTGGTACCTGAAGGCCGGGGAAAAGGCCCGCCTGGATTACCGAACCTCGGAGGCTCTCGAATTCTTCGATCGTGCCCACGCCTTGACCTCTGATCACGGCGTCGCTGTGAAGGCCCGGTTCGGGAGAGGCCAGTCGTTTGAGTTTCTGGGCCGCTACGGCGAAGCCCGGAAGATCTACGAGGAATTGGAGATGGATGGGCGGATGACTCCCGCCGACCGGGTCATCTGGGGCAATCTGCTCTCCAACCTCCTCTGCCGGTATCTCAGCGATTACGCCGGAGCCCGTCGGGTGGCGGAAAAGACCCGGGAACTCGCCGTTCGTGAGGGTGATGTCGTCGGTGAGGCCGAGGCCTACGGCGTCCTGGGCAACATCTCCTACTTCGAGGGTGACGTCACCGGGGCGATCGAAAGCTGGGAGAGGGAGGTGGAGCTGGCCCGACGGATCGGCAACCGACACATCGAGGGAATGGCGCTCTGCATGATCGGCATCGGTAGAAATGCCTTGAACGATAAAGAGCGCGCCCTCGAGTGCTACCGGGCCTATCTGGAGATTTCAAAGCAGATCGGCAACCGGCGGGGCGAGGCGGTGGCGCTCATCAACATGGGGATAGCCTACAATCGGCTCAACCGCTTGTCAGAGTCGCTCGAGGCTTTCGAGGGCGGGCTGGAGATATGCCGGGAGATCGGTGACCGCCTGAACGAAGCCGCCTGTCTGGGCAGTCTGGGAGATCACTTCAGTCTACTGGGTTACTTCGGGCGGGCGCGCGGCTATGTCGAGAAAGCGGCGGAGACCTACGCCGAGCTGGGCAACGCCCGATTCTTGGCGCTGGCCCGGAACAGTCTGGCCTTGATCAGCATCGAGCTGGGGGATTACGAGGGCGCCCTGGGGTATCTCGATAAATCTCTGCCTTCCCTGGAGAGAATTGGCGACAGGGTGTCGTACGGCTGGGGCAGGTTGGAGCTCTCCCAGATGCATCGGAACATGGGCGCCCTCGATCGGTCCGAGGAGGAGCTTGGCGCGGCTATCGAGGTTTTTCGGGAGCTGGAGTTCAACACCGGTTTGATTAACTGCCGGTACCGCTCGGCAGAACTTCTGCGCACGCGGGGAAGGTTAATCGAAGCCATCGCTCAGGCCCGGGACGTCTTGGAGGAGGCGAAGACCGCCGGGGAGCTTAATCTTCTTCCGGCCATAATATTGCTGGTCGCCGAGGTTGAACAGGTAGCCGGCGAGACAGGGGAGGCCGACCGGCGCATGGCCGAGCTCCTCGATTTTACCAAGGGCCTCGGCGTTGAATACATCGAGTCGCTGTCCCTGCCCGGACAGATCCGATTGGCGCTTCAAAACGATGATCCGTCGCTGGCCCGGCGATACCTGAACCGGCTCTGCGGCCTGACCCGGGAGTTTCCGACCTTCGCCCGTAGCTGCCGGGTGGCGGCGGCGAGGGTCGCCCTTCAAGGTGGCGGAAACGGGGAGCTTAGCCGGACACTGAACCTAGCCAGGGAGGAGTTAGGCAACGATGACTACCTGCTCAACACCGAGCTGCGGCGTTTCGTCGGCGAGCTTGCCCTGGCCCTTGGCCGCACCGACGAGGCCAGTCGCGAGCTCGAGCGTTGCCGGGCGGTCTACGAACGTATCGGGATGCGCTACGAGCTGGGGCTCACGCTCGCCGCCCTGGGAAGATTGGCGCTGAGCGGGGGAGATGTGAGCCAGGGGCGTGGATTGCTTGATGAAGCGAGGGGGATTTTCTCAAGAACCGGCGCCCGCCGGGACCTGGCCCGTGTGGAAGGGTTGTTGGCCTAGGTGGTTGCCAGTGGTTCTGTAGGGCGGGGTTTCCTAACCCCGCCGCCGTTTTGCGGTCATTGTGCGGTTATTTTCGGCGGGGATGGGAATCCCCGCCCTACGGGGCGAGTTGTAGGTTTTTTTCGTATTGCGGGGGTTTCCCTTCGGGCGCATATACCTAACCCCGCCGCCGTTTTGCGGTCATTGTGCGGTCCATTTCTGCTACGGATGCACCAGCTCGCCGAAGGACCAGCTCTGGTCGCCCATATCGGCCCACACCGCGCAGACGGCCACCACGTACCGCGTCCCGCCCGGCACCCCCCAGTACTCGGAGATGTCCCCCTCGGGGATTACGAGCTCCCCGGTGCGGATCAGGCCGGGGTGGCTTCGCCAGACCCCGGCGTCGGGGAGCTCCCCGGCGTCGAAGTCCTTTTCGGGAATTATTCCCACGTAGAATCCGGCGATGCCGTAGAGCGGCTCCCAGCTCAGCCTTATCTCGGTCCCCTCGTCCACCGCGCCGACCTCGGTGAAGGGCAGCTCGGCCAGGTCTAAGGCGCTCGAACGCCAGGGGAACGGCTCCGCGATGGGCTCCCCCGTATCGGGGTCCAGGGGCGTGACCAGGAGCCTGGGCGGCCGGTCAACAGGCAGCGTGACGCCGACCAGGTCCAGATAGGCCGTAATCCCTCCGGATAACGGAGGGCCCACCCGGAACCGCTCGCCGCCGAGCTCCAGCTCGTAGGACCAGAGACGACCTTCGATCACCGGCACCTTCAGCCGGGCCTCGAGGAGAAGATGGTCGGCGGGCAGGGTCAACCCGCTCGCGGGGTCGAAGCGGATCAGCGAGGCGGCGACCTCGGTGAAAAACGGCCAGGGTTCCAGCTCCAGGATCAGCGTTTCCTCGGCGACATCTGCGACCGAATCCCGCGCGACGAGGAGTGTTTCCCCCTCCCGTTTCCAGAGGATGATCGCTTCCCCCCTCTCGCACCGGGGGAGGGTGAAGCGGCCGTATTCGTCCGTTGCATCGAAGGCGAGGGGGGTAGCGGGTGGATCGGCGACCAGGGCGACAAATACTCCCTCGACCGGCTCGCCTCCATACACCGCCTTCCCCGTGAGAACCGGACCTTCACTCCCCTTTGTCAGCTCCAGGACGGCCATGCCGCCCCACACCCCGCCGGTGTCTTTTGCATGGACGTGGAGTTGGTGCGTTTCCCCCGGTTCCCAGTCGGCGGTGTTGAGCGCCAGGCAGGCCGCCAGCCGCCGGTCGCCGGGAAGGTTCATCCAGGGGGGAACGGTGAACGGCGCTCCGGTTCCGTCGTTGCCCGGCGAGTCCAGGAAGGCCTCGACGAGTTCCACGCCGGCGTCGTCAACCACCTCGGCGATGACGACCGTGGTGGCTCCCGTGGCCGGTTCGAGGACCTCCAGGCCCAGATCGGGCCCCTGGATGTCCCGGCGGCGGAGGGTCAGCCCGATCACCCTAAGCTCGCCGGCGTCGGCGGCGCCCAGCCGGTCGGCGTCGCCGTCGGAGTCCTCGTCGAAGAAGCCCTCGTAGCGCCAACCGCCGATCTCACTCCGGGCGATCAGGTAGGGAGAACTGCCGGCGTTCGTCACGGCCAGCCCCCGAACCTCGAATGCCCCCTCGTGGAGAAGCGGGTAGGCGAGGGGCAGCTCGCCGTCGGGGTCCTTGGAAACCGTGAGAACCAGGTCCGGCGGGAGCGCCGTGCCGTCGGCGTTTGATACCGTTCCCTCGATGGTGTAGCCCTCATCGGGGTCGGCGACGCTGAAACGCCACACCTCCGGATCCTCGGTGGTGTTGCCCGCCAGGTCCAGCACGCCGTCGAGGGTCACCTTGTATCGTTTTCCCGGCGCGAGGGACTCGGTGAGCCCGAGGAAGACGCGGTTGCCGACAACCCTCGGCTCGAGGTCCATCGCGGGACCGAACTCGGCTTTCTCCTCGGGGGGTGCGACCTCCTCGATGGGTGGTGCGTCCCCGTCGGGTTGGACCTCGGGTTCCCCGCCGGGCAGCACCTCGGCCAGGGTGGCCGTCACCTCGGGGCCGAGGCGGACCGCCTCGGAGAATTGCGCGTAGATGGCCGGCTGGTCGGATGAGCTTTCCACCGGGCTGGTGATGATCGCCCGGGGCGGCAGCTCGTCGGGGGGGGCGTTGGCGATGAACTCCCGCTCGAGGGGATCCAGGGGGCGACCCTCGCCCGAGCGCAGGTTGCGCGCCCGCAGGGTGTAGGTCCCCCCCGGGGTGAGACCGGTGACCCCGAGGATCAGTTGACGTCCCGTGGCGGGGTCGAGTCTGGCCAGGACGACCTCGGCGTCGTCACCCGAGCGGGCGGTGAGGGTGAAGTTGTCCGTGTTCCTCAACGGCTCCGATGCCAGGGTGCGGTCGAACTCTATCTGGATGTGATGGTCGTCTATCAAACGGAAGAAGACCATTCGGGGCGGCAGCTCCCCCTTCAGCGCCCGGTCGCCGGGCGGGGTGGCCTTCTTGCCGCACCCCGACATAGCTGCGAGAACGACAATGATATACAGCGCTTTGTACAGCCGGGGCATGGGCCGATGATACCACGCGGGCGGGGTTTGAACCAGCCGGGACCGGGCCCCTCTGCTTGACTCAACGCCCCGCCAAGCGCTAAACTCAAGCGGTACAGTCTCCGAGGGCGAGGTGGAGATGGATCTGGTTTTAGTTACGGGCAACGTGGTCTCGACGGTCAAGGACACCGGGTTGAAGAGTTTCAAGCTTCTCCTCTGCCGGCTGGCCGACTCCGCCGGAAAACCGGTCGGCGGCGAACTGGTCTGCGTGGATGCCGTGGGCGCCGGGCCGGGGGAGCTCTGCTTCATCGCCCGGGGCTCCTCGGCGCGCCAGACCGAGGCCACCCGCAGCCGCCCCGTGGACGCCGTCGTCTGCGGCATCATTGATTCCGTCGAGCGCGACGGCTGCATCGTCTTCCGTAAGCATGGGAAGCCCGACAAACCTGACGTTTGACGCAGTTGCGCCGGCCGCCTCGGTAAATTTCGGTCCGAGCGTTTCTTTAATGGTTGACATCAACGAAACACAGAGGGTTCTGGTGAAGTACCGGCGTGCGGCGCGGGGTGCATATGCAGCGGGGTAGAGTAATCGGCAGCGTCTGGGCCACCCGCCGGGTGGAGGTCCTGGAGGGCGTCCGCCTGGCCCTTGTGCGACGCCGCGGACCCGACGGTCGCCTCTCCGAAAAAGAAGAGGTGGCCATCGAGGTGGTCGAGGCCGGTATCGGCGCCGAGGTGCTCCTGGCCGACGGCCGCGAGGCCTCCCTCGCCATGCCCGAGGGCAAGACCTTCGCCCCGGTGGACCTCGCCGTGGTCGGAGTGCTCGACGAGCAATCCTGGGACCCGGAGGAAGCATGATCCTGGCCCGCGTCACCGGCAACGTCTACTGCACCATCAAGCACCCCGCCCTGGAGGGCTATCGGCTGCTCCGGGTCCGGCCCGAGGGAGGCGGGGCGGAGCTGGTGGCGGTGGACACGGTGAGCGCCGGGCCGGGCGACCTGGTCATCGTCGGGAACGAGGGCAACGCCGCCCGGCAGATCCTCGACCGAACCGACATCCCCACCCGCCAGGTCATCATCGGCGTGGTGGACCAGGTATATCGTGTATGATGGATAATCAGTCTGAAATTGAGTTAGAGAAACAAACCGTAGGGGAAACCCCGCGGATCGGGCGCCTCTATTTTGGTGACAATATAGAGGTAATGAACGGGCTTCTAAACGACCCAGCGGTTGCGGGACGGGTACGATTAATCTACACCGATCCCCCCTTTGGGACCGGCCAGAACTTCACCGTTTCCGATAATCAAACGGCGACGGTCAGCCGGGCCGCCGACGGAGCCGTGGCCTACGACGACAAACTCTCGGACCGGGGGGCCTACCTCGAATTCCTCCGGCCCCGCCTGGAGCTGATGAGGAATCTATTAGCCGATGACGGCTCCATCTACCTGCACATAGACTGCAAGGTCGGCCATCACGTCAAGGTCCTCATGGATGACATATTCGGAGGCGAAAATTTCCGCAACGACATAACCCGGATCAAATGCAACCCGAAGAACTTCAAGCGGTACAGCTACGGTAATTACAAGGACATGATCCTGTTTTATTCCAAGGGCAGAAAAACGGTTTGGAACACGCCACGTGAACCGTACACCGATGAGGAGCTGCGGATACGGTTTCCCAAGGTGGACGAGGAGGGACGCCACTACACCACCACCCCGCTCCACGCTCCCGGCGAGACCCTCAACGGGGTCAGCGGCGGGAGGTGGAGGGGCATGGACCCGCCGCCCGGCAGGCACTGGCGCTACACGCCCGACGTGTTGGACGAATACGACGAGGAAGGCCGCATCGAACGCTCCTCCACCGGCAACCCGCGCCTTATCATCTACGCCGACGAGTGCAGGGAAAAGGGTAAGGTGCGCCAGGACGTCTGGGAGTTCAAGGACCCCCAGAAGCCGGTCTACCCCACCGAGAAAAACCGGGAGATGCTCAGGGTCATCATCGAGGCCTCGAGCAACCCCGGTGATCTGGTGATGGACCCCTTCTGCGGCTCCGGCGGCACCCTGGTCGCCGCTCAAGGAACGGGCCGCCGATGGATCGGTGTTGACAATTCCAGGATGGCGCTAGATGTGACCTTGGAGCGGTTCGGCTCGGATTGGGAAAAAACGGCGGGCAAGGGTGGGGAAATACTCTATGAATGGTAAGGCTCGGATCAAACGCGGCGCAGAGCTTGCTCATGGTGGGGAATGCCTGAATCGTTTCGCCTATCCTCGACCGCATCCACATCCCCACGCGCCGGATCGTCGTCGGCGTGATGGATTCGCTCCACCGACGGTGTTAGTATGTCGTCCTTCTTAAAGCTCAGCTCCGCGAGGATTAAAAAGCTCCTGGACCAGTTCCTCCGGGTGGCCGACGTGCGGTGCACCGGCCTGCACAAAAGCCGCCAGGAGCACCTTCGGCTGATCCGGTCCATGACGAAGAAGGACCGTCTGGCGAAGCTCGACAAAACCGCCCTGCAGGCCCTCCTAGGCACCATGTGGTCCTTCCGGTTCTGGCGCAACTCGGACTACATCCTGGAGAACGCCCTAAAAAGAGGGCTGCCGAAGGTCAGGGATCATCTCTACGACCTGTTGTACGGGAGCGACGGCGTCATTGACCGCTACGACCGGACCCTCGATTCTCCCCTGAGGTTCGGCACGGCGGCCGTCTCCGAGCTGCTCTCGATCACCGATCCCCAAAGCTACGCCGTTCGCAACATCTCCAGCCGCAAGGGCCTCTTCCGTCTGCGGGCCGTGGAGCTGCCCCTGGTCACCCAGGGTCAGATTTCCGGCGCCCAGTACCTCGCCTTCTGCGAGGAGATGGGCCGGATACGGAAGCAGCTCAACGAAATGGAGCCGATCTTCAAGAGCCTCTACGACGTGGACTTCTTCCTCTACTTTGCCGCCTACGAGGCCAAGGAGGAGCGGGAGACGCTGGCGAAGGTTTTCGCGGAGGAGGAAGATAGGCGCATGGGCGGGAGCCCCGCCGACGTCCGGCTCGCCCTGTTGGAGCTGGGCAGCCGGATGGGCCTGGGCGTCCGGGCCGGCGGGCGAGATTTGAAGAATCTCCGCCGTCGCAAGCGCTTCAAGATGTTGGCCAACCTCACCGACGAGATCCCCGAGCGGTACGGTGAACCGACCAACCGGCTGCTGGCCGAGGTTGACGTCCTCTGGATCACGGGGAAGAAGGTCGCCGCCGCCTTCGAGGTGGATACCGGCAAGGACTTCGCCGAGGGTCTGTTGCTCCTGGCCGACCTCGTCTCCGACAAAAAGTCGCTCGGCATCACCTTCTACATCGTCGCGTCCGACGAGCGCCGGGAGGGGGTCTTCGCCGAGATCACGCGCCCCGCCTTCCAAAACCTGCCCCAGCCGCTCTCGGAGTGCTGCCGTTTCCTGCCCGCCTCGGCCCTGGAGATGATCCTGACCAAACTTTCCGACACCGTGGCCCGCATGACGCCGGGATCGCTGAAGAAATTCTCCGAATCGGTGGAGTGAGGTATGAAAATTATTCTCGATAAAAAGAATTTTGAAGATTTTTGTAAACACGCTGATCTTAATTACATCGGTTTACATAGGGATCGAGAAAAACACTATAATGAAATTCAGCAGTTATTTAAACAAGGGAAGAAATATATGATCGATGATGTTGATTTAAAAACCATAATTAACACGTTATGGGCATTTCGATTTTGGGGTAACAAGGAATATATTTTTCAGGAAGTTATCACGGATGGGATTGAAAAATTTAGACGCTATTACAGTATGCTGTTAAATGAAAAATACGACGTCGTAACTCGGTTTGATCGGATGTTGAAATCAGTGCGGAGATTTGGTAGTGCAGCAATTTCCGAACTTTTAACTTTGTATAATCCTGAAAAGTATGCGATTAGAAATAGGCGTAGTTGTACGGGTTTATTGCGTCTTGGTATATCTAATACTTTGAGCAATAAGACACAAATAGATGGAAAACAGTATATTGAATATTGTAATATATTAAGCGAATTAAAAAACCAGCTAAATAAAATAAGGCCTGTTTTTAAAAGCTTTTATGATTTGGATTATTTCCTGTATTATATACAGCAAGAAAAAAAGGAAACTGCATACCACAGCAATTCTTGTGAATCTTTAGTTATAGAAACCACCCATGAAGATATTCAATTCATCCTGTTGGAAATCGGGCACAAGCTGGGTCTAAAGGTATGGCCAGCCCGCAATGACCGTAGTGCTTTGTCTAACCGTGGGGGTATTGACGAACTGCATTTGTTAGACAAGCTGCCGAGACAATTTGACGAACAGACACAGAATCTCATCGAGCATATTGATGTTCTATGGCTAAAGGGTAATACGTTTGTAGCCGCTTTTGAGATTGAACATACAACATCTATCTATAGCGGCTTACTCCGAATGTCTGATTTGGTCGCCGTTCAGCCAAACCTCAATATTCCTTTATATATCGTTGCGCCGGATAAGCGGCGAAACAAAGTACTGAGTGAGATAGGCCGTCCAACTTTCTCCAACCGTGCAAAACCCCTAAAATCAATCTGCCGTTACCTGTCCTATTCGGCACTCCAAGAAATCGTTGATAAGTATGGAAGCGCCCTACATCGGATGATGCCGGAGATTATCAACGATTATGCGGTGAAAGCCGAGTAACTAAAAAAACGCCTGTTCTGTATATAAGTAAGCTGTCGATCAACGAAGGGTCAAAAAGGCTCGTTTCTTTAGTATGTATGCGGATTGAGGACATCGTAAATCGAGGGGAGCCTCGGCCCTGGGCCGAGGGGGACAACATCCCCTGGCACGAGCCGGGCTTTTCCGCCCGGATGCTCGCCGAGCACCTGAGCCAGGAGCACGATCTCGCCAGCCGCCGGGAACCGGTCATCGAGGAGCACGTCCGCTGGATACAAAGCGATTTACTCGGCGGCCGCCCGGCGAAGGTCCTCGACTTGTGCTGCGGGCCGGGCCTCTACACCTTGCGTCTGGCCCGGCTCGGCCACGAGTGCGTCGGAATAGACTACTCCCCCGCCTCCATCGCGTACGCCGAGGAAAAGTGCGCCGGCGAGGGTTGGGCCAGCCGCTATCGCCTGGGCGACGTCCGCGAGGCGGAGTACGGCTCCGGCTACGGCTTGGCGATGATGATTTTCGGCGAGCTCAACGTCTTCCGGCCCGCCGACGCCGACTTAATCCTGGCCAAAATATTCGACGCCCTCGCCCCGGACGGGACCCTTCTCCTGGAGCCGCACAGCCTCGACGCGGTGCGCAAAATCGGCGAGGAGCCGATGAAGTGGAGCTCCCACGACGGGGACATCTTCACCGACCGCCCCAGCCTCAGGCTGACCGAGAGCCGCTGGGACCCCGATACCCAAACGGCGACGGTGCGCTACTACGTCATAGACGCCGCCTCCGGGGAGGTCACACTGCACGCCCAGACTTTCCAGGCCTACGACGAGGACGGCTACCTTGCGTTAGTTGAGGGAACCGGCTTCGTGGATGTGGAGTTCCATCCCTCCCTCGGCGGCGCGACCGATGGGACCGACCTGAGCCTCTTTGCTCTGACCGCCCGTAAGTGAGAATGATTTATCGCGTTTATGGATATGCGCTCCGCTCTCGTAGGGGAGGGTCTCCAGACCCTCCCGCGGGCGACCGTAGAGGGTCGTCCCTTCTAAACATGCCGCTCCTTGTCGGCGGGTGTTTAAAGGATAGATAGCCGATGGCCGTCGGATTCAAAGTCGAGCTTCCGATCTACGAGGGGCCGATGGAGCTCCTTCTGGAGCTGGTCGAGCGTCAGGAGGTGGAGCTGGCCCAGGTGGACGTGGCGCTGGTCTGCGACGAGTTCCTGACCTACGTTGGCCGGGCCGATGAGCTGGAGCTCTCCCTGGCGGGGGAGTTCCTCGTCATGGCGTCCACCCTGGTGGAGCTCAAGGCGCGGCTGTTGTTTCCCCGGTCTCGTGATGAGGGGACGGAGGCGCGGGACGCCGCCCTGGGCTTCCTGGAGCACATCGCCCTCTACCGGCGTTTCAAGGAGCTGGCCCAGGCGCTGCGCGAGATCGAGACTTCCCAGCTCGAGCTTTTCCCCCGGGGCGCCCCGGTGAGTTTCGCCACCGTCCGCCGTCCCCTGGAGGCCTCGACCGACCTCGCCCTTCTCGTCGAGGCTTACGGCCGCCTGGCCCCGGGCGACATGGACGGGGGTTTTCTCGCCCGAGAGAAGGTCACCATCGCCGAGCGGATGGCCGAGGTGGAGGGTGTTCTTCGGGACAGGGGGCGGGTCTCGCTGGGCGAGCTGATCCCGGACCGCCGCCGCCGGGAGTACGTGGTTGTGACCTTTCTGGCCCTGTTGGAGCTCGTCCGGCTGAAGAGGGTCCGGTTGGCCCAGGTCGAGCCCTACCGCCGTCTGTGGATCGCCGCCCCCGACTCCGAGGTGTGATGTCCGAGGATTCCCAGTCCGCATCCCCGCCCGGCCGCCTGTTCGCCGGTTTGGAGGCGATCCTCTTCGCGGCCGACGCGCCGGTGCCCGTCCGCCGTCTCGCGCTTGCCCTGGGCCACCCCCGGAGGCAGGTGGAGGCGGCTCTCCGCGCACTCCAGCAGGGGTACGGGGGGGGTGACCGCGGGGTGGAGCTCGTCGAGCTGGGAGGCGGCTGGCAGCTCTTCACCAAACGGGACTTCGCCCAGGCCGTCGAGCGCGCTCTGGGGCGACCGCCGCGCAACCGGACCCGCCTCTCCACCGCGGCCCTGGAAACCCTGGCCATCATCGCCTACCGTCAACCGGTAACCCGGGGCGAGATCGAGGCCATCCGCGGGGTGGACACCACGGGCACCCTGGCGAGCCTGACCGAGCACCGGCTGATCGAGGTCTCCGGCCGCGCCGAGAGTCCGGGACGCCCCAACCTGTACGCCACGACCGAGGGCTTCTTGAACTTCTTCGGCCTCAGGCATCTGGGTGAGCTGCCCCAGCCCGGCGAGGAGGGGGAGGTATCGGAAGAGCGGGAATTCATCCGGGTGGCCATTGACGGCCCGGCGGGATCGGGCAAGTCCACCGTGGCCCGGCTGGCGGCCTCGCGTCTGGGGTTGGTATACGTGGACACCGGAGCCTTCTACCGGTCGCTGACCTGGCTGGCCCTGGAGCGGGGGGTGGACCTGGACGACCCGGCGGCGCTGGTGGAGCTGGCCCGGAACGCCGAACTGGAACTCGAGGTCGGTGACCACACCGCCCGGTTGATCCTGGAGGGCAGGCCCGTGGGCCCCGAGATCCGCACCCCCCGGGTGACGGTGACGATCAGGAAGCTGGCCGACATTCCAACCATCCGGAACCTCATCAACGGGCGCATCCGGGATTTGGCCCGCAACCTTCCCAGCGGGGTGGTGGCCGAAGGTCGCGACATCGGCACCCTCCTCTTCCCGGATACGCCGTACAAGTTCTATCTCACCGCCTCGGTGGCCGAACGGGCGCGGCGGCGCATGGAAGACCACAAGGCCCGGGGCGAGGGTGTTACCCTGCCCGAGCTGGAGCGGCGGATCATCGAGCGGGACCGCGCCGACAGTACGCGACCCTACGGAGCGCTCACCCGGCTGCCCGAGGCCGTCGAGATCAACACCACCGGCATGACCATCCAGGAGGTCGTCGAGGCGGTGATCGAGGAGGTGGAGCTCCGCCGCGGTGAGCAGACGGCCGGCGAACACGAGCCCGAGTAGTTTTTCTGATCCGAGGTCTTGGCCTTTACCCTGGGGCCGTGTTAAAATTACTTTCCGTTAAGTTGCACCGTCGTTTATCTTTCTTAATCTTCAATCTTTTTAGTAAACATTAGGTAACTGTAGAAGTTAGAGAGTGATAAAGATGAAGAAGGTACTGGTTGTATTTGGCTTGATCTTGTTATTTGTAGGATGCACTACAAATGAGGATCGCCTGGAGAGTATCAGTGAGCTAGTTGGAGCAGGGGATTACGAAGAGGCCCGTGTGCTCATTAAAGACATCCTAGAATCTGAACCCAGTGTCTCCGAGAAAGAGATGGCAAAAGCTTGGTTGTCGAGCTTGGACCTCCGCGATGACTCGAATGCATTCTACTCAACTGAAAACGAAGAAGAGATAGCGCAACAGATAATACGTATAATTGAACACCAGGAGGGGCTAACAGACTCCAAGGAAGAGCCTTATAAACTCTACGCCAGGAAGGTGCAACAATATCAAGAGATCATCGCCGACAATCTTGAGGTTAAGATGCACTCAATCCAGAGTCTAGAAGAGCTTAACGACTTTATAAAATTTCTTGAAGGGTTAAATTACAGCTTTGAGATTGACTCGAACGATGTTGTTGATGACATTTACAGCCTAGTTAGTTTTCTTGACTCCGATGGAAAAAATATCCTATTTGGAAAACCTCTACTTCGTACAGTTGATTACCTTGAAGGTTGGGTTGATCTAAAGGAAGATTGCGCCAAGTTGTTGATGAAGATGGGAAAACAAAACTATTACGAAGGAAATTATGAAACGGCAACTCAGATATTCAACACAGTGATTAATGTCGCAGACGATAAAGAAATAGCTAGGGAATGGAGGAATAAAGCAAAGGAAAAGAGAGAAGAACAGGAACGAAGAGAGAAAGAAGAGAGAGAAAAACAGAAACGCCAGGAGGAGATCGCTTCAATC